>Ga0247824_10002315_pt1 | contig 10631 bp, 14 predicted proteins | sample 13C_PalmiticAcid_FD_194412 | JGI IMG/M metagenome (GOLD analysis project Ga0247824, IMG submission 194412) | Soil microbial communities from agricultural site in Penn Yan, New York, United States - 13C_PalmiticAcid_Day48 | ecosystem: Environmental > Terrestrial > Soil > Agricultural land...
CTCAAACGGCTGTACGACATCAGCGAGAACAAATCCCAGCAATTCCATCCAACGGTTCAGGCCAGCCACAAGGAGAAGCCTGTTCCAAGGTTCACAGGTTTGTTGGCACGAATGGAATGGCGCTGGAACACTCAGGAGATCGATTATATCTGCCAGTTGAAACATGCTTCTCAAGGAGTTCAAGAATACGAGTCAGGACAGGGCCTTATCAAGAGGCAGCTCGAATATTTCAAAACGCTACTGGAAGCAGAAACTATCCATCGTGGCCATTTCCGAAAATCCGAACTTTCAGATGAGGTTCACGAATACGAAGATGACTGATACTCGGCGCTGATCTACCCATTGCACTTTTACCATTGGCGAAATAAACACACTTGCGACGTTCTGTTGTGGTCTCTCCAACAGTGAAGGATGGCATCGTTGTACAGAGTCATGGAGGCATGTTGAACCTGGTTCTTCGCCTTTCCCCTCTCCATTGGTGGCAGCATGGTGTATCCAAGCATCCTTCACCTCTTGTTATCCTCATCATCCAACCGATGATTGCGCTCTCACCTCCAGGCGGGATAAGGGTCAAGGATCACAGGGGCAGCAATTTGTCCGTGTGGTCGCGACCCATGGGCACTGTAAATGGTCATCACGGTCACACACAACCTACACTCGACACCAAATTGTTGGCGGGGCTCCAGGAAGAAGGCACCATTCTATTATCCAAATACGATGTTCATTTTGTGTATCCTAGAAAGCATTCTGAACCAACTGTTACAGTGTCCAAATGAAAAGAAAAACGCGGCCAGCGTAAGTCTTTACACCCGCCGGGATTTCGTTTATGCCTCTTGTCAGAATACTGTAGAAACCTAACAGTGGAACCATTGCGTCCATCCTCTTATGAGAGCTTTTGATGCTTGGGCGATGATCTCGACAAATGGGTCATCGTCCTATGGTACATGCCCGCCATAGCCATTTGCGTATCCGGTTTGCGTGCTCGTGCTGTTACTGAGCTTGCGTTCGTGGTGCTGTGTTCTTGCATGTGAATTGAAGGTTGACGAGTAGGCATGGTGGGTCTGAGAATACTGATGGTGCGAAGAGTGGAACACGCCATACGATCGGGGATTATCGCGTCCTGACTGAAATGGGTGGCCATTATGTTGGTGACTCGTTGTTGGTATCGCTGTCGGTACCTTGGTCCCACCCAAATTTGATACAGTCACTGTCCCTTCAGGGCTCGTTAGTCGCTTAATTGCTACCGCGCCAGGATTAGCGCTCGTCTCTGTACTTGCCGAGGACAGAGCTTTGTGTTTGAAAATTCCAGGCGAAGGTAAGAACCGGTCGAACTCCAAGGGCCAAGGATATCCAGCTAAATACTTCTCGTTTTCGCTGTCCATGTCTTCGTAGTCATTGTCATCTAATTCGGATACTTCCTCCCAGTTTTGCAGAAATTCTGCAAAGGGGTCTTCATCCGAAGGTCGAATCCAGATCTCCTCTCGTATTCTCTTGTGCTAAGTGATAGGGATAAGAGCAAAAATAAAAGTTTGTCAGCCTGTGTCGAACAGCCTGTAGTCAGTACAGTGAAGACAGATACAGGCCTTACCCGCTCCCTGTCTTCATCCATCCTTTTCAAAATATCGTCCTTGGTAAATCCTGAATCAACCGTAGCAGCAGCACTTATTCTAAAGATCGATAGAGAGTAATGCCGGCAAGGTGTTAGTCTGAGACCGCTATTGCTAGGACTTGTTCCGTTGAATTTCAGCCTTTTTACCCAAGCTCTCTTGACGAAAGTGGTTTCTCGACTTTATCGATCACGCTTTCTGGGAATACTTTCTTGGCCCGCCATGATTCTAGGATCTAGGCAATCCGGATACAATCAGCTCCATTTCTAATCAGCTTCGGTGACGACAGTCGCTCTCGGGATCGTTATTCGGTCAAGTCCTCACCTTTTTTGTTCCTGGAACGTTGACGTTCCCTTTTGGCCCATTTGGGGTAACACATTCCACGATCTTGGCCAAGTTCCGTTGTATGAGGTCAATGTAGCCTGAAAACCCTGCCTTGTAGCTCTGATGGCAGATCGAATCAAGGACGTAAAAAATGTTCATCTTTGCGTTGATTGAGGTCGACTAATTGGTTGGGATATGGGTGCGAGATGACCATAGGCAGGAAACAATAAAGGGTGGCGCTGACGGTTAATATCTTGCATCGGACATGAATATACGTCGGAGGTGAAGTAAAGTAAGCGGGTAGAATATATGAAAGTGTGATATATGAAAGCAAGTGATAGCCTCATGGGGCATGTCTGGGGCAAAGCTGTGTATGTGATGGGACCAGAATACATTCGCAGATCGCGCGGTTTAATGGAGTGTGTTTCCAGTGCCTTTTATATCCAACGGAGTCCCTTGGCCAGTTTATTTTCAGTTCTTTATCAACGAGCAGGAATTGGGGGTGCAAGGATGATTACGGGCTTTGTGTACTGACAGAGCAAAGCAAAACATGAAGCCTATCCCATGAGCTCGTTGAGGGTCGAGGATGCTTTAGCAAGGTGGTCCCTGGAGTGAGATTTCCAACCTCGCGACACTGGCGCCACTCCGTGCAGCCGGAACCGCTGGGTAAAGAAAAGAAAGAAAGAAGAAAGAAAAGAAAGAAAAAAAAGATATAGTCTCACCTGTTCCAACTCCTCGATAATACAGCTGTATAGATCCTCGTAAAGGTTCCTGTTCCTCATTGCAAAGCTTCCAACTTTCTGGATGGAGTGCTGTGAAGCGTTAAGTTTGGCCAGAAGACTTAGAAACTCCAGACGTGCCTCAAACGGATCGACCTCCATAGTGTTGAGCTTTGTCTCAAGAAAAGGCGAGTGATGGTGATTGACTGGGTGCTTGTGCTGGCTCTTAAGCCAGTCCAGTTGCGGTGGGATTGTTTCTACGCGATTCAGTTGCGATCCTCGGTGTCGTAGTTGGGCGTGGAGGAGACGAGCTAGTAAAGTGCACGATTGATTATGAGAACAAAGGCGAAGAAACAGGTCGGTTTGGGCAAGTGGCTTTTTCTCAATGTCAAACAAGGACATCAACTTTTTTCCCACTGTTCGCATCACTGTGTGTACTCAAGAGGAGAATGAAGATCCTGGGTTTGATCAGGTACTCGGAAGGTTAATACCTGCAGCAATCTTCACCGCAGGGTACTTTCTTCATCGCTAATACCAAAACTGTTTTGCGATTTGGTTCAACATCGAACAGTGGGGGGAAGGATAGCTTCTACAACTTGATGCAGAGTGTCGCTAATGGTCATGAACTTGTTGCTCTCGCAAATCTGCATCCTCCTATCCAAGGAAAGAAAGGTATCGCAGTTTCCCAGGCGGAGGCCGAAGTATGGGTCGATAGCTATCGGTTCTGCATCAATTGCTAGGCTTTTTGTTGACTTGTAACTAGACGAGCTGGACTCGTACATGTACCAGACAGTAGGACATGACGTGATACATCTCTACAAGGACTGCCTAAACGTTCCTCTGTATCGTCGGGAGATTAGCGGTCAGCCTATTGAGCAAGGGTCGGATTATGTCGTTACGGCGCAGGACGAAACGGAGGACCTGTACGAGTTATTGAAAGGAGTCAAGGATGCGCATCCAGAACTTCAAGCCGTCAGTGTAGGAGCAATCCTGTCCAACTATCAACGGGTCCGCGTTGAAAACGTGTAATACCTCTCGTACTCTTTTTCGTCTCGCGTTGCTTACCATTCTGCTCGGTGAAGGTTGAATAATTCGACATCCTCTGACGTGCGGTTTTTTTTTCGATATTGGCTGTCGTAGATGTGCCCGTTTAGGTCTGGTGGCTTTAGCGTATCTATGGCAACGAAACCAGAAAGAGTTGCTCAACGAAATGGCTCAGGCTGGCGTAAATGCAATTCTGATCAAGGTTGCAGCCATTGGACTCAAGAAACAGCATCTCGGCCGTTCGATTGGCGAAATGTATCCATATCTTTGCCAGATGAACCAAGAATATGACTTACACATTTGCGGTGAAGGCGGTGAATACGAAACGATCACGTTGGACTGCCCTCTGTTCAAGCGGAGGATCATTGTGTAAGTCACCGGTGTGTGGTGGTCCCACTTGAATGCTGTGCTCTGGGTACTAATCGGAGCTTGTATGCCATATAGGGATGAATCCGAAGTTGTGATTCACGCAAATGACCACTTTGCTCAAGTGGCATATCTGAGATTCAAGAGGCTGCGTTTGGAAGACAAGACAGAGGACGAGATCAATACTGCTTGGATGTCTGATATGAATTTGTCTCCTGTGTGGGCTGCAGATGCAATATTGACGCCAATCGAAGATATTGTGAAATACAAGCAACTATCTCGTGAGAAGGAATGCAATTCTAGAGATCATGGCAGATCGACTACCGCCAAGCTCGTTCCACTCTACCAAAATAATAAGCAGGCGAACGACTCTGTCATCAATCAGTCAAAGTTCATGACCCATCATAGTGATGTTGTCTGCGCTATTGGCGGTACGACGGCGTATATTTCTTTTCCTGATATGAAAAAGGACATGAGCATTGCGGAGGAAACTATGTCTTGTCTCGTGAACGTTCAAGGTATTCTTCTTGTACACGCCTCTAGAGCTTTGCAATGAGATAATGTTCTCCATAACGCGGACTGTAGCTAAACGACATTGAACCATGCATTTATAGCAAAGCTTGGCCAGAATCGACTGTCTTGGGCAGAAGTTGTTTTCATGCAAGTATTTGTCGCAGATATGAAGGACTTTGGGGTTGTAAATGGAGCATACAAGGGATTCTTTGGGATCAACCCACCGCCTCGTGCATGTGTTGGCGCCCATCTACCAGGCAAAGCTCGTATTCAGGTCAACTGCCTAGCCATTCGTAAAGAAGTCATGAATCCCAAGCTTAGGAAAACGTTACATGTCCAAGGTATTTCATACTGGGCACCTGCCAACATAGGGCCTTATTCACAGGCCACCGAGGTAAGACCGAGTATTTAGTTGCATTGTTCGATGAGCAATTTTCCTGGAATTCTTCTTTTCAGCTGCTCATTGTCGTACAGCAAGCATATCACTCTTTCATAGCAGGACAGATTGGGATGATCCCTCGGAGTCTGGACCTCCCCGAGCCGTCGTCTTTAGCAAAAGAAACGGCATGGTCGTTGCGCAATCTCGTTCAGATCGCGGAGCTGCACGGGTCAGATCTGATCAACCGCACAGCCTTTTGTATAGCCTACGTCAACAACCCTGAACACTTTGCTCCCGTCATTGCTGCCTGGAATCACATTGCCAACAAGGTAACAAACATGGACTTGTGAGCATGGCTCTGGATAGGAGAGGAAAGCAACGAGACGTTTTCATTGATGTGCTAAAACGTGTGGTTCATTGAACCAGGAAACACCTGCGCCAATCCTAGTCATATCCATGCCGTCATTACCCAAAGGCGCACAGATCGAATGGCAGGTAATTCTGCACCATGGAAATGTATATGCAGACAAAGAGCAATCCATTACTGGAGCAGAAGCCAATGATGGTTATGAGACCGACGACGATGACCTGTATCAACTAGGGAAGCGTCTGCTACACCCAGCGTCACTCACTCTACTACATGAGCAGCCTATCTCGTCGTCGATCACCTCCAGCACTGGAAAGCAGGATCGATGTCCGGCCCAGGTCCTGGGTCACATCACTATACCGAGATTCCAGTGGAGATCTAGGACCCAATCCTGGTTCTTAACTCCTCTACTGACGGCTCTTTCAACCGTGCATATTCCTGAGACCTCTCGATTATCATCAACACTCTCGCCTCTATCAATATCATCCGAGACCGATGCTGATGGTCAAAATGAGAACAACGCTCTCACCAGGGACATTCTAAAGGATATGATCGCAGTTATGATCGAATCGATTGATCGGATCCTCGGAAGGCACAAGTCGCCCGCTGCTGGACCTGGTGTTGAGGGTTGGGAGAATGTTGTGGGCGTTACATTGTATTATCATGATGCCGTGATCCAGCAGCCTGAATGGGTAGTTTCAATATTGGACGAACTATTGTTCGGGGTTACGACCCCTTCTCTGAACATCGCAACCACCTTCGTGCCGGTCCAGGCAATTGAAGATCGTGGAGTGCTTGCCATGGCTGTCCACGCTGTAGGACAAATGCCCACGATTCCGGGACTACTTCAAATATAGCAGCAGGCTTTCGCCTTTCTTCCACTGTGGTCTACGTAGCAGAAACAAGGTAGACAATGGGATAAATAATATTTTCGCAAACAGGACCTGCACGGGTTCGGTGGGAAGAGGCAGTTCCGCATGGGACCTAGATGACATGCACGCCTATCATTCACCCTCCTGTCAAATTGACTATGTTGTAGTTGAACACAGCACACAAAGCATCCTGCATGTTGCTATATCATGGATCCTCCGCCCCACACGAACGTCTCTTCTATGTAAGCCAAGATCCCGACGAATCGCTAGAGACACGGTCAAGGAAGTGATCTTGCACGACATAGTAGAATGTATTCGCTGATCCAAATGCAATAGGAACGTCTCCTAGAGGGAGATATATATACCAAAGTTTATGGTGGGAACGGAAGATGCTCCCTGTGGAGCAACGACTAAAAATCAGTTGCAATACCAGATCCAGTCAACCTACTCGAACAGAGAACAGACTTTCACGCAAACCCGGGGTCGCTTAGCCTGGAATTTCACCAACGATTGGTTTGGAACATTAATAGCCCCACACAGCCTTAACCGCGACAGCTGTGGGAAGATCCTGCCAACGAATTGCACCTCTGAGCGGCCAAGAGAGATGGAAGAGCGTTCATACAGTGTCAAAGCCTGTATGTTTGTTAAGCGTTGAAGCGCTTTGAAACCCATCCTCAGTGAAAAGGGGTGCACAGGCAAAGCTTTGTGGCCTGTTTTCCCTAGGGGCCAGGCCTCAGTGCTTCGCCCAGCAGTTCCGAGCGCAATGCTTTCTGAGCTTGGAGTGTGAGAGAATGACCCTTCCAAGGCTAATGGCGATCCAAAGCTCGTTAATGACTCCTCCGGAAGAGCAAAAACCGCTTCTCGAGGTGCCGACTGCCCTGACGGCTCTTCCTGGTATTCATGGCCTGAGTTGGGACCATTGTTGATGACTGCGTTGTTGTAGATGTGCAAGGATCGCAACTCTGTCAACTTTCCGAGTTGTTTGAACATGGCATGATAGTCACTCTCTACCGACTCTGCCCGAATAAGCTGCTGGTTGTTATTGCCCCCATCAATTGCTCCTTGTTTTTCCATATTCCACGATAAACGGTCGTTTTCGTTGCTAATATGGTTCTTTTGCTGTTGGTTCCCGGGTATGTGCATGGTTGTTTGTGTAAGAGTCATACCAGGTGCTGCCGTTGGGTGCCCTTGCTCTTGTGACGTTTCACCACCCGAATCGTTCCTTTCAGGCATCAGCACCTTTGGATGGAGTGTGAACTCCAATTGTCTGAGTCTTGTACATAGCCACGTTGGGCCGCGAAAACAGTCTGCAGAAATTAGATCACACCCAAGGAAGTCGAGCTCAAGTAGCTGCGGGCAGCGTTCGACGATGGCTCTAATCCCTCGTGATGTGATTTTGCTGCAGTAGCCAAGTTTGATGGCTGTCATTGCAGATGGGATATCGCCAAACGTCCTTGCCAAGATTTCTAGACCTGCGTCTTCAATATTAGTGAACTGAAGATTCAATAGTCGGAGTCTCGAGCCTTGGAACGATCGGAAGAGTGCCTCAAAATCCTTATTGGAAATCCCGATGCAAAAGACCAAGCAAAGTTCTTCCAGATGCATGAACGGTGATTCCATTTGAAGCAAGTTGGGTAATATTTGTCTGTTTTTACTAGTACGTTGCCTCTGACGCGAAGGACCATGCACTTCAAGGTTTGGCAATTGCAATGTTGTTTGTTGGAACTGTTCTTGAGTTCCCCATAAAGTCGAGAGAGCGACTCTGGCGTCGTCGATGACCGTGTCACCACCCCCTTGGGTGGAGGAACAAGAATAGGGGTGGTTGTTGTTATTGTTGTTGGTTTTGGAACGCGGAATGTCAGAAGGGTGATACACACTTGAGGCTGATGATCCTTGAGATGATTCTGCTAATAGTGTGTCCACCGATAGTGCCATCGATGGCACTGTTGCGGCTGGCGCGATGGCCATCTTCTGTGTACTTGTCCGGATGGTTCGAAATTGTCCATTCTTCTCGCAACCTTCCTTATAGCGACCGAAAATCTGGCCAAAAGTCACGACTTCGTTTCGTGACAAGTCAAGAGATTTAAGGTTCGGGCATGCCTCTGCGATAAGACTCAAGATTGCATCATCAACGTCGCTATCCACAAGCTCCAAATGTTGGATTCGAAAAGCCGATTCGAAGATCTGCAGCAGTGGATCTATCTCATTCATAGTCGTTGAGACATGAGGGAGCCGGAAATATCGTAGCCGTGGGAAGGGTAGAGCCTCCAGAGTCCGGAGGAGGATTGAGGAGTGACTTTGGAGCATGAGTCTGTCCATTATAATGGTCTGCACATTGGGCATCATCAAGAGTAACTCTCGGAAGCGGGATTTGTCGGCACCCTAAGGTTGATGACCAAAACTTAAAATCAGCATCCGTGCATGACAATAAAGTTTTCGCCATGGCATGGCTCCAACGAGAGAACAGTGTCAAGCATTCTTTTTGAGCCACGAACATAGGGACACAGGACGTGCTACTTACACAATCGTCAAGAATGAGTGTCTTCACGAATGACCCATACTTTGATAGTTGGGCTGTCAGAAGGCGGTAACGTGGATCTTCCCAAGATAGGCTGACAAGCTCCACTTCCTGCCACATGGCCTTTCTTGAGGCGCGTTCCCAGACTCTGCAGACAACACTACAGCTTGCAATATCGTCGAGATTGAGGACTGATCGGCAGCCGATGATTTGATCAAGTATTTCGGGAAGATCCATTGGTGATATGATCATGGTGTGAGACGTGGAGGGTAAGTGGTGTAAAGAAGCGATGGAAGGGTGTGAGAGAATGAGAGTGAAGGAAGGGGAGGGAGGCGAGGTGAGCGAAGATAAGATAGAGAAGGTGTATTTGTGAGGAGACAGACCAAGAGACTTGGAGGGTGTGAGCGATCGCAATGGTGACCTGTGCAAGGGCAAGGGGGGGAAAAGGGGCAAGATGTTGCGGATGAGATGAGATGAAGAGTCTCCACAAACAGAATAAGGTGAGCTTGCCTAACAGCAACACGTCTCAGCGCGAGGTCCGGGCATCCCAAAATGGCATACAGCTGCAACTGCATGGTTTATTATTCCCTTGAGACCACCCGGCAATCCATGAGGTCCTTCCAAGAAACGATTGCAATACCCTGTTGGGTGCGTTCAATTATGTCTTCATCGTAGATATCAAATTTGCCCAGAATTGGGCGACCTTCAAGATCCATCTCGATCACCTTTCTAAACCTGGGATTGAGCAGAACCTGTGCCTCCATGTCTGCCTCCGAGAACGAAATCACGGTTGCCTCCTAAAATCACCCAATATCAAAAGGATGAAGGCGTCGGGGTGAATTACAGTACATAAGCTAGGATTTCCGTATTCCCAATGCTTCATGCTTCTCACCTTGAAATCGGAAATCATAGGCATATACGATGAACCTATCTCCAACAACTGTCCGCATCACCAGCATCACCATCAATTAAGCAAACCCGGATGTCAGAGATGGAGATGCATTTGTCAAGGATATCAAACGGATCATGTAATCGCAACAGTACCTTGTACGCGACCACATCCCCGACTCTTGGGTAGCCGTCCAGCTTTGCGAGTTCTTCATAGTTTGGCGGTGGGGAGACATCAACGGCACTGACAAAGCTGACACCAGAATCTTTGTTCTGGTCAAATGTTTCTTTCAATCCAATCACCATTTTCTCCTCCAGAGATCCGACATTACCGTTTGCATCTGTATGAGTTTTGATGTCGATCGCGTTGGTCGAGTTTTTCAAACTAGCCCGAGCAGCCTTCTTGGGAATGGGCGTCTTGCGCTTCTTAGACATTTGCGCGCTGTCATCCAGTTCCACGGTAGTCATGATAATTTTTTGTGCAGGTCGAGGTGGCGCTGTTACCAAGGGAACTGTTGGCAAACGTATGTTCTTCTGGGTACTGACGACATGTTGCTTTTGCTTAGGAGTATCGGAGATCTCAGTTGCTGGGGGGTTCAGCGCCGACACAGCGGACCTCTTACGACGAAGATTTCTGGCTTTCGTTCTGCGCGAACCCATTCTCGGAGCTGTCTTCGCGGCAGGCTGTGGTGCCGCCAAGGTGGAAGATGAACTCGATTCCGCGTCGGAGTCCGATGTATCACTGTCGCTGCTATCACTGCTGCTATTTTCCACATCACTGTCGGATTCGCTGCTATCGGATGAACTTGATAACGAAGACGAGGTGGAAGATGAAGATGAAGATGAAGGTGAAGATGAAGAGGATGAAGATGAGGATGAAGATGAAGATGAAGAATCGGTATCTTCCATGCTGCTTGGCGCTGCCCCGTTGTTCCGACTCGCAGTCCCCGCCCGAGCGTTATTGGCCAGGGCGGACTTCTTCCGTTGAAAGGTCGACATCTTTGATTGATTTCTTTGACTATGTTCGTTTGGGA
>Ga0247824_10002317_pt1 | contig 10624 bp, 10 predicted proteins | sample 13C_PalmiticAcid_FD_194412 | JGI IMG/M metagenome (GOLD analysis project Ga0247824, IMG submission 194412) | Soil microbial communities from agricultural site in Penn Yan, New York, United States - 13C_PalmiticAcid_Day48 | ecosystem: Environmental > Terrestrial > Soil > Agricultural land...
TTTTTTTTTGGATGATCTTGCCTCAAGACGGATACTATGTCTTTATGTCCCTCCACCCATCTCACGTGTAGATGAACAACCTTCGTTCTTGACCCATGCAACAATAAAGACCGAAGTCTGCACGAGGCGAACCTTCGTATATATTTAAAGTATTCGTGACAACAAAACACATGGTATGCAGCTCTCCCCTTGAGTCGCGACTATAACAAAATACAGTTAGCTGAGCCAGATCATTAGAAGTAGAAGTAATAATAGCAAAGGATAGGGAGGTGAAGAATGTGTACAAAGGGAGGATATGGTGAGATCCGTTGGAATGAGGGATAGGGATACTGTGAGGCAGGGGGTTCGTTAGCAAGAAAAGGAGGGAGTTGGGCGGATTCTGATCCTGCTCCTTCCGCCCTGGCCTATGTTTAGAGCTTGTACTCCAGCCTTTACAGCTTCTCCAGACAGTCAATTCGTCCGGACAGCTTGCCCGGCCAGTCTTGGCCAGCTTGAGAGTTGGTAGATGGTCCTGATGGTCCTTATGAATTTGGGCTACCTCTCCCTGAGCGGTGTTCCTTTCCTTTATTCCATGCGCGAATCGTTTTCAATTGGTGGGTGATTCCTGCACCAAAAGACCACGTGTACCATTGCCATGCATGCCATCTCAGCGTGCGGAATGCTGCAGCAACAATCCTTTGAGCTCTTCAAATCGTCTTTCGACCCGTTCCTGCTGCGTTGTCATATGATCGGAAAGCTGTTTCTGGAGGTTCGTCACCTGCTTGTGTAGGTCGTTGACCTGTCTGTTCAGTTTGCGGATCACTTCACGATCCTGACTGCCCTGATGAACGGATGATGTTTCTTGCGTGATGGAGGTACTCGTTTCCTTTCCTTTGTGTGAATCGATTTGGCTGCCACCACTGTAACTTCCTGGCTCTTCACGGTCTGCGGCTACAAGGCCCTTCACTTGAGGCTCCAGAACGTTTTTCACAGCAGCTTCCTGCATCGTATTGATTTCCACGTTTCTGTTGTTATCCTTGCTGTTGTTATTGCGACCTTCTCCCTGCCCCGTTGCCGATTCAACCTCATCATCATGAGCATCCACGTCCTCGTCGTTTGCTTCCAAAGCGTCGTCCTCGTCGCTTCCTTCCTTCACCCATTTCTCCGCCTCATCCAGATCCATGACCACACAGGTCCTTGTACGGAGTTTTCTATTTATCTCCTGTACCTGCTTGTGAGTGACTGAAAAGTATATCTCATCTGGGAAATAATCGTAGGTCCGTCGAAACCCTGGAATGTGGTATGACATGTTTTCCGCCGCCTCGATGTACCGCAGTCGCGATTCAATCCATACCAGTCTCCACCCATCGTCGCCCTTGTTGAATGCCACGTTGATAAGAGCAATGAGCACGTTCAACATGAGAACCACTGAGGTGAAGAAGTACAGAACCATCATCACATGAAATGCCCCGTTATACGATACGAAGTCGTCCGACACAGGGTCCCAGATTCCACCCATGAAAAAGTATACTGACGACAAGGCCTTCAAGAAGTTGATGGGGAATGCCGTATCAGGGAGCTCGCAACCTTCATACGGACATGATCGCAATAAGTGCAAGGTCGCAATCGCGAACGCGAGAATACCGCCAGCAAAGATAACGAAGAAAACTCGGATCTCGGCCACGGTTTGCTGAATGATTGTAACGAACTTGCAAACACTCTTGTATATCCTCAGCTCGAACAGCATGTGCAGGAAGACTGCCAGGACCGAGAAACTCAATATCTGAGTGCTGCCATGAACATCTTTCCGATCAATTACAATCAGTTGACGAACGCTGGCAATCAAGGGAAGAGCGAATGCCAAAACGTCCAAAATGTTGTACCTTGAGCTAAGGCATGCATGATGCAGAGAACAACCGGTTAAGGGACCGATCAGTTTTCGTGTAACCCAAACATTGCTCTGAGCTTCTGAACACTTACTCTGTGTAGCGTTTGACGCTGGTAAGAAACTGACGGAGTTCAAGCCAAAGGAAAATGCTGGCCATGACGATGATGGTCAAGAATAGTCCATACAACTGGCTTGGACGCTCTGAGTACACTTGCATGATGGATGCTGTCACTACCATCACGTAAAAACAGCACTGAAAGAAGAATCGCACAAACCAATACCAATACCCAATCGTGTTCCTAGATTGAACAACATTAAAAACATGAGTCGGGACCAAAGCACGGAAAATTGAAGGCAAACAAGTTGAGGCTGCGAGAGGGCGAGGGGAGAACACCACGCAATCTTACCACTTGTATGCAACCAATGCTGCAATTGCTGGGTTGTCGTAGAATTCGATTGAGAAGTTGTACGCCTTCACGTAGGTATGGCTCCTGGGTCGCATTTTATGCGAGATCATGTGGAGCAGTGTTTTCAGCCAGGTTGTTTTTCTCATGGACTCAATATTGCCTGATCCTTGGTGCGTCCCAGCTAGATTCTGCCGGTGCCACAGAGCGTCAAAAGTTGCCATGAACACTGGGTGCGTAAACTTTTCATTGTTGGGATCTGGTTTCTTGGACGAGATACGAAGTTGAAAGACTTGGTCCTTTAACTTGTAGAGTGGGACCGGACCTGACTTCCAAAACTTCCAGTGGACTCTTGGTGGGAGTACAACGACACAGTTGTCGAGCAGATACGACCGATGCATGACAGGGATGAAGGCAATCCGGCTTAGATATCGAAATGCCTCGTCGGGGTACAGTTTCATGATATCCCGAAGACAGCTGAATAATGGCGCCAAAAATGCAAGGTTGCGAGAGTGGTTGGCATGTTCGACACAATAGTTAATGACAATCCTTGCAGCCCCCAGTGCTGAAGAGTGTTTTTGCGCAGTCTCCAGGATAATTGCCAAAGGGTTATTGGTCTCCTGAATAACAGCCGATTGGTTGGTCTCCTTGGTTGCATAATTGACAGGAACCCAGGTGATACGATTGGACGGAAGGAGCGTCCCCAACAATAGTTCAAACGGCTTTCTCAGGTCCTGTCTCCATGCCTTGCAAAGCGAGATAAGGGATGAGATGCGATTCTCATCTGATGGACGGATGTGCGAGCTCAAGTACTGAATGATGGCATCTTGGCATTGGTCGTTCCCGCCCAAGTAAACGTCAATCAGGTCGGCAATCCCTTGGCTCATTCTGCGCTCTTGACTCACTACGAGCTCTCGGCCTTTTTTACGCTCTTCCATCGTGAATATCGTATCTTCATTTGAAATCGGGAAGGTCAGAGTCCCCTGACCCTGACCCTCCTCTCCATACAACTTGGTGACTTCCTCTGTGATATCGAATGTCTTCCTGTACCACTGTGGCATTGTGAGTCGGAGCTTAATGAATCTTCCATGCACACAACTTTCTGCTGAGATAATGTCGCGGATGCAAACATCATCCTCCCCCAGGCCTTTGTACATCTCCTGGAACCTCCACATGAGTGCCAGCTTGCACATCCATGATTTTTTCGCGGAAAGCGTCCAGAGTATCAAGCTCCCTCCCATGACGACGCCCAATTGTGATGTTGCAGGGATAAAGAATCCAGTGTAGTCACACCAATTTAATCCGATCGGGAAACCCATTGACTTGCGCCCGCTGTCGCCTTCCTGAATGGATATCCCTTCACTTTGATCATCACTATCGCCACCGCCTTCACTGTTTTCAATAGTGATATGAAGCATCCTCATGGACTGGCCGTGAACGACGCTCACAGTGGACTTTAGTATGAACCTTTCCCCTCCTCTGTTTTCAAGCGTTTGTCGACAATCCGAGGAGATGATGAAATGGTTGAGAGGCTCTGTATCACAGACACCATTCGTTCCATATGCTCCACATCGATTCTTCTCAACTGGGGATAGGATAGGGCCCAGCTTCAGGATGTTGAGATTCGGACCCTGTAACGTAATCATGGATCAGCGCGTTAGATTATCCCCCGATCAAGCATCTGCCCGACCAAGCGTTTGCACCCCTTAGTACGCTTACATGAGAAAATGTAAACACTGGATCACCCCCAGTTTGAGGATAATTGAAGCGGTAGTCCTCATGGATGGGGATGGTCTTGACAATGGCCATATCTCGCAATCGAACGAGACTCCTCATGTTGTGCTTCATTGGCTTGGAGATCGTGGCTTCCTGGGGATTGTATGCCATGAAATGATCCTTGCCAAAGACCACCTCAAAGTACCTGTTGTTGCCTAACCCTTTCTTGAAGACACCGAGTTTGATACCTGTACGTGTGTCGTGGATCTGGATTGTGTTGTTGCGTGTCACTGCAATCATGGACCCATCGGACGAGAGGACGGGAAATGCGGAATTACCTTTAGCGCCGATGAATACATGTGAGAATAAATGCCCTGTTTGAAAGTCCCAGATTGAGATTGCGCCTCTGGTATCAGTCCAAGCAAAGTAGCGTCCATGAATACTCATCATAGCTGTTTGGGCCGCCAAGATGTCTGGTAGTGGTTGCATTTCAAGCTTGTAGAGTGCACTCCATCTACCGTTGGTGTTGTATACTGTGAAAGAGCGTCCATCCGTCACCCAGAACCGTTCATCATTGGGATTGGTATTTGCAGGGTCGCTACGGTGATGGGAAGCCAAGGCAAAGTATTGTCCATCGCAGATAGTCTCGACCTTGTTCAACTCCCATGGTTCTGGAGGACCTACGCCTATCTGCACTGCTGTTCTTGGAGGGGCTCGAAAGACCCGAAATGGAATGCCTGGATCATCCGGTTGACCAACAACTGTGCAAATGGTGACCTGTGCTCCCGTAGAATTGATATCAATTGCCACAGGCCATTGCAACGTCCCTTCAGCAAGCAGTTTTGGGATATCGATTGTTGCATGAGCATACGGTTTGCGAAGAATCTGAGGACTGGATAATCCACTGCTACCCTTGGTCTCCTTCAGATCCCACACTTCTATATACGCCTTCATCCCTGAATAGTATAGCGTCACAGCATGCTGCCCAGTATCAGATATGTCAAACGCTTGCATCGATTTCGGTTTCTTGAGATCGTCAGTTCCCACGCCAATGATATGGGTTGGCTTGCGATCCCCAAAGAGGATACGATCTATTGAATGCATTGTCAGTCAGACATGTTGCACAAGTTGTTCCACTTGACAAAAAATGACGAAAGGCTCACATGCCTGAAGTATCTGTGGACCGCAGGAGGTTGGTATCGAGCTCAATGTAGTGGACCTCGAACGATGGGTGTGAATCACCACGGTCTTTGCAGTCAAGTCGCATCGTTACAAACTGAGATCTCGTCTCTACTAGGTGGTCAACTGCACTGTGAATCCTGAAGCGTATAAAGTTTTTTTTGGCTAGGTGTAACGGAGATGGATGTGTTAAGATTTTCATGCTGAGTCAGAGCGAGAGAGTCAGTTGAGATAAGAAGAAAGCATCCCACTTACAGAGGCCAACAAGCTCATCCTTTTTGACTACTGTTGTGCTGGAGTTGTCCTGTTGGAGGTTATCGTAGACGAATGGCTGTTAGACGATATGCAACACCAGGGTTATATACTGAACAAAAAAGCTTGAGTGCAGCGCCATACCAATGAGTACAGCATTCCTTTGTCACTGCCTGGCCTGATATCGAGGATCCACTGCTCGATATCGTCTATATTGATATCATTGAACGAGACACAGATAACGAGACCGTAGTTCCCAATATCGATGTCTTGCATAGGCAGCTCGAATTGTGCTTGTTGCGCACAATTGATGGTTGCAGGACCGGGCGACCTACATAACATACTTAGTCAGGTGTTGAAAGAAAAAAGGTGCTGATCCATGATGATCATGAGTACCTACTCTATTTCCGTTGTTCCCTTGTACCAGTGGTCGTTCCACTTGAAGAACCAGCATGCTATTGCTGGTGGCCAACGACATGGCGGTCAGTACACATGACAGTTAATAAACAATCGACTGAGCCTGGACTTTGACCATCATGAGCAGTCCCTACCATCGGGAGATCGCATTCCTCGGTGTTCTTTTGAGTCTTCACTGAAATGGGTCCTGATAATGTTGTCTTCTCCTCCGTTGATGTCGGCGGATCTTGACCCCAGAGTTGAGGTCAATAACGACCCCTCATGGCGTTGCTGTTGATTCATTGGATGGTAAGTTGGAGAAAGGGAGGGGAAAGGAAGGAAAGAAGGATGTACCGTTGAATTCAGAGGAGCCCAAAACTTTCATTGACAGATAGGTAAACAAAAAGAAACAAACGGATGTGCGGCAATGCGGCCGCAATGCTACCCACTCCCAAGATCGAACCTGAAACAAATAAAGAAATATATGTGGGAAAGTGCAGAACTGGGAAAGGTGACCCTTACCCCAAAGTCCTATGATTCTTCCGCACTGAGACATGTTTCTTAGAGCGGTGTAGTTACTGCCCGAGCGGTTTCGCGGATGAGCCGTAACTGTGGAGTTCCTGGGTACGCGTTCCTACTCAGTATGAGCAAATTGCTTTCTCTCTCCATCTATTTAAAAGCTCCTTGGCAAGATGCTTGGCGTTTTTGATATTGTGGTGAACTATTGTTCTATAGAGCCTTTGCGCCGACCACAAGCGTCCTAAAATGTCATCCAAAGGGACAGCCTTTTCGCATCAGGGAGCAAGCATATATGACATATCCAGACTGGTAGTCGTTATCCATTAGTTGCTTGGGCATTCGAACCGCTTGGAACCCAGCCTGTTGTAGTCCTTCCAAGAATGCGAGGTGAACATAGTCCGTCCTTAGTTCCTGGGCGATAAGGACCACGGTTTTGCCGAACGTTTGCTTCATTCCCCTGAGTCCGTGTTTGCCCCCTTGGTGCCCTCCTTTTTCTCTCCCAATATAGCTTTCAATCGAAACCTCCTGAAAACGCCCCAGGTGGCCATAGCCTTGATCATATTCCCGCCTTACGCGTTCTCGTATCTCACAGAGGCTCTTCAGGGTCCACACAAGTTTTGGAACAACGGACTCATTGTATACGACATCTGTCGCAATAATATAATCCATACCTACACCGCGCCTCAAATCTTGGTCCAACTCTTGACCCCAGGCGAGTTCTTGGACTTGAATGCGACATGAGCTGGCCTTATAATCTGAGCCCACAGCACGATAGTTACTCCTTGATGGTGATGCACCACCTTGTGTTGTCGACTTTGAGCGTGTGGGTGCTATGGTGATTGGATCCTGATCAAAGTATTTCTTATCCAAGTTTGCGCGCAGGTTCTTGATAAGTAGTGGTAATACGGGTTCTTGATCGGTGAGAAGCAAGTCTTTGCATAATTCAACCATTACGATGCCGAGTAGTCCACATCCAGATCCAAGCTCGAGGATTGTTGTCTCTGAGGGGTCGAACACCAACATCTCCTCTTCACCGTCGCCAATCGGATCAATGCCATCATCATTTCCATACGTATCACCATCAACCACACGTCTCGTTTGTGAGGTCTCATCAGATGTCGTTTGAGCTCTCAAATCTCCCTCTGAAGTGACAGTCAAGTGTTCTGTTTGTTCTTCTAGCATTCGAATCTGATGATGTTGAGCATTCAGGGTTCGCTGATCCTTTGCATATTGTGCTCGCAGCTCCTTCGTATGTGCCCGATAGCATCCAATAGTCAAGCCTTTGATCGACAATAAAAACTTGGCCATCAAAATACTACTATCCCAGACTACAGTGCCTGTTTGCCCCGGTTGAGAGAGGGTCGATAGGGACTGGTGGATTACGACCGGCTTCTTGCTCGTTGGCTGTGACGAGATGGCCTTCATGGATCCTGTTGATGATGTGGTTGTGCGTGATTTACGGCCTGCAAGGGGTACTCGATTGGCGGGGCTCTTGACCTTCGAAGAAGGCGATCCGGCTTGATTAGATACAGGGTCTGATCCCGACCTTGCCCCGGGTCCAAAACTCTCAACGTCTGCCGCAGCGAATCCTGGAGTGGTGAGCATTGAAGTGACAGCCGGGACGTATGACCCTGAACGAGAATCAGGCCTTGATCCCGGCCGACTAGCAGCTGGTGAGGTGCAAGGAGTAAAATCGAGCTCCAACTCGAGCCGAGTAGACTGTTGGGAAACAGACCGGTTATGTGTCCATGGTGCTTCTGGTGTTTCCGTGGTGAAGAGTGAGAATACCTCCTCGTAAGGGTCCTGCACAAGGATCGACAACGGAATGGTGAAGAAGAATCGTGATGCCATTTTTCGGAATGAGTTTGGCGGAGGACAAGAAAGAGTCGGCACAGATAGGGGTAATCAGCACACCCTGGGAATGTTGAAGCACAAGTCACAAAGATGTTTGGTACATTCGTACCCCCAACTATACGCGTTCTCCGAGAACGGACGCCGGAGGATAAACGCAGTAAGTTTTCGACAGCTTGCTGTGTATGGGACCAAGCCTTCAATGATACTATACACAGCTGATTGTTGACACCATGATCCGATATGCGTAGTAGTATCATTGAAGGGTGACGACAACTAGCCCGTGTATGGATCAATGGTGTCGACTAATCTCTGCTTGTATACATACGTCCACTATGTCGACAGTGAGTCGTATTCACCCGGCAATGAGGACGCATGCACTTCAATTGCTTCCTGTTCGTCCCATTAGCAATCATTTTGATATGCATTACACGGAGTGGCATTTAATAGTAGCGTCGTATCTTAGAACAAAGTCGTTGGCAGACTTCGGGATCGGTTTGTAGTCGTCTGATTGCAGGTGGTCTCATTTGTGTTGGCATGACCATTGAGGTTGTTGCTGTTTCGAGGGTCCTTACCAGAAACCACGTTGCCCGTCCCATTCTTAAAGACGCATGCTAGTACCCGAACGGTAGCTTGTAACCACCTTTCGAGACTGTGTAACTGCATTTTCGGAAACCAAACTTTGTTGACTGATACATGTACGTTCAATGAGAACTGATTGCAACTTGCGGACCACCCAGCCAAGCTTGAAGGTGGTGTTGCAATTACAGCAATAAGCTACTGCCACCGCTGTTCTTGTAGACACCGTACGACCTAAATGGAATACCCTGATCCTCCACGAACAAAAGAAATGCCGACAACGACAGGCCGAGTCTCCTCGCGTTTGGTAAGTGATTGTGAGTGTTGATTGTTGCTCAGAATCTAGTTGTGTATAAATATTACAATCAATAGTTGACCAAGGTTCTGCGGAAATCAATGTCCGTGTTGTTTGTAGCCTGTTATGTGACAACTCAACAAGAACCGTTCTTACCATCAGGAGCATCCATCGGTCGAGGTGCCCTTGCGTGTCCTGCTTGAGAGTGTCCAACGTCGTCATCTATGATCCTTCACCACCAATAACGCTGATGCCGTCTTATCTCTTCCTGGTTGTTGTTCCCGTTGTTAATGTCCTCCTCACCTATCATCAGAACCCTACTGAAAGCATGATTGAAGCCGACAGAGTTGCACCCAAGGGGTTGTCAAGGGATAAAAGGACCCGGGTTCCTGGATTTCGCGATGAGTTCCACTGGGCTGATGTCCTCGTTGTTTTTGGTTCAACTTGGTTAGAAATCAAAGGGGAGTTGCACATGGGAGAAAGTAAAAGATGTGTGATGTTCAGCGGTATGACTCCACCAAAAAAAATCATACACTGGCTCCTGAACGACTTATATACATACAATCGATCGTCATTCCTGAGCTACAGCCGGAAATCCTTTGAGCTACAACTGGCCATGCCGATCGATCTTAACCTACGGTTTGGGTCGAAAGGGTGCCTTGCTTGAAGTTGAAGGGGAATGGGTTCAATATGTTCGGAGACAGAGTCGGTTGCTATGGTGACTACTGTGGTAGCGATGGATGAGGCGGCTGTGGGTGCTCCGGTGAAGTGCTTCTATCGGCCATGAGTGTGCGGATCCCTCTCGGACTTGGAGGCGCCTCAATCTGTATGGAGGCGATAAATGTATCGATGGAGGAGACAAGGCAGAAAATACGCAACCAGCAAAACTTTTTGCTCGAATTCTTGCCCCAGGAGATAAAGAGTCACCTTGATACATGTATACATCTGAGCCTGCCTTGTTGTGTTACCCCACGCACAGCTATGATTCTGATAGAGTTTGTGGGAGCCCAATGGCAGCAATAGACAATGGCAACAATGGTAACACAAGTTGCTGATCGTAATGCGAAGTAACCCACACTCATCAGGACGAGATCCATTTCTCCACAGGGTCGCTAATATGTATTCCTCATTGTCACGGATAGAGTCAATATCACAACCTTTATCTTCATTAAGTCTTAGGAACTGGGTCGCTTACTGTTATTCCAGACAACGGTGCCTGCCTGCACTGGCTGAGAGAGAGCCGAGAGGAACGGATAGTGTTCACGCCATGCTTCATACTCGTTGACTTCGTGGATCCTGTTCTGTCTTGACAAGACACTGTGATCCTAAAACTTGATGTCGGACCATAACCCTCAGTATACGCCATTCTGTCGCACTGTCGAACGACTGCTGAAGTGGGGACTCTGATTACCGAATGTATCGGGCTCGGCTGCAATGAAACACGGCAGTTGTAGGAGGACTTGCTCGAATGGATCCTGGAATGGATCGAGGATGGGGTCAAAAGGAAACCCTGATTATCCGATCAGATTGACAGAAAGAAGACGAGAGATAGAGTCCAGGTGCAAA
>Ga0247824_10002318_pt1 | contig 10623 bp, 13 predicted proteins | sample 13C_PalmiticAcid_FD_194412 | JGI IMG/M metagenome (GOLD analysis project Ga0247824, IMG submission 194412) | Soil microbial communities from agricultural site in Penn Yan, New York, United States - 13C_PalmiticAcid_Day48 | ecosystem: Environmental > Terrestrial > Soil > Agricultural land...
CAATAATCCAATACTCCACTTTTGATCTTATCATGCAACACCGCCTCAAATGGAACTCGCCCTCCTAGCTTGTCGACCGTCCTCGCATAAACCAATAGTAGTATATCATGAGGAAAGGAGACGCAGGATGCCGCATGATTTGATTGCAATATTAGGGTGTCCCACTTTGTCTGTGTATCGATCTCTTCTCCTTCCCGTTGACGGGATACGTATCAATTCAATTGGGTTTGCACAGAGTGGCTTCTATCCACCACCACCCCCTGTGTCAATCTCTCTGCCTGTTGTCGTTATCCCTGTCTTTATGTTCTCCCCTGTGTCGTGCCCTCAGAACTCTCTACGACACTGTATATAAAGTCCGGCGAATCCACCAGTCTTTTTTTTTTTTCCTTTGCCACAGACACACTCAGCAATTCCCTCTACTCTCACACGCCCTTTTGTACAACTCCCCTCTACTAATAGTCCTAATCACATATAAGCATTTTAACTTCTTTGTTCCTGAGTCCTCGTCTTCAAGTCTACTCCCCCCTTCCATCCTCTCTCTTCTCTCTCTCTTCTTCTCTCTCTTCTTCTCTCTCTTCTCCTCTCTCTTCTTCTCCTCTCTCTTCTTTCACTCTCATTCTCACTCTCACCCGTTCTCGCCTCTCTTCTTCTACCTTCACCCTCTCTCTTCTTCTCTTCTATCCTCTACCTCCCCTTCACAAAGAACACCCTCTCTCTTCTTCATCTATCTTTCTTCACAATGGGTACCTCACAAAGAAATCACTCGCTTAGGGCTCAATCACGGTTGGCCTCCAAAGACTACAAGCATGATGCCTCCTATGTGCCGCAGTCGGAGTCGGATCCCTCCCAAGTCTTGGACAGAATGCTTTGTGCTGAACCAGAATCCTTACTCTACCTCTCTCCAAGCGTCGCCGACGTGTCAAGACCTTTCTCCAGCCCCGAGATGTCAATGGATGTTGATATACCGTCTGCGGTCATTGACCAATGGTTCCAACTCAACCCTTCACTGAACTCTGACTACACTGATCAATTCAATGCCTTGCAACCCATGCAACTGTTGAACATGCCAGTGCAGCAGTATCAGTCTCACTACCAGCAACCACCATTGCAGCCATCCTACTATGAGCCGCCGTTCATGACCACCCATCCCTCGTTCTCCGAGGCATCCTTGCCATTCCAGCCCGAGCCTTATATGGGAGATATTCCACCTACTTCATATTCTACAAGCATGGCAAGCATAACAAGCATGACAAACATGCCGAGCACTACTACAGTTTCGACCTTATACCCTACAAGCATGACAACTGAACCGGTTTTGCAATCGCGTAACGGGCGGGGCAAAAAGGCTTCATATTCTCGTGCTCTCCCAACTCCTATGCCAGTATACATCTATCCCGGCATCCAGTCCGCCACGTCTACGGCTACGACGTCGCCTGTGTCTCCCACACCATCCTGCGAAGTCGTGCGTCCAAGGCAGCAAGCCCGAGGCAGCAAACGCTCCCGACCCCACACACCAGAAACGCGGGACATCTTCAAGTGTGATAGGTGCCCCAAGGAGTTCGATCGACGTTACAATTACACTCAGCACTACAGAACCCATAGCCCCAATAAGGATTTCAAGTGCTGCTATGATGGTTGCAATGCAGCGTTCCACCGCAAGGCTGACCTTCAACGACACCAACTGCGTCATACAGGCGAGCTCCCGATCAAATGCAAGTTCGAATGTGGAGCTAACTTCCGACGGGTAGAGGCAATGACGCGCCATTGCAAACAAGTGCACCTTCAGGAGTATCTGGCGTACAAGCACCAGAAGGAACAGCAAAGGGCGAGCAAGAATACCAATGCAAGGGAACGTCGATAGATGGGGAAGGGGGGGATGAACCTTAGGTGCGACTCACTCGCATTCAATGCATCCTGCAAGGCATTGGCGAAATTGCCTTGTGGCACCGTTCTGTGTGCGTGTTTTTTTTTGAATTCCTTTAACTATTATTACTCTGTTTTTTTCAAAAAAGTATTTTGTACATTGAATAAATACATGCTGTCATGCGAACCATTCCCTGTGCTGAGGAATATCCACTTGAAAAGAACCATGAGCAGCTGAGCAGTAAAGAGCGGCAGGGGTGTGAGAGATGGAACGCTGATGCTGTTTTGGAACGAACACAGGGTCTGTTGCATAACATTGCTCTCAGATGCTCCGTGACTGTCGCTTGGCATTGTTTGGCTGTTGCACTTGGGGTCTCCCCTCCCGCACCACCCAGGCAGATCGCCCGACCCTGATCCTTCATCATACCCATGGAAAGCAACAAGAGCAGCAGCAGCGGCAGCAGTGGCCAAACGGAAGCTCGCCCTCAGCTTACGTCGTCAACCAACGCAGCAAAGCCCATCCCTACAACTCTTGCAGGAAAGCTCCGATCTAAGCTCCCAAGTCGTGGGTGGTTGATCTTTTGGGGAACAGTGGGAACACTTGGAGCGTTGGTCACTCGCGATCACTATCTCACAGTCGCCGCCAAGAAGCGAGTTGCGGATAAGGTCGACGTATTATCAAAGCAGACATGTGGCACGCAGGATATGCCTCGCAAGGTCACCGTGTACATTATGCCTCCGCCCGGGGATGGTATCCACAAGACGCGCCATTACTTTCGGCAATTTGTCAAGGTAGCTCAATTGCAAGCACGCAAACGCAACTCCTTCCCACAACACCACGCCTTTTCATTTCCCAACCCTCGCTCTCGACCTCGCCCCCCTCTACCTCATAATAACACTCTCTCTTGGGCACTTTGCTCAGTTTTGCTCTGAGGCGTGCGTGGATGTTATGCATTGCAGGGAACTAAAAAAATTGGGAAAAAATTGCTCCAACTATTAACAGAATGCTTGATTCTTTTAAAAATCCCTTAGCCTGTGCTAGATGCCGCAGCAATAGATTATGAAGTCAAAGAGGCTGCAACAGAGGGTCGAATCCAGGCCATGGTAGCTGAGGACATCCGAAAGAAACGCCAGATCGCCGTTGGAAAGGGCCAAGCCCAAGCCCAACCGGAAACGGAACAAAAGACGGGCGTGGTCCCATTGAAATCGGTTTCGGATGGTATTGTAGTCCTAGGCAGAATCGTGCTTGCCGAAGTGTTGAAGGGCTACAACGACGGCTGTCTCCAAAGCTTAGATGATCCAGAGCCCGTCGTAATGACCGAGTTTGCATCAGACGTGTCGACCAAAGGCGAGGCGGCTTCTTCCTTATCGACTGAGACAACAGGATCCGTAGAATCTAGCGGTGTCGCGTCTTCAATTGCATCCTCAACGCCCACGACAACTGACGCCATCACAGAGAAAAAGGAGGCAGATACAGGATCTACTGCTGCTACAGCAGAAACCGTTATTATCCCACAAGGCGAAGAATTCTTTTCCGTTCCACCTACAGGACTGGAACCTATTGGATACATTCCATTCAAAAACTTGACTGGATTCCGCAACTTTCACAAGAAGCTCTTTGCTCTCTTTAATTCATACGACTGTGTTGAATACGCTGGAGGAGCCGTCATGAAAGTAGCCTTCGCAGAGACCAAGCCATTGGATAAGGACGACTTGGAGATAGGAAGGGACGAGGAGCCATTGTTCCAAAAGTATCGAGGCCCTGTAGACATTGATATCTCGGATCTAGTACTTGAGCAGACCAAGCTGTATGTCCATGAGCGACCAGAGCCCAAACTGGCAGGCGAGGACGTGCTGGACAAATAACGCCCAACTGTCCTTGTGCATGGCGAATGGAGAGATAGCGGACTAAACTATACATAACGACGACTCCCCTTGGTTGCTGCTGCTGTCCATCGACTCAAAGAGTCGACCAAAAAAAAACATTGAACATTGGTCATTTTGTGCATTCATGCGTTCAATTGAGATATCACCACTGCCCAGCCTCCCCCTCTCATGCAATAAAGGACATATATTTTGGTGATCGTGTTCGTTTTTTCTGCAAGAGCACAGGAATTGGACAGAGAGTGTGTGAGAGTGAAGGGGAGAGGGAGTCTGCGTATTTGTTGTGTTGCTTGCTTTGTTTTGTGTGTGTGTGTGTGTCTCTGTCGTAAGCAAGCCCTGTCCGATCAAACACAGGCGCATGTGATATGCGCGCGGGAGGAACGTGGTAAAAATGACAAGTCTGAAGCAATTGAAATTTTGCTAAGTTCATCCTCTAGTTGTTGATCTCGAAGAAAAACACTGTGTGTGTTCTCGACGACACCCCTCACGGTCGGGGAGACGATACCATTGGCGCTAGGGGTGATGGACCTCGACCAGATGCTGCAGGACGGTAGGATGATACTGTACTCGGAATAGATAGCCGTTTTGATAGGAGCAGGTATCAGTCAGTGAGGTCAAGAGACGGGTTGGGCCCGGGGTAGAACGGGAGGGCGTTCGAAACAGAGGACTATTGTGGGAAACGTTCCATGTTCCTTGTTCCTTGTGTGCTTGCTTTTGTTTGTTTGTTTGTGTGTGTGCTGGCCTGGCTTGGCTTGGCTATTTGCTTTGCTTCTGATCGAGTGAGGAGAAGGGGTGAGGTGGGGTTATGTGGGAGAAGGGACCCAGATGCCCTAACGCGCGAGGATCACTGTGGAGGATGCGTAGATCGCATGCAGTGACCTTTTGTCTCGTCTGTGTGGAGAATTGAAGCAGAGCCCTGAATTTGATCGTGTGCGCCCAGTAGGTCTCGGCCCTATTGTGAAGGGATTGGATTGGTGGACAGTGTTCGATGAGCATGTGAACAACTTCTCACACTTGATGGCGTTCTGACCGTGCACGGCCCAATCTGAGCAGATCCGCACTCCATATGGTGTGACAACCAACTAAGGTCAGGTCATACAAACACGATTGCACACCTTGGAGCATAGAGCTGGTTTAGCCTGAGTTCACTTGACCCGTCCTGTTTGTGTCCCGAGCATTGCCACACCAGTACAGATCACAACAGCGCTCTCCTAGCCTTTCGAGTTGTAAATGAGAACAACGGAGGCGGTGCAACACATTGGAGTGCGCTCACGTTTTTGACGCTAGACGGCTTATCCTCCTGTGAATTCGCTCTCTGACTTTTCAGAAGTAGGTTGGACTCTGTCAATCCTGTACGCTGTGGCTATGCTCGTAACTTTATCAATTCCGAACAGCTGAGACTCTCCCCCCGGGGAATGGTGGCCACTTGCGATGGCTCGCTAAAAGCAATTGGAGAGGATGGGCGCTGGTGTTTTGGGTAGAATTCCGGAAACCTCTCTGGCCATGATCCATTATGTCAATCCTCGTTCATGACTTTGACATCCTGATGTTTTAGACAACTTGTTGCACTGCTGGGTCAGCTTATACACCAAGACCGACCCTGGCTCATATGTACGGGGCTGAACATAGCCGCCGCAAAGTCGATGTCGAAGAAGCATTATATGATAGTCGGGGTGATCCTGAGAAAGAGAGTCTCGTTGAGGTTGGCGTCGAAAGATTTGACCGTTCGGATAGGCTCTGGGATCAGCCCAGCTGCTGTTGGTGGCATGTCATCCATAATAGTCCATTTAGGCGAGGGGTTGAGGGTAATCATTGCTGTCCATCCATCTCGTTGAACATCGACACTGAGTTATCATCCGGTAATTCGGAGCTAGCAGTGGTTTGACAGCGACTCACAATACCTTGGATTGGTTTCGGTGTCCTGGATTCGCAATAGCGCTGTGGTTGGTGTTGAGGACACAGCCAGCTCCGTGCGATCTGATTACTGGGAACCAGCAAAAGAGTCAACATCTCAAGATGTCTGTTGCCTGTAAAATGATACCGGACAACATGGGAAACCTCTCGATGGCTGAGGGAAAGAAGTTGCTGATGGGGACACAGCCTAAGAGGATCACGTGCCACATATTGACCGAGAAGTTTGCCACCTTGAATCGCAAGGTCATCAACAAGACCACGGACAAGAACAAAGTGAGATCACCACCAACAGGTCCACCAACAGGACCACCGACAGGACTCTCAGGAGAATCGCCATGAGAACGCACAGCGGGGCACACCCCGTGTACTAGTGGCACCGAAATTGGCCACGGATACATCTTTCAATACACCACCACGCCAGACTACCGGTTCTCAAGTTCTTATTGAGCGCGGCAGCCACCACTTCTATACGAACTACAATCCGATCGGCTCACTCTACGCGAGGGTACCGGCCATGTCTCGTCACAGATATCATGGGCATGGGTTCCGCAGCCAATCTTAGTAAGTCGCTGCCCTGTAAGCCCCACTTTGGCTTTGCCCTTACTTGTGGAGAGTACAGGTCATCTTGATGAAGGTTACAGCCACCGACATATTTCCTCGGCTGTGCAGCAAGAACATGTTCTTTGCTGCCAACCTGATTTATATTGGAACGTGTTCTCTGATGACCTCTTGTATATACTTGGCCATTATAGACATGAAAGCGCATCATTAGACAGTGAACCATCCAATGCGGCGCACGGGGACAGGCGTACATTGAGCCCACAAATTACCCATTCGGAACGCCCGCTCTCAACATTGGCGGGTTCACTCTCTATGAGGATTTTGGAAACAAGCAGGATAGTGTCATAGCACCGATCACGGCTTTGAAGGAGGCACCTGTCAGGTGCAATACATTGCAATGGTAACTGTTCACAGCAATTATGTGAGCAGGTCAACCGATCTGTTGCATGGGATCTTGGGATCGGTTTTGTCTGCATCTGCATGAATGAGAGGCTCACGACCTGTATCCAAATCGGCGATGCCAGTCGATGATGCTCTCGTCAATCGAGAGACAAACGAGCGGGAAAGTGACAGAAGGGTACTCGGATTGTATAGAATGGCTAAGGCTTTGTTTTCCAATAGGGCGCCTGACACGGCTCTGAGGAAACACGTTGTACATTGGGCGAGTTCCCGGTGGAGCCATGGCCGTCAAGGTCGCAGCAACCGTTTGGAGGTTGTTACACTAGCGCCATTGCCTCACTCGTGAGCAATCGTGCGGTAGATCTGAATCGACCGATTCATGCACAAGGCATGCAACCGCTATCCCGCACAACCGATCCAGCGTCCGATCGGTGACACGGTCATTGACATTGCCTTTGGAGTACCTGTCCTGTCACCAGGAATCTAAATTGGACAAGCAATGTAGGTGAGCACTGGCTTTGTCAACACAATAGATCGTATCGGTTACGGGCTTGAATCGGGAAAGTATACTACTCAACTGTACTACCAAACAAATCATTGCCTTCTCGAAAAGGCTTTCATCCTCGATTTCCTCTGGTAAGCCGATACTCGATGCCATGACCTCCCCCGCTCTGTTTGTCACCCCTCCTTTCTCTCCATACAGTTGTTTATTCTAATCGGACAACGAGCCCGGATCGTCCTAAAGGCACAGATTCAAAGGAGCGAAATCTGGCGATTCAAGATCTTGAAGAGGGCGCTGGGAAGGAAAGAGGAGGACACAAAAGTCCCTCACTCCAAAATTGCTTTGCGAGAACAAGGGCGATTGTGCGATTTTTGTTGTTTAGCGCCACAAGGCATAGACCCCCTTGGAAAGCCATGGAGGAGCAGGGACGATGAAGGAATCGGGTGGGGAAGGTAGGGTCAAATTGACAATGTGCGTGTGCGATATCGTCCCTTTTGCTGTGGTTCCGTTCTCCATGCCTTAACTCTAGTGTGGATAGAGTTGGATGCCAACCTGGCAGGCGCGATTTAAAGTTGGGAACAAGAGAACATTCAACAATATCGGACATGGAGATCGTCGTCTCCTCATCTTTCAAAGTATCACTCGTCGTGGCTGCGGCTGTGTCTGTCTGTCTACTTTAACGAGCTGTTACAGCTTCAGTCCTGTTTGCTCAGTGATGCTCATGCTCTTTGAGTGAGAGAGTCTGAGAGTGTGGATGTTTTGCTCGTTTCAGAAACTTGTCACCCCCTCTTCCGTCTCATGGAAAGGGGAGAACCCGTGAGCAACCGTGCTCCACAGCATTGGATCTCTCCTGAAGAGCCGTATCGGTGGCGATTGCCTTGCTTTCAAGGCGATCCTTGGTTTGTCATGCATGAACCTGGCGAGCTGAAGAGGGATCTGAATCGCCAATGTTGATTGGTCCTCGACAGAATAAGCTTGCCTTGGCTCGGGGAAGGATGAGAGGGTACCCCCCCTTTTTGTGGTCTGCTGGAAATGAAGGCCAGGAGGGATCGTTCATTCTCTTGCCACATCCCATGCCTAAGCATTCTATGGCACGTTAACAACACCAATGTGGTCGGTTCATTCTCAAACAGCGGTTGGTCAATTGAGGCAGTTCACTCAGCCCCGTCGTAATCTCTCTCACCATTTGTTCTTCAGACACGAGAATGGTTCAGAACCACGGCGTAAAGGCACAACACGGTCTTGGATACGGAGGCATGCATTGTCAGCCAGCCTATTCACATCCTGGCATTGTCCTGGCTGAGCATGCATGACCAAGATTCAATTCAAAACGAGGATGTTGAACAAATGCATTTCTCAAGCTGTCTCCATTTGAGCATGGCCATGCATTGTGGCATCGCATGGCAATCGGGCAGGCGAAGCACGGCGAGCTATGGGGGAGGATCACCCAAAAATAGGCCACTCATCGTCGGTCAGCAATGTTGGTATGCTCACATCCACATGATGGGATGACCACACATACAAACTGAATACACCCGTACACTCACTCGCCGAGTACCCACTACGGAGGTGAGCATAGGAATCGTGGCAAGGCAATTGGCCACCGCTACATTAGAATGGTGCGTCGTCATCCAGTCAATTGAATTATGAGCATCGCATGCCTACGCGGGCAGTGTTATTGAACAGATGGAAACGGCATCGGAAAGCTGATCGCCCCAGGACGGAGGCACCTGTGCCTTGGCTAAGAAGCATGTGCCACCCCCAATGGTTGGCTCGGAGTGTTTTCTCATGTACCCTATCATGCATTGTGGGGGATACCATCTATATTCCATGTCGAAACAATACATGTACGACCGAAGAGCTGCTTCCTCCGGTTACAGGTTGTGCAGTTGCCACCCTCGTTCGTGCAGTGCAATATTCACACATCTGTCTAGGAGACAGGACATGCACTCTTCAATTGTTCACACAAGAGGGGTAAGAATCTAAGAGAGTGGTTGTCAAAGGGAGGGGGAGCTCATCCTGTAACAATTGCTAACAATGGGCAGGGTGGTAAATTGTTGAAGGGTGTAGCTCCTCTAGAGCTACAGCCAGACGAAGACTTTCCCTTTCAGGCCAGAAAACCTCCGAAATGCTTTCTCAAGAACGAAGGGGAGAATAAGGACCAACGATTGGTCTAGCAAGATAGTTCGCACAGCGATGAATGGTGCCAGCATCGCTGATGGTAGCGAACAATAGGTCGAATTAGAGAGGGGGCAGAGCCAATATGAGCGCAGATAGTATCCATCTGTGTAAGACGCCGGCTAGCACACCATCGTGTCCAATCGATCTGCGAAAACTTGCCCTCCACAGCGGAAGGGCAGATCCCCGTTGCGAGGGGGGAGTGCGTATTGGGTAAAAGGTGGTCTCTGTCTATAATCGGATGAGCATGGAAAGGCATTCCCACCTTCCTATCTCCCCGTGAATGTGTGATTGTGTATGATGACAATGTGAGGTTGGGTCTCATGCCCCTCACTTGACTGACCACCATCAAACCATACAGGCTTATTTTTTCTTTGTTAGCCCTGCCTCTCTGCCTCTCTCTCTCTTTTTAAACAAGAGTGTGGAGGGGTGCGTGAGTGCCTGATGCCGTCTTGTTCTTGTTGATTGTGCGCACTCTCTCGTTCTCTTTGCCCAGGTCCGCTCTCACGCACGACCCGTCGTTTGGAGTGCGCTTGCGAGGGAACAAGAGTCTGGCCCCTCCGGCTTACAGAGGCCCCTGTCCACCCCGCAAGGACCACGTCTGCCAAAAGAGACTACCGGGCCGCCCGTCCAGCCAGCACGAGCGGGCGTGCTGACCGACCGACGCACGATTGCCACCGGAGGTGGGGAGCCTTGAGGTTGGGCATGCCCATGCTCTGTGCGGTTCGGAAGAGTGTGAGAGAGGTGAGTGCGAGAGCGAGCTTGGCCGTATATACCTCTCTCCTCTCATCCTTTTGTCCTTTTGTCCCAAAGGAGGTTATCCATGTGCTCCTCGTAGTATCGTGTAAAAAGTGTGCATTGAATGCGGCATTGAATGAGATTCAATGCCGCGGCCGATTCAATCCTTCCAATCGGCTATTCAATGCTGCGGCCGGGTATAAAATGGCCTGTCGCGCACTCTGTGGAACAGTCAACTTTCTCTTCTTCTCTTTTTTCCTTCCTGAAGTGCAGCTCCACCTCATTCCTTCTCGGCAAAGCACACACACACACTCGCTACTCTTCTCCACTCTACTCTACTCTACTCTACATCCTCTCCTCTACTTCCACTTCTCCTCCTCCTCCCTCTCCTCACAGCGCGCCCCCAATCATGGGTACCTTAATCAACTTCATCAGCCAGCACATCCACATCCCCCTCAGCCCTTCTGCAAAGGAACACGCAAGCGACTACTTTACCCATCAACCATGTGCCTTCGACGACCAGCGGGAGCGCGCCCTTCAGCAGTTCCCTTGTGAGGACAAGCACTCCTTCAACCCTCACTACC
>Ga0247824_10002319_pt1 | contig 10620 bp, 16 predicted proteins | sample 13C_PalmiticAcid_FD_194412 | JGI IMG/M metagenome (GOLD analysis project Ga0247824, IMG submission 194412) | Soil microbial communities from agricultural site in Penn Yan, New York, United States - 13C_PalmiticAcid_Day48 | ecosystem: Environmental > Terrestrial > Soil > Agricultural land...
GGCCTAGGAGGAGCTGGCGCGACGGGAGCGGGGAAGACGACAGGAAGCTTGGAAGTCGACGAGGTGATCTGCTTCAGGATTTCAGTGCTGGGACGGACACGGCTGCAGAGGTAGAAATCTCCTGGACCCTGCAGACGAACAAACTCCTGCTTTCCAAACAAGACATTGCCTAGTCGCTCAGCAGCTCGAGAGGCAATGTTGAGTGTCGACGCCACATAGGGATTGGAGAGAATCTTGGATGAACGGGACTCGGGTTCAGCTTGGACGCTTGGATCGATCGCAAGGCGACTAGCATTGGGTGACGCACCGGCTTCCCAAGCAATCAAATGTCTACGTGGGTAATGAAAGATTAGAACAGGTCACAGAAGCTTTCATGTCTGAATGAGAAGATATGCTCTCTTACCTCGGATTGACAAGGTACTCTTCGTTGGGAGCAAGGACCAGGCGGTAAATTCCACCGTAGCTAGCGATCGCGAGGGTTCCGCGACCTGTAACCCGATGTGCGAAAAAGTTGGTGACTCCCAACCCCGCCCTAGCCAAGCCCAGTTGAAGAATCACTCTAGGGCTTCGTGCCAAGAATGCATCGCGTCTAATGTAGTACTCCGATGTGCCATCCATGCGAATTGCTGCGATGTCGGACATGTATTGGGGTGCCAATAGCACATCACCACCGGCGCTGGATGTTGAAAACTATATCCCGTTTGTAGGTACACTGTCAACACCGTTAGTCATGTTAGACTATGCTTCACGCATATTGCTTGACAGCTTCTCGTGTTGCTACTGCTTGCCTTTTGGAAGTATAAAGAACCTCCTGCCAAACGCCTTCCAAGGGCCTTCAAAGGGTTTGAGGCGGTAGAGAGTTCCGATTGCACCTATCATCACAGCATCGGGTCAAAGAGTTTTAGAATAAGCCTGTAAAGAGGGTGTGTTATCTGTTCGCAACCAGCCGATGATCCCACGTGATAACTCATACGTCAGCAGAGCTTCCAATCGCAGCGCCGGGGGCAGCATACAGTTCAGAGCGTGAAGGAAGTTTAACATGAAGCATTGATCCTAGACCTGCGCTAACGACCTCAAACTCGGGATCGGCGACCGATGGCTGCTTGATCCACTTGGAAGCACTGTTGATGCCTATAGATGTTGAAGGGATCCAAAGTAAGTTGAATTGAGTGTGTGAATCCAGGTGAATATGACATCTCTGTCCATGATCATCCCATTTATGACCTCATGTTATCGTTTTCCGCTTTGACGGTTGGTTGAAGTCACCTACCAGGCAGAATAGACATGATACCCTTTTTGCCAGTTGTCTCGGTGTTGGTGCGCGTGTTCACGCCACCCTCCTCTACGCGCCCTTCATTGTTGTTTCCTAGAGCGTCCCTGCGTGCCTGAATACGTTCCTCGAGGGAGTCCAGTTTCCTGTCCAAAGTAGGCACCTCGCCACTTGCTGGCTGTGAGGCGGCGTTGTAGGCCAGGTTGGCATAGGCGCGCCTTACGGTGAGTGTATAGACGGCGCGGTTAGACCCCTGACCTACTTGACTGATGATGGTCCTGACGTTCATTGTGCAAAGGGTGTCGGGAGCTGAGGTGGAGACAGCAATGACAATCGACCTTTCTTCGCTCACTCGGGAGACAAGCAAGTGTCCCGTTTGTGTGCCCAAGTGGCTTTGCTCCTTTAACATACGCGACTGAGAGGGTTCTTTCCCCCTTCGCTTCTTCGCTCCTTCGCTCCTTCTCGTCGTCTCATCGCCTTCGTTCTCTCGTGAACCTCATTGCACGGTGACGCAGGCAGTGGAAATACAGCAGCGGTTTCTTTTTTTTCGACAAGGGCTGAAGGACGAGCGTTTTCAGTGATTGCGTTTTATATTTTGCCCGCGGTTTACCCAACATGGTGGAGTCTGTATCCGAGGACGCTGCTTTTCTGGCAAAGTCTAATCTCGTCAGCCAAAGGTTGGAGTACATAATCGGATACTCGCTTGACCAGTGTCAGTTCCGTAGCGCCGTCTTTTTGGCTGAGCGGCTGGTATCCCACTTGCGTAGTCCAGGACACTCGGAAGGGCAGCGGGAGTATGCACAATACCTGCTGGCGACATCTCACTACAGGCAGGGAAAATCAGAGGCCGCTTGGGCGGTATTGGAGGGCTGCAAGACTTCGCGGTGCCGTTATCTTTTTGCCCAGTGTTGTTTGGATCTCAGGCGGTATGTCGAGTGCAATGGCGTCTTGGAGTTTCTGCTGGAAGACAAGGCCTTAGCTAAATGTCCCACAGCTGGTAAGCACTGCCAACTTGATGGCGTCATGCAATAATAGCAAAGTACAGAGTATTGATCGCTCTTCCGATAACTACTCCACTGCAGACGTGCTAAGCGGTCGCCACGCATCGAGCATCGGCGATCCCGATCGGTCATCTGTATTAAGTCTCATGGGGCAAACTGCCAGGTATGCTCAAGTTGTGACTGAGATCACTATTGGATATAAAGGTCACTAATAGCTTCCCGTCAGTCTTCAGAGTCTAATTTACCTCGTACTACTGTTGTCCTTCGTTTGATATGGGTGTTAACCAGAGCGCAACAAAGGCACAAGTTGGCGATCAAGTACTTCAAGGAAGCGCTAGAGGAAAATCCTTTCCTATGGGAAGCATTCGAGAACCTGTGCGAGCTAGGTATGCAAAAAGCTTTGGGTCGTGATATATGATTCAGTCTATGATGTCTTATCCATCCTTCAATAATGCTAATGCTTTTGACATAGGCGTGCCTCCGGACCCAAACGATTTGTTCTCACAGTTTGACACCGGGTCGGGCAATCTCTTCCCGAAATTGCTGTTACATTTCCCGCGTCCAAAAACCGTGGAAACACCGTTTTTCTCCATCCCCAAGGGCATTTTAGATCGGGATGAAGATATCCAACTGGATTCGGCAGACCCAAAGGATATTTTGAGCAAAATACCGAAGCGTGGTGCGCTGGACACGGACAAGTCAAGGACGTTTTTGCCTTCAATGTCTAGTATACAATCAATGCTGGGCCAGGCAAGCGAGTCAGGAATGATAGAGTATGAACTTGAGAACCTCGAATATGACTTGGAGGTACACTTGAAGATTGAGATCGCGATGTATGGTTAGGACACTAAAGACAGCTTGTGGACACCGAATAGGAGCGACTATTCTGCTCTTGATGATCCAAATAACCCATTTGGGCCATCTACAAACCGCGAGCCCGCTACGAATTCAGTACCTACAGACTCGGATCCAGTGCTTTGTAGAAGAGGAGTACCCGCGACAAGGCGGCACCTCGAGAAAACCAAGGTAACTCGGCCAAAAATGTTTGTAAGCAACATAGGTGCCTAATATAGCCCGGCAACAATCCTAACCAGTTCTTCAAACGTCAATTGAGTCCAACGCCTCTATTCTGGGACCCAAGTCATCTGGAGGTATAACGAAAAAAGTCGCTTCAAAGAGTGCGTCAGATGCAAACGCCAGCACTTCTAGTCAAATTCGTGGGAACAAAGGAAAGAATCCGCCAAAAGCTGGTGCCAGCCTTGGTGTAGAAAAAGACCCGTTTGACAATGGAGTAAGCTCTTATGATGGAGAACGGATGATTTACGGTCCTGACCTCGAAGTAGATATTAACTTGCACCCAACGTCGATAATTATTAGGAGCGCGGGCAACACAGGGAACAGGCTGCAACTACAACAGCGCCACTATCCACCAGCCAAGAGATAATGGTAGAGAAAGAAGGATTACGGATAGTCGCCGACGTACTCAGGATCATGGTACGAGGATATGGTTTACTAGCACTTAACAAATTCACCGAAGCGTTTTCAGAATTCGAACGTCTTCCAATTGAGCACTTGGAGAGCAGCTGGGTGCAATGTCAGCTAGCAAAATGCAAGTTCGAGACGCAGGACTATGCGTCTGTAGGTCATTGATCATCCAAAGTTCAAGGCAGTGTTGCTTGGTTTATCTTGACACTGTGGAATGGTTCTGTATCCCCATCTCAACCATTCCCTTTTAATCTACATACAGGCGGCACGATACTTTGAACATGCAAGAGAATTGGAGCCGAACCTGCAACGGGATATGGAGATTTACTCGAGCTGTCTCTGGCAACTTAAGAAGGAGATGGCACTTTCAACGCTTGCCAAGGAACTCAAGGACGCCGATCATCAGTCACCTCAGGCTTGGGTGGCGCTCGGAAACGCATATAATATGAAGCATGAAAGTGCCCAGGCATTAAAGTGCTTTAAGAGAGCCACTCAACTCAATGACAGATTTGCCTACGCGCACACTCTGTCTGGCCTCGAGTACAACGAGTTGGAGGAGTACGACAAGGCGCAAACTGAGTTCAGGACAGCAATGAGCATTGACCCCAGACACTACAACGCATGGTAAGTGGATCTTCTAATCAACAACCCTTGCAATCATCAGAGTCAGGTATAACGTTGCCACATAGTAAGATGTATGATGGTTGTAACTACAACATGGTTAGGTACGGCATGGGTGTCGCCTACAGCAAGATGGGCAAGCACGATCTAGCTCTGATTCATGTCAAGGAAGCCCACAGGCTGAACTCTTCTAACAGCGTATTGCTCTACAACGTCGGCACGGTATGTACACTACTGCAAGCCCCGCTATATTGCTTACGACAGGGGCCCCCTACTGATGTTCGATAAGCCGGAAAGTGTCATGCGCCGAACTCAAACTTTAATCTTGGTTCCTCGGAACAAATGTCATCCTCCGTTAGATCCAGGAAAAGATGAGCAGGACCACGGAGGCGCTGCGATCGTTTGAGCAGGCTATTGACCTTGATCCTAGCCATGTTGCTGCACGCTTCCATAAGGCCCATATCCAACTTGACATGGGCCAATATGGGGAGTCCCTTAAAGAACTGGAGGCAATTGCCAAGCTGTCACCCGACGAAGCGAGTGTCTTCACGCTACAAGGCAGAGTGCTGCTCAAGATGGGAAACAAGGAACAGGCCCTAAAATACTTTACATGGGCGCTGAATCTCGACAGCAAATCGTCCCACACAATCCGAGATCTCATCGAAAAAGTGAACCAAGGCTCCTCCAATGGACGAGAAGGCTATGAAGTACATGGAAGACACTGATGAACGCCAAAAGATCTAATTAGCATTCAGTTATTAGTGCCACAATGAAGGTAAGTTTTCTCCATTCAATGTAACTAAGAAACCAAGCGATCTCGTTCATCGTCCGGATGCCACTATCAGTTCTTGCTGGCGAAGGGGAGCTCCTTCAGCCCAAGGCTTAGTAAGGTTCTTACACAAACTTGCCATCTCACTGGTACGAATAGGTCTGCAGACATCAGCAATCTAGACACTTTCACCAATTGGATTGATGCGCGTCAAGTTGTTAGTAGAAGCACACTGGAACACTGGGGGCGGGGTGCATCGGAGCCGATCAGTTGTAATAACTATACCATAGACTAGAAGGACCAGCCACTCTATCACTTCAGTAATGTATATGTAGGTCATGGATCTACACGGGCAAAGGCGCTTACACTGAAAGTTTCAAGATGGGAGCCAGCCCTTCTGCATGCTTATCACGAGGATGTTTACTTTATCTGCGCCTTTGCTGATCGTTGCGATTCGGAAGAGCGATCTCGCGTGGCAAAGAGTGACTGCCCAACGCGACTGGAGCCAGCCGAAGTCCATACCCCCTTGTCCCCCCTAGTTGAGATCGTGCCCTGTAGGCTATATCTGGTTGGGAGACCCAAAGAAAGGAACCATACGGACAGGAAGTTGTGTTGGGGGGTGGAGGTGTGCAGAGACGGCGGATGGAGGAATGGAGCCATCCTATCGTCGCGGATATTACCCAGAGCAACTGGGGTGTGCGGGCATTCGGCGTGGATCTCCTCGTCGTCCGTCTGGTTGTGTAGGCGATCAAGGGCTGGCTTGGAACCGTCCCTGAAACTTCCATCTAAACAAACGCCCGTCACGCCCACGCGAGCACGGATTGAATTGGGCTGGACTATTGAAAGAATATGTGAAGATAGGGATTGCACACGGACGCAGACAACCGCCCAAAATACTCTGCACCCCTTCCCATATGATGATGACGATGGAAGTAGGGGAAGGACTCGCATGTCACAACAATAGAATGGGATGGTCGAGTGATGTGGATGTGGAGCAGTCCAGTCCCTCCGACGTCCCACTGGCTGCAAACGTGGCTGCAAAGGTTTGACATTCACTAGCTCGTTCATATCCGCGTTCAAAGTGGCACGACCCCTTCCCATTCCTCCATCGCCTTTTCTCAGGAATCGCCTTGCGTGCGGATGGTCTGTACTGGACCCAGCAACACAAGGCGCTGGTAATTTAAAGCAATTGCTCTTTGATCGATAGCGATGGAGACAGGATGTATGATACATATCTTGGGATGGTTCTCCAACCTGAGCATCCGATATGGCGGACGCAATTGAGCGAAGCAGTTGCACAGTGGATCCTGGCTCCAAGCACACCATGACACGTCCCCCAGAGAACCAGCATCTCACTCACTCTTTCCTGTGTCTCTTCATAGGCCCCACCACTTTCTTCCTAAGCATCCCCACATGTAAAAAACCAAATCAGCGAGGCCAGAACCTTGACAGGTACAGGCCGAATAAGCTTTTGTTGTTTGGTGTAGTCATCGCGAACCTTGTTCGTCCCCCCCTCTCCCGATTCCGACTCGTCGCCGGATACTATAAAATCATCAAGTGGCCACCCTCTGTTCTGCACCTTTCCCTCCCTCCCCTCTCTCTCTTACTGTTGTGTAGCCACCCGCGTGTTTGCAGTGCTTGATCTGTTCGTCCTCGCCACTCCCATACTTGCACTCCCACGCCGCCTCGTCTGCAAACACCTGTTTCCTCTGCTTGCCCCTCGATCAACTGCTTCCGACCCTTCCAATGGCTGCCACATCTGTATCCACCACAACATTATATAACCCTGACGCTGCCGTCAAATACGACTTGATTGCTCCCTCTCCCCTCTACTTCCCCTCTATCAAGTCCTCCGCCAGCAGCGACTCCTCCTCCCCTCTCCGGAAAGCAGTTCACCACCTTCTCAACATGGGCTCCTCTCACCACCTCCCTCTCCCCAACTCTCCCCTCCTCCAGCACTCTCTCCTCCATAAAATCCAGAACCATCCGCTCAAGAAGGCACAATCATCCCATCTTGCTGGAAAATTGCACGATATCATGTCCAACCCTCAACTGCTGATTGCTCCACTCCGAGCAGAGAAGGCTGCTGTTTCCTGCCAACCATACGTATACACCGCTCCCTGCGAACACCACCCATCCAAGGGTCAGACCGACTACCTGGTGAACGACATGTTCCCAAAGCTCAACGTAAGTACCAAACGACTTTGGAGCTTTCCTAAAGCAGTAGTCTTGTTTTGCGGGGATGATTGGCGTGCGATGGCGATAGCGTGGTTGCGGGACACAGACACATGTGTAGATAGGGTGAGCAATGTTTACAACAAGTTTTAAGGGGAACAACCAAAGCAATTGGGCATCTCTGCACGCACAAGCCAAACGCACACTATCCTCACCCTTCATACAGCTGTTTGTCCTACAGTCCTTTGCATGTCCTCTAACCAATGATCTTTCTGTCCTTCATCCTGTCTGCAGCACGACCTGTCAACCATTGAATTCGGTATTCGCATCGCCGACTTTATGCCTCTTGCCTTCAAGACCGTCCCTGTGGCAGGTCTGGCTGAGAAGGAGCTCCAATTGTTGCGCGAGCTCGGTGAACTTCCAAACGTAATCCAGCTCCAAGACTCGTTCGTCAACGACAATGGCGACACCGTCTTGGTCCTGCCTATGCTTAAGAAGTTTGAGTGCCACGCCGTGAACAAGAGCCTCTGCTCTGTCCGCAAGGCTGCAAAGCAGGTCCTCACAGGTCTTGCCGCTGTTCACGCCAAGAACATTGTGCACCTTGATATCAACCCATCGAACCTCATGGTCACTCATACAAAGAAGGACGTTGTCATCATCGACTTTGGTCTCTCGATGACCATTGATCGTGAGAGCTCGAAGCCTCAGGTCTCCGCATGTGGCACCATTGGATACATTGCCCCAGAGATCCTGCACCCACACTTTTACGAAGCCCAGGACCCTACCCTGGCCGATATTTATTCTCTTGGCGTTGTTCTTGGACAAATGCTGGAGCCCTATATTCCTGATTGCGATCTGCACTATTTTGGATCCAAGTACCTTGGTGTCGAGAACACAAACCAGACGGTCACCCATCTTAAAGAGTTCATTGCTCAGGGCGCGCAGTACCCTCGCGTCTTAATCCAGGCTGCTGATCTGTTGTGCTACATGCTCCAGGAGGACCCCAAAGACCGCAAATCTGCTCAAGAATTGCTAGATACCCATCCTTTCCTGAACACCTGCCCAGAGGCCAGCGATTCGACATTGATGCTGTGCGACTGGCTGTGCCGTGTTCAGGAGATCAAGTACCAAAAGTACTTGTTGCAGGAGCAGTCGGGCTGTGAGATCTACCGCTACCGCTAGATTCCCCTCATCAACCATCACCCCTATTACCTCCAATGTATAGTTCCCTTTCCCTTCCACTGTATTTGTAGACCCTGTAAGACCATCATCACCAGCCTTTCCTTAGCCTAATCATCCTCCCCCCCCTCATCCTTGATCTTTTGAGTGAGAAATATACCACTGTACTGTTGTCGACGATATACTGCGTACTACGAACCATGGTGCTCTTTGTCTGTGCTTGCATGAAGTTTAAAGGCGATTGCCTGATTGTCTCAATCTGCAGATTTGGCTGTGATGAGCACGCAATCCCTTTGATCAGTTTGATTTGATTGATGTTGGCGTGCCCCGTAAATGCGAGGGTCCTCTCCACATTGATCCCACGAAGCAAACTCTTTCCCTCTTTCCCTTCCTTCCGTTTGCACCACTCGCGACACCATCAACCATCACACTCTGTTCGTAGCCCACACATTTCAGCCATGGTTCTAGCTTCACTTTCGCCTCTTGGTGCCGTTGCTCGCATGGGTGCCAGATCCTCTGCCTTCCAGTCCAGGCGGTTTTTGGCTCAGGCCGTTGGCGCAACCTCTAAAGGCCAAGAACAGACCAAACCATCCAGCTACAAGGTCGTGGTCGTTGGTAAGACTCTTTGTCCACCAAAAACGCAGCAGGTCTCCTCGTCTGCCACCAACCACTATCGCCACCCACAACGTCATCCTGTCTAACATACCATTTGATCTGGCGTTTCTAACTCGTTTTTAGGTGGCGGATCTGCTGGACTCTCGGTTGCCTCGACACTCTCTGAGAATCTCGGAAACAAGGCTGTTGCAGTTATCGATCCTTCGGATGTCCATTATGTACGTTGATCGATCAGGACGCCATATCTCAGTAGATTCACGATAGTATCAATGGGAACGTTTTTGTGCTAACGATTCGTATTCCTTTTTTTCTTTCATTTTGCTTCTGCGCAGTATCAACCCCTTTGGACGTTTGTCGGTGCTGGACTCAAGACCTTTGAAGAGTCCAAGATGGCGATGAGCGAAGTGATGCCTGAAAAGGCTCAATGGATCAAGGACTCGGTTGCTTCGTTCGATCCTAAGCAAAACACGATCACCCTTGCCAACGGAGAGTCGGTAAGACATCGGATTGAGAACAGAAGAGTCGGAAGGGAGCGCTTGGACTTCCGCTTATGGTCAAGGTTAACGAAGGGGGGGATAACAGAAAAGGAAAGAAAAGCAATGTCCCACATGCTTACGCCGCAATTATGAATCCTCTTTGATAGATCTCGTACGACTACCTTGTTGTCGCCGCTGGAGTAAGTTCTCACGATGCTCTTCTTCTCTATTTCGGATACATCTGGACGAGTAAGGTCATTTCTAACATCATTGCATCTTCTTTGAAACGAACAGATTCAGGTCAACTGGGGAAAGATCAAGAACCTGCCCGCGACATTGGGAAAGAACGGTGTTACTTCCAACTACTCTCCTGACTCTGTCACGAAGACGGACGAGTTCATCAAAGCCTTCAAAGGAGGCAATGCCCTCTTTACAATGCCTTCAACCCCCATCAAGTGTGCAGGAGCACCCCAAAAGATCATGTACCTTGCTGAGGAGCAGTGGCGTAAAGCTAGTATTCGATCGCAGACGGACATCAAGTATTTTACAGGCCTCGGCAAAATCTTTGCAATCGACAAGTACGCCAACGAACTCCTCAAGGTCTGCAAAGCGCGCAACCTGAATGTCAACTACTTTACCGACTTGGCTGAGGTCCGACCTGATTCCAAGGAGGCCGTCTTCAACATCCTTGCTGGCGATGCCAAGGGCACCCAATTGACATTGCCCTACGACTTTTTGCATGTCACACCCCCAATGAGTGCACCGGACTTTATCAAGTCGTCGCCTCTTTCCAACGCGGACGGCTGGGTTGACGTGGACAAGGAAACGCTTCGTCACAACAGGTTTGCGAATGTTTACGCGCTCGGCGATTGCTCCAGCCTTCCCACCTCCAAGACCGCTGCTGCCATTACGGCCCAGAGTGCAGTATTGAAGAACAACTTGCTCGGAGACATCTACGGGAGCAAGGAGGTTGCCAAATACGACGGATATACCAGCTGTCCGGTACGTCAAAAAAAAAAAAAAAAAAGA
>Ga0247824_10002320_pt1 | contig 10619 bp, 13 predicted proteins | sample 13C_PalmiticAcid_FD_194412 | JGI IMG/M metagenome (GOLD analysis project Ga0247824, IMG submission 194412) | Soil microbial communities from agricultural site in Penn Yan, New York, United States - 13C_PalmiticAcid_Day48 | ecosystem: Environmental > Terrestrial > Soil > Agricultural land...
GATATTCGCTCGTTCCTCGACTAGTCGGCAGCTCCATGGGTCAAGAACTCAACCTAGATGCCGCAATGTTCAAAAGTCTCATGGGCCACTGGCCGCCTTCGGGCCAAAGATTTGAGGCATGGGCCACAGAAGCGCAAATATAAATGATAAGAAAAGGAAAGCTACCTTCTACACAGCAACACAGAATCGACGCAACCTTTCTATCTTTTCCCATTAGCGCCGAACCGGCCATGAGCTTCGCTACGAGCTTCACGTCGACCTTCAGCCAGAGCCAGACCAGTTTAAAGCAAATCAGGACATCCCAAAGTCCCCTGTCAAATTCCCAGCCACGCAAAAAAACCGGCCGGGCCAAGGGGCGGGCGCCCGCAGTGCGCCTCGGCGAGAGGCCGGATCCTCCGCAGGGCTCGGCGTCTTCAGGATCTGCCGTACTACAGCCGACCTTTGCTGAAGAGTACTGGACTTGGAGTGACAACCAGGCAGAGCTGTGACTGCTCAGCCAATCTGTGCTCTTATCCGAGACAGATGCTATGATCGCATCATTGGTGTTTTCTCAACCTCGCGGCCTCTTGTGTTAGTGAGGATCGGTTTAATCTGGAAAAAGTGAGCGCGGCAAGTGAGACGGCAGCTACAGAGCCCTCGCCCCCCCAATGGATGCCAATCCAGGACAGGGGCCCCGCAGCCTTGACCCCTTGAGACATGAAGTCTAAAGACACCCAGGTTTTTAACGTCTCCGCCGTGGTTTCCCTAATGCTGTGGTGAGATACAACGACCACATGGTTTGAGGATCGCCGCATACATCCAGTCATCTTGAAACATGAAGACACTTTCTGTTGTCTTCCTCCTTCCTACGTTCCTGGTGGTAGCGCTACCCCAGGCAGGAACAGTGCCCTGCGTCAACACGGCGCCTCCAAAAACAATTACACCATCTGTGAGTGAACACCGGCGTGCTAAGGAGAAGGCACCCTAACGCTCGAACAGACCGGCGGCACTGGACCTTACCAATCCGTGAGTGTCCGCCCTTATAACTCGCAGCAGTCTTCTACATCACATCTTCGCAAACAATCTCGTCTGACCCTCATCCCCAGCATTTCTTCGCGGACCCCACCCTCCCGAACCACGTCATCTACCAGCCCAAGAACACCAACAATCTGAAACTACCCGTCATAGTCTGGGGAAACGGCCAATGCTTTGGTGACGGTACCATCTTCCAGGCCTTCCTCGGCCAGATCGCCTCCTATGGCGTCGCCATCATTGCGGGCGGTAAACTCGGAGCAGGCGAGAACGAGCGCATCAACGCAGCCAACATGAGAGAGGGCATCGACTGGTCAGTTAAGGTAGCAGGGACGGGGAACTACACGCACCTCGATGCCAGCCGACTTGCTGTCTGGGGTCAGAGCTGCGGCGGTCTGCTTGCCATCCAAAATGCGGGTGACAGTCGTGTCACTTCGGTTGGCATCTTCAACTCTGGGTCGAGTATGATTGGCGGACCTACTGCTCCGCTTGCGTCGCTGGCGAAGCCAATTTTTTATTTCGTCGGTGGGAGTTGTGATATTGCGTATCCTTCGGTGAGTTGCCCTTGGTGGTTAATACTGAGGTGTGGTTGGGGCTGATCAAGTGTGTCGGCGTCAGGCTGAGGACGACGTCAAGGTCATCCCCCAAGGGACTCCAACTTGGAAGGGAAACCTTCCTGTTGGACACACGGCGACATTTGCTGAGACGAATGCCGGTCGTTTTGGCGAGGCCGGGGTGTACTTAGCGCAGTGGCTCCTCCGCGGTAACCAATCTGCCTCGACCTGGTTCACCTCGGGCGCCGAGGCCGAAGGGTGGAGTGTGGTTCATCACGACCTGGACAAGATCCAGGTTTTCCCAATCTAGAAGTAGTGTATTGAGAACTCTTCTCAGATTCTCCGCCTGTCTTCGTGCCAGGTTGTTCAATGAAATTGCGCTTTCCCAATGGCAACATTCCACCTTGTCCACCGCCCGAGTACCTAACCCCCTTTTGTGCTAGGGTTCCCTTTGTTTCGGTGGGCAGTGGGCCGGTCTCCGGCCCGGCCCGCCCCCGGATGCCAGAAATTGCAATCTGATTGGCCCCCCTTGTGAGGGAGCCTCAACACCGCGTGGCCCCTGATCCGTCGACGCTAAAACTCCCACCTCGTATTATAACTAAGCCCCCTTCCCTAACCTTGTTCGCCGAAGCTGTTGGTGACCCCTTGTCGAGTGAATCTCCATTCCCCATTCAAGAGAGACGCGAAAAATGGCACATGGACCTTGCATTTGTCGTTGGCGCCGGACGGTCGGGACCGAGAGCCGGGATGTCCATTCCGGGCAAAGTCATCAGCTTCTGTGCCTGCTGACAGTAGTTGAATAACCGCGTGCGCCTTGGCAGGCGAATGTCGGTAGTCTTCTCGTTTTCATATCCTGCTTGTGTTCGGTGCCGACATTAGTCTCGGACTGGTCTCAGATCACCATGCCAGTCAACACTCCTTCGATCCTCGCGCTACCCACGCCATTCGTCCAACCCGCCACATGCACAGCCATCTTTTCCACTTCAACATTAACGACAACCATCACGAAAACCCACTTCATCAGTGATTCGACTCTCCTCAACTCGATCGCAGTCACAGCCAAAATCGCACTATCTGACCCGACAAACTCTCGCTTTACGACATGTCAGCCTCCAGGATGGGCCAGTGCTGCTCCGGAGAGCCGCTTTCACTTTAGCCCGGCAGTCTGCCCCAGCGGCTGGACAGCCTACAGTCTGAAGACGGATGGACCTGTGAGCACGGCCTACTGCTGCGCAAGGTAATTATGACTACCTCCCTTACCTAGGTAGCCTAGGTACCCGAGTGACCCGCGTCTTCTTTCTAAAAGTACCACCCACCGCTAGTACTCCGCTAATGCAATCTGGCTGCTTGGTGATTGAATCAGTGGTTATGTACTGGCCTATGGACTGTGGGCAACGCTCGAAAACCTGCAGACCCCCGGCTGCTTCAAATCCATGTCGCCGGACGCACTCGTGGACTATGGCGAGTTCCAGACGCCCACCGACGTGCTGGCGCACAACGCCTACCGCGTCTCGTGGCAGGCATCGGACACCGCCTCGCTGAGCCCCCAGCCGCCCGCCATCACCTGCGCAGAGGGAATTAGCGTGTGGGTTCCGGGGTCGGTCGTCACATCCACCCCGTGCCCGACCTATTACAACGACACCAGCATCTCTTCTGCTGCTAATTCATTTATCACAATAGGCCTGCCTATTGTTGTTGTTGTTCTGATTCTTGGCTGTGCGGGATGTATTTTCCACGGCTATCAGAAGGGCAAGGGCGAGCAAGGGATCCGGACTGCGAGAGCTGCTCGAGTGCGGGAGGCCAGGGCGGTCAGGGCTGCTGCCAGAGAGCAAGATGGTGCAAGCCATGGTGGTCCGGCAGCTCAAGGTCAGAGCTGATGTTTTTGTTCTTTCTTTCTTTGCGCTGTTACCTAGGGAGGCAGTTCTTTTAACGAGACAGGTGAGGCAATCCAACTGGCTTATCTCAACAGAAGCAGGAGGCTGATTTGCTGTCTCTGATCACCGAGGACAAGGGCGAAGCATATCGATAGTCTCCTCTGCTCCTTTTTCTTCCATTCCCTCATCCTCCCATCTTCACTTTCCTGTTTCAATTTCCACTGTAGGGTCTGGAGATTCGGGATTGACATTGGTCTCAGAGGGAAACAGGGGCTATGGTGCACGGTCTAGGCTGCCTGTGCCCTCGTCGAAAGTGTGACACTCAAGATACCAGCCATGGTCTAATCCCGACGTCATTCCATATTACAATAGACGTGTGGGTAGCAAACCTGCCCCCATGTAAACTGTCTCGAGGTATTCACATCTCTGTAACCATCAGATTCTTTTCTACGCCTGCCTTTTCCTGTTTTCGCAGTTCTTCCGATGAGATAGCGAGTCCGTACCGACCTCAGCCAACGTAGGTACCTACCTTAATCCTTTGCCCTAGAAACAACGAGATGTGCCTACAATTCCGAGCATGGCTGCGGCAGAAAGCACACATGCAAGCAACCAAGGGCAGAGGATTTGAACTCTGCCACAAAGACCTGCTCTCGCGCGACAGAGTGTCCCACGAGAGCTCCGAGTCTGACAACTTCGACGTGGCTACCCAACCTCCGCCGTATCATCAACAGGACTCTTGGAGTGGCAGCCCACCGCCGTGCCACGACCGATTTCCTGATTCTGAAGCGGCTGCAGCCTGCATCTGTGCCGCCATCAGCACCGCTACGATCGCTGGTGAATCGCCCTTCACCAGAGGCGCAGCAGTGACGGACATTCTCACTTACACCGCCAACTCTGTTGCCTCCGCACCGACCGGCGAAGCACAAACTACCGCCACCGCCATAGTTGCCGCCATTACCGATCACGCTGCCAATGTAGCAGCGGGCCCAGGAAACAGATTTGCCGCCATCAACCACTTGAACTGGGGGATAACGCCCAGACCAGCCTTTCGAGAGGGCCTTCCTGCAGCTCTCGGCATTATGAACTTTCTAATCGAAAGCGCGAAACGCTTACCGCGAGACCAGGTCGCCGTCGCCATCGTGCGCGCCGTCGCCACAGCTGCCAACACCATCGCCAATGCACCCCCTGGGACGAGGTTGGGCATCGCTGCCGCGTACACGACCAGAGCCAAGCATGCGACTGAAGTAGTTCTCAACGCCGTTCGCGAGACTACGTGGCGCGGAACCGCTCTCGACAAGGGGAAACCCCCAGGAAATGCGCCTGCGAGGACAATCCCGCGCGGTGCGAGGCCGTGCTGCAGGCGCACCAGCTCCTGACCGAGCTCTATGCGGTTTGGAGCCTCCACGAGACGTCGGAGTCCGGGGGGAAGGCAGCAAGGGCCCATGCTGCCGCGATCGCGTGCGCCGCTGCTTGAACACTTGAATGCTAGCGAGATTCGAGGACGTCGCGACGCCTTGCGGCAGGTGGTTCGGGAGATGGATGAGGAGGTTGCTCGACTTGAGGCGGTAGAGTCAGACGTGGGGAAGAATACGTTGTGTTGTAATGGCATTGGTTTGATCGGGAGGTTGTGAGATGGTGAAGAGTGGGGAGAAGGGATGCGGTGTTCAATTCGTGGTGGGATTAGGTACCTTACCCTCAGTCTCGGCATTTGTCAAGCAACACCTGTTTCAGTGCGTTCATGTTGTTGGATAGCATGCAGTGCTGTGCGTCTTGCGGGAACATCGCTGGTAATTAGGCAACAAAACTTCATTGCAAAACCTCAGTAGACTGAGTTCAAGTAGGTACCCAGACGTCTACCTACTGCAGTCCGTAATAAAGCCAGGTCCAGAAACTCGGCGGCGGCTCCTTACGGCCGTTGGCATAGAGCCATCATACCGGTCCCCCATGACAAAACGCTCGACACGGTCCTTTATCTGTCTCTCCATAGTTTCCAGCCAGAGATCTCTGTTGTCACGAATCTTTGCCCCCTCCATGAACGCCCAAGGGTGAGGGAGATGAGCATAAAACCGGGCAAGCCCATTGTCCGCCAGTGGCTTCAGCGAACGAACAATCGCCATGTGCGCTCTCCCCATCGTGGTGCCCTCGGCGAAGGTGATGGTGAGCCGGTGGTACACGAGTGGGCTGTTGCAGCTCACCTGCGCCACGGCGAGTCGGATGGTCAGACCCGGGGGGTTGATCTTGCCGTCTTGGAGGAGCCAGTCGACGGTGGCGCGCCAGTCCTGCATCGCCGGGTGGTCTTCCGGGGGCCACGTCTCCGGGAGGTAAGGAGGGAAGACTAGCTCGAGGAAACGGAGGTGGGCGAGGCAGTGTGTGGGGACGACTTCCCGCAGGAACTGGGAGGCGGCGAAGCGGTCGCTCGGGTAGTCGTGACGAGGGCCAGGCTGTTCGCGTCCTCCAGGTCGTTCGGATTCTTCAAGTGCTCTAGGTGTTTCGGGTGTTTCAAGACCATCGGCTTCCTCTTGTACGCGTTCACCAAAGTATGGTATTGCCCAGCACGGATCGGCTTTGTAGTCGTGGACGATGAACTGGTTGCCCGAAAAGAAGGTGAGTTGGGCATCCCGAGACAGGGTTCGGCATATCAGGAACAGCGTAGGCCCGGGCGGAACCCAACACTTGCACATGGATGAAAAGGTGGTGTGGCGGCGACTGCAGAAACAACCGATAAAGGATTTGGAGCCGCGGGAACTCAGGCAGCGAAAGAACCGGCTGAGGTATTCGTCGTAGAACGAATCTCGAATAGTCGTAAAGTAACGGTGGCTCTGCCTGCTCCAGATAACTTGCCTATTCGGGACTATGAGGTCGCTAGATTCCAAGATTTGGAGGCGGAGTTCGCGTGGGAGGTTCGATAGAGTGGCTTGGGCCTCGGTCTTGTATGAAAGGTAGGGAGGCATGGCGATGCGGCATGCTTGCAAGGCCCCGCCCTGGGCTATTTGTTGGAGGCGAGGGTCCGGTACTTTACAGAGGCGGATATGGCAGTCCCTTAGCTGCGGTATAAGGCGGAGCGGGGCCGTCACCAGCGAGGCAATCCCGGGCGCCCGTTCGTGGTGAGGGTCAATGTCGCAAACCAGGCCGAGCTCGAGGCGCCCACTGGTTAGATGGGAGAGACGAGCGGCGGCTAGGCGCCATTTGGCTAGTAGATCCTGGGCCGCGGCTAACTTGTCGCCGTGCTCGTCGTCATCGCCGCCGTCGGTAAGCAGAGGGAGTTGGTGCAAATCGCCGTGCTCCGCCTCGCACCAGTCCGCTCCACCCCAACGGGGTTGGATATCGGGGTCGGAACCCTCGAGGCAGCACCGCTGATATTGGCCGTACTCGAAGTGATGGTGGCAGGAGGCCTCGTTGAGAATGATGACGAGACTTGTCAGGAATGCGAGCGATGTCGCAGTCAGCGCGCACAGCGGCTGCAGGGGGTCTGGATGGGTGGGGTCATAGCGGAGGATGAATTGGCTGGCCGAGTAGAGAAGAGCGGCGGCCTCGGTGTAAAGGAGGCGGCAGGAGAGGAGCAGGCCGTGGAAGGCGCTTGGGTTGGGTGGCGCAGGCAGCGATCGAGAGACGGGGCGACCATGCAGGTCGAATCGGTACGGGTGCTTGCGGAGGGACGACACGAGGCCAACGAAACGATAAATTCGACGACGGACGGTCGGGGGGAGGCGCAAGAGCGGCGGCAATTCCTCCATGTCTTTTTCAGAGGGTGGTTGTCGGGGCGTTGGGTGTTGGTGTTTTGTGGTGGTTTGGCTCTTTGGGATTGCGGCGGAGAAACTCAGTTAGGATTGGTGCTGGCCTTGCTGGGTGGGTGAGCGGCAAGGGAGCGTGCACGACCGGAGCGTTGGTGCTGGTTTAACGATATTGTCTACCAGTTCCGACGCTCTGGAGCCCCGACAGCTATACGCCTGGCTCAACCCAGTACAGGATCTTTCAGAGCACTCTCCTTCGAGGACATCGGTTGAGCGACCTGAAAACGCGCGGGTCCGACGACGCGCCGACATGGTGGAAGCTCACGAAGGCAAACCCCAAATATGGTGGCGCGTTGCATGCCGAAGCCAGTGTTATATTCAACTTTGAAACAACTTTTTACGGCTGCTATCCAAAGCCTGGGGAAGGAGAACTCTTCGTATGGTCGTTGCTGGAAACGTGTATTCGAAGAAGAAGAAAACGTCCGAGCCGGGCAAGACAGAACTTGTCTGCTCCCCTTACAGGAAGATCTTGACGGTGTTGGATACGTCTTTCTCGGCCTTGGTGACAATATCAGGAGGCTGGATGAGCGTTATGCTCGCGGAGAGGAACGGCAACGGCGAGAGCAAGAGAGACAGCAGCGAGAGCAAGAGGAACGAGACCGGCAATATGACGCGGGCTTTGAAGGCGCATACACTGATGCCAACGGTAAAGTCTTTCTGCCCGACGGAAAAGGAGGTTACTATCCGGTGGATGGCTCGTCTCGTGGCCAAGGATCGCATTCACGTCGTCACGGCGGCGCCGACTCGTCGACCCCGTTCGGATCAGCTCGCCCAGATGACCCAAGGCATGTCGTCGCCCAGATGACCCAAGGCATGTCGTCGCCCAGATGACCCAAGGCATGTCGTCGCTCAGCATGGGCCGCAGCAGCCGCCAATATGCCCCGGATCATGCCTCACGGCAGACTTCCTCTCAGGCCTCAGCCCGACAGGCCACTTCGAGAACCCCAGCCGGGAAGCCCGCTTCGAAGCCCGCACCCCCCGGCGTTCAGCCTTCCGCCCGGCACTCCTCCTTGTCGGGACCTTCAGCCTCAAGCAAGAAGCCCTCTGCTCAGGGCTCAGCGAAGAAGCCGGCCTCGTAGCCCACAGCTGGGGCCGCTCGGCCGAAGCGCCCATGAGAAGGACATGGAGAGTGAAGGGTTCTGGGGGCGGTGGACTACTTAAAGCTTTAGAAATCACAACTGTATTTAGCTGGCCTAAGTCCAGGATCTCTTAGCCTTCACCAGGACATAACTTCGTCGCACGGGCTTACCGAGCCCAGGAGGCGTGGTAGACTCGGTCATGGTAATCTGACGTTTCCCCTCCTCTACTACTCTTGCCCAACTCGTGTTGCGGATGCTGTACTTTGACCTTGTGATTTTGCGTATGTACCTAGGTTGCTAGAAACGGAAATGTTCTGGAATGTAACTGCCTAGAGACATTGTTCTTCTCCTGGGGCCCTGCAGCCAGCCCCTTGAGGGGTACCTCTAGCCATCGTCGAACGCCGTGCTAGAAAGCAGCAGAGTGATAAACAATCAGGAGTGCATTTGGATCCGCCTCTCGGGTACGGAAGCCATTAACGTATTTGATAAGCGAGCCGGACAGACAAGCGAGCCGGACACTTTTATCTACTTAACAACAACTTTCCTCAAATACAAAACAACAACACTAGGAACCGACGATGATTACATCAGAAGCAGTTGAATCAGATGCTTCTGCAACCTCCTGGCAAGTGCGGGCATTATGGCCAGGCTTGCCGCACACACCACAGCACCGAACCCTCGTACGGACCCCCCCTGCACCACCACCATCCGGCTGCATTTCTTGCTCTCCCTCCCTACCTATACCCCCCTGACCTAGTATATCCTATATATCCTATATAGCAAGTGTCCCTCCAAGCTGTACGCGTGTTCGTTTGGCTCTCCGGCGCTTGCTTAGTGCCTCGTTGGCCTTACGGAGCGTAGTGTTCTCTGACCGAAGGAGGGCTACCTGGTATATCACAGCCATCGTGCCCTTGGTAAGCTGGTCTATAGTAGCCAATATCGAGGTTGGGGAGCTATTTTGATGGTTGGCAATGCGAGTCTTGATGAGCGTTGACTGCGAGTTGGCTTCGCGGGGGTTATGAGGTGTCTGGAAGACCCAAGGTTGTGGGCTGGCAGCCCGCGAGTTCGGGGGTGTTGGCGTACGAAGCTTGATATCCAACTTAGAAAGCACCCTCTCTAGATCGAATGGAATAAGGCTAGCCCCTGCGAAGCCACCCTGGATATTCTTCTCCGTTATCGAGGCGAAGAAGGCCTTGCGGAAGCCGTAGAGGAACTCGAGCTTGCTCACGTGGTTGATATGCATCCGCATCAAGTCTTCAACCTGGCGACCGTACGCCTTCTTTAGCGGCCCAAAGCAGCCGACATCGAGTGGCTGGAGGAGGTGCGAGGAATGCGGAGGCATGTAGAGCGTGATGATATTGTTCTGCTGGCAATAAAGCTCGAATTCGGTCGAGTGGTGGCTCTCGTGGCCGTCGAGGATTAATAGTCGGTATTTGCCTTTTGTACGAGGCGCTGTATAGAAGTCGAAGTGCTTGATCTAATCTAGGCCTATTGTATTAGTCGTCTAGCCATTTTCGGTGGTTGCGATACGCTAGTTGGCGAGGTGGTATTGTGCGGCCAAGATGATAAAGGGTGGGATAGACTAGCCGAGGGCATTGACTCCCTAGATGACCGTTGCCTACTCGTAGTTGCTAGGCTGGGCCAGCTTTGCCTTGCCACGGCCGTCCGAGGTCGTAACCACCATGCCCGCGAAAATGATGCCTATTATAAACCCAGTCTCGTCGAAGTTGTAGATGTCGTCGTCCACGATACCGTATTTAGCTTTAACGTTTTGTACGAGGGCAAACTATTTGCCAATGACCTTCGGATCTTCGCACTTAGCCCTCTGGTAGTCGTACCGACGTGACCAACGTGTCTGGAGTTCCTCCTTGCGGTTGACGAAGTTAGATGCCTAGCGTTTGCCGACAGGGGGCGCGTCGCGTTCGCGTCGTAGATGGTTGGCCATATCTTCTATACTACGCAACCTGGGAGGAAATGCACGTGCAGATAGCTTAGTAATGTATTGAACTATTGTCTGCTCCTTTAGATCTGTCAGATTGCGTGAGTTGGCTGGAATATCGCGTCGTGTAGGCCGGCCAGCGCGTCGGTCGCTAAGGGTGGAGGTTGATACGTTATAGAGCTTAGCCGTAGCTCTAAGGCTTAGTTTCTTGTCCCTTTGAAGAGCTTCAAGGGCCAAGATTACCCTGGCTTCATTTGAAGAACGAGGCATGTTGGTTTGTTGAGAAGATGGGTGTTAGGTGGAGAGGGGACGCGTTACGCTAAGCAGTGTCCGGCTCGCTTGTCTGTCCGGCTCGCTTATCAAATACGTTA
>Ga0247824_10002321_pt1 | contig 10618 bp, 8 predicted proteins | sample 13C_PalmiticAcid_FD_194412 | JGI IMG/M metagenome (GOLD analysis project Ga0247824, IMG submission 194412) | Soil microbial communities from agricultural site in Penn Yan, New York, United States - 13C_PalmiticAcid_Day48 | ecosystem: Environmental > Terrestrial > Soil > Agricultural land...
GGGAGGAGGAGGAGGTCGAGAGGAGAAAGGAGAGAGTGAGAGTAATGGGTGAGCTTACGGGTCAAGACAAGCGGAGGAGAGAGGGGTGTGTGCATTCTTACATGGGCCTAGCACGGAGAGCATGATCGACCTTTGTCAAAGTCCTAGATCGTCATGATGACGGCCTCAGGTCTTTGCTTGCTTGCATGGAGAGCGACTTCAAGTATTGATCGGGCATAGGAATCATGATGCTAGTATGCTTGGTTGGCGAGCTATGGCTAGAAAAGCATCGAGATTAAGGGTAACACCGAGACTTTCATAGTGTGGCCCATACATGAGGCCAGCACGCCGGATCATTGCATTGATCTACTCGGTGCTATGACCTCCTATTGGTCAATTGGTCAATTGAACCCAACGTTTGGGCCAGGTCTGGGCCAGGTCAGGGCCAGGGGAAATTAAAAATTAGATTTATCCGACCGTTGGTCAGTCAGGGCCAGGAACGGCCGTTGAAAATAAAGTTCCAGCGCCCCGATGTCAAGATTTTCTATATGACTTGAATAGTCGTAGTAACGGCGCCCTGATTTTGATTAATCGCGAAGACCATAGCTAGATGTATCCATCGGGCTTAAGAATCATGATGCTGGGACCTCTGGTTCCTGAGATACAGGCGTATTAGCGTGATGACATAGTGAATTGTTGGCACCTTTGACCTGGACCTGTGTGGTTGTGTGAGAGGACTAAGGGAGGAGAGGAGAGGAGGGGAGAGGAGGTACAAGAAGTGTGTGGGTGCGTAAGAGGACAGAGAGGGAGAAGTGTGGGTTGGCAGGTGCACTAACATATGGGCTTCTACATCATGAAGGCGCTACATGGGATTTGTGCGTGAAAACTGGACACAAAAATGATGGTCGCCAGATCGCCCACCTAGACACCCACGTCTCTTGGAGCGTCTTTGCTGATGCTACCATGCGAGTTTCAGGGGACATTGATACATGGGATGAGTAGCAACGGCCATCGCAAGATTGGTCGTCCGGAATCTCGTCGTCTAGGAAAACTGTCGCTCCGAAAAACCGATCTCGCACGATGTTGCAGGATCATCTAGCTACCCACCCACGCCCCTGGGCATTGGAACCGGGATGCTAAGTGCAAAGTTGCAGCCAGATTCAATCAGCCAATCGCTAGATACACTGGATCCTAGTCTACTATGAATCACATAGGACTTTTTGCATGGATTTTGTTCAGGAAAGTGTTACATAGGACCACCATATGAAAACTAGGCCGAGAAATGATGGTCGCCAGATCGCCAAACTGAGTATCCATGTCTCTTGGAGCATATTTGCTGATGCTACCATGCGAGTTTCAGGGGACATTGATACATGGGATGAGTAGCAACGGCCATCGCAAGATTGGTCGTCCGGAAATCTCGTTGTCTAGGACAACTGTCGCTCAGGAAAACGGATCTCGCACAATGTTGCAGGATCGCCTAGCTGCCTAATCACGTATATGGGATCTGAGCCCAAGGTGCTGTCTGCAAAGTTTGAGAGAGATCTAGGGAGTGTGTGCGGAAACGTTACATGGTCGCCAGATTGCCACGTTGACGAGGGGTATTCCCGGTGATGCTGCCGTTTGAGTTTGCAATGGCCATACTAGGCGGTCTGAAACATACAACAGGAAACATATCATCCTTTACAATGTTCTTTATTTCACTCTCTTCCCTTGCTTCTTCGCATTCTTGCTTTGTATCAGAGCTTGCAACCTTCTCCATTTTGTTGCTCAGTTTGGTCGTCGTCTGCTCAACTACTGCCTATACCATTTCTTCGATCTCCTGTTCCGACTCCCTGGACTCGCTGGACTCCTATTGTTGGCACGCGCTCTGATTCGTGTTGGCCATCACAAAGTTGCACGAGGTGGCAATGGATACCAGTCTCAACTCACTAGAGCACTTTTGCCTTCCACATCGCCACCGTATTATCACTCCCCAACACCAATTTGATAAAGCTTTGGTTTCTTGAATGGTCGGAGCCACGACTGTGGCGCTTTGAGATTCGAATTTGTGTTGACCTTTACCCGACGAAGCTGATTGATGGTCCGCTCAACTTTCGACTTCGCATGGCCGAACACCTCCATCAAAGTGTCATATAATGTGTTGAGAATAACCCAAGTCATCCGATGCGGGTGGAAAGAACAGAGTAGGCGATCGCATAGCCATCAAACGTGCTGGTGCCTCGTCCCAATTCACCCAAGATCCCCATCGATCGCTCCGTCGCTTCAGCCAAGGATCTGGATATTTGTGCAAGTTCCACCATGAAAGTCGATTGTCCTGCCTATATCATCGTTGGCTCCAATTCTTGTAAAGATTCAATCAAACGGTGTCAATCGACACCTTTCGGCCGCCACGTAGCATCCAAGTTGTGCCATAATGATAGCAACGCAGTCTAAAATTGAAAAGGAACATTCAACAGAAGAATGAGCAACTCTTTTCTCTTACAACTCTCGCTCGTCTATTTGGTAGCCAAGGTACCTTCTTTTTTTTTGTTACCTGTAGCAGCAATGTCGATTTGCCTCCCATGTTGGGTCCTGTCACTAGAATCACGTAGGGACTTTGACCCCCAAGGACGATGTCGTTAGGGATAAACTCAGAAGCGATTCCTGGAATGACACATGGATGCCTCAATGACTTTGGCTCAAGAACAGCGTTTCCACTCTCAAAAAATTCTGGGCGACATGCAGGGTCTGGATTCATAAACAACAAGTAACACGGGTGAGTCAATGGTGAAGGGGCAAAAAAAAAAGGCGCCCTGGAGAGAAATGAGCACTTGGTCCTGTCACTTACAGCCAAGTGCAGAACTGCTCTTCGAAAGGGATCCAAGACAGTCAATCGCTGTAACGAGTTTCACAGCCTTGAGGCAGTCTTTGTAGTTCTCATCAAACCTGGCATAGGGTCGGCCCTAGAGATCCCTCATGATCGCGTTTTTTTCTTGCCTCCTGTGGTCTAGCCACCAAGACTGTCAGCTCTGGGTTGTTGTATCGGCTGATGGTCTACCAGTCCATGGAGACACAAGACGAAGGTTATTAGCGAGGTATAGGTTCAAGTGACGTGGAAGCGAGGATCAGACGATAAGCATCCTTAGAACTTACACTTGTATAGATAGCACTGTTCCATTCTCTGAACCATCGCCATAGTTCTGTGGACCTCCAGGTTGGTCAGTGTCTGGCCATCCAAAATCGGGGTCGATGCTTGACGGATTGGGTCGTAGATACACGTGAAAGTTCGAAGGACATCAGTTCCGTGTCCAGTTTGAGCTATGGGAAAGCCATAAAAGACGTTTAGCGCGACCGGTTTGGTTCTGTCCATCCTGAACACAATCATGTTTCTGTAATCTGTTTGAAGCATACCGATCTCAGGTATTGGGTCAAACCATCAAGTGCACTCATGACAGCATCATTTTCCTTCATCCGTTGCAAGGCTCCGGGCCAACATACTACGGCGAAGAAAAGTGCAGTACAAGAACAAGATCATGTCTGGATAAGTATACGAACCAGGTACTGCATGCCCATTGTGTGCTTATTTCATGAACTATTCCCTTCACTTACCCGAGGCGACAGTTCCAGGCACCTCCTTTCCAAATATTCACGAATCCGAAGCACGTCCGGGGTATCCAAGGCGTTCCAAAGCTCTCGTTCTGGCTGTAGACCGCTCCAGAGCGCATTCGCACCCAAGCAGTTTTCAAAATGCGAGTGCTCCGCCCATGTCTCCTTCGGGTTTGCGAGCGTAGAGCAAAAGGCGAGTGCTTGGTCTGAATGGACACTTCGTGTCCATAGGCTGCAATCTGCTGGATATCGCAGATTTTGCCAGCTACAACGGCGACTACACACGAAGGGGGCGGTAAAAAAAATAAAAAAAGAAAAGAGAAAAGAGAAAAGAAAAAAGTGATAAGGACACTCGTAAAGATGCAAAAAAAAAAAAAAAAAATGGATGTGAAGATACCACTAACCTTTGGTGACATTACTGGTCTCCTTTGCAGACGACGGCAATAATGCCATGATGATACCCCATGTCGGTGGAGAATGTGGGCAGCCTCCAGATCATCAAGGATGATGGTACTCGAGGACTGTGTTGTACATTGCACTGCAGATCAAGGGTGGCTCTGATACCTTCTAGTTAGGACGCATATTCAACAAAAAAAGTCAGAATGAACTGTTACATTCCCATGGCTTCAAAGGAGAGATACATAGGGACATAGGTACTCCACACTAGTTGTCGATATCATCAAAAGTACCTTGAGGAGCAAGCGCTTGTATACATAAGGGAATCCCCCGCATCTGAAAGCTCCAGTCCGACGCTCCAATTTTTTTGGTCCCCGTAAGTCATACTTTCCAAGACAGAGTCATCCTCCGTATCCATCCCGGAATGCGTGTTGACGGCGATGTTCCATTCTTAGATCCAAATGGTGGATGCAGCCATAGAGCAATAGAGGTCCCCCGAGATCGATAACCTTGGCAAAAGAGGCAAGAGCTCGGGGTATCCGGTGTCGAGTACGAGCTCAAGGCACATAGAATTTTGGCGTGATGTCGAGGCAGCGGATATTTGACTGGACAAGCGGCCTACTGCACGGAGAGCCCTCAGAGCCGTGATTCGTGACAACGGCAAGTGCAGCGAGTAAGGTATGAAGCAAGGATCAGAGAGGGGCGTGAAAATAGAGCGACAGAATGGTGTTCAAGGATCATCCACGCCAGCGCTGCTCGAGTCTGGCCAAAGCCGAAGCAGGCCCATCCAACGGAGATTGGAGGATTCATCAAGATGGTACGTAGGATCGCCACACACTGCTTGTCGCCTCCAGACAATCTTTGGCCACGCACCACTAGCTCGACATCTAACCGTTCAGGAAATCCACGACGATCCTGTCGTAAATTTGTGGCAACCTTGACTTGTTCCTCTGTTGCGCTGGATCGGCTGTAATTGATGTTGTTTGTAGGCTAAATCGCTCAGCAGAACCGCATCCTGATGGACCACGCCGATCCTGCTCGAATGGCCAATGTGATATTGCTGTATTGTTCCATTGAAATCCATGCCCATCCACTCTAGCTACTGGCGACGTCCTCAAGGTAGCGGAGGAACACGTGGCGACCCCACACATCGAACGCTACAAGTTTTCAGACACAGTTTCGAATTGTTAGTTATTCCGTGTGCGTGATTATTGTGCGGCTCCTCTAAAAAGAGAATGAGTCTGCCGCTATGTGGGGTTGCCATTTGAACACTTGCGATTGTCAGCAGAAAGTCAATCAACGACCCGTCTCGTGTGTAGAGGGACAATGATATCGACAACGCGACCGAGGATTGGAAAGAGTGAAGGTCAAGTAAACCGGGAATTCAAGCCAAATGTGACTTTTGTCCATTCGTCCAAGGAGGTATTCTCTCGCTCTTCTTGCTCTTTCCGCAAGTCCTTCTGGGTATCGAGGTACACTTACGGTTAAACGATTTGAGTTGGTATATCTACCACCTTTTCTTCTTGGGTGATATGAACGACTTTGCGAAGGCGACATGCGCGCCTGGTCCGACGGAAGATTGGGAAAGGCGGATCGGTAATCATCTCCAGTGCTCCTTGACCAAGATCACAGAGTGCAGAGCCATGCGTGACGCGTCAGGCATATGCCTACTATCGCCATACTGTTCTTCTTTAGATTCAGAGAGGATCCTACCGTTATCCGGACAAACAGTGTGCAAATAAACGGTCAATGTCTTGGGGTCATAGCTCGAGAACACCCTTGAGGTGTTGGTCGATGGATTTACCTTCAGTAGGGATGCCTACGAGATGGGGCCACAAGACTCCATTGTTGGCTCAACTCCAATGGCCGCCTCCATTATGAACCTTGATCAGCATTTTGACAGCGACGGCGACAAAAGGATATAATGTTGTACAGGACGAGCAAGGTACTGGACCAAATACAGTCGATCAAGGCGAGCAAGCAGATCGTTGCCAGACTGGCAATGAACGTCAAGGCCAAAATGTAGATAAGAACTACAGCCCAACGAAGTCCTGAGGCAATAGGGACGCCCCCTTGTCCCCTCGAATGACTTTCACTGGTGCGACTTCTGAGAGGAGCTGATCATGCGGTCGAACTCGGGAAACAAAACGAAGCTATGGACAACAATGAACGGGGGGTTAATCAAATGCGGATCAAAAGCCAGTGTTTCTTCTGTTTGTGCCTAGCAAGCAAACTTGCCAATTTATGCTGGCAAGGATGGTGAGGACGCCTAAAGGGACCAACAACTCTGCGTTGCGATGAACATGGTGATCGCTCCAACTCTGCGTGGAGGGGTCCTTCGGTTTGGCGAGACTAAAATGATGGCGGTACCGAGTAGCTCGAGAAGGCGGAGAGGTGATCCTGAAGAGCGTCCGAACCGGTTTGATGAGCAACAGAAGGGCTATGGATTTTCACTCGTCCCATTTGACTGCCTGAATCTCCACGGGCTCCTTGATAGTGGTAGAGAATGATGCTATCAGCCAATTGTAGATCATATTGCGGAGCAAATGTAGTGTGATGTTTCCAGCACTCACCATCTTTGTCCCTTATCCTTTCCAGTTCCCGCCTGAACTCTGGATCCATATATTGAGGTGTTGGTAGGGCCTTTTTGTCGGCACTACACAAGCCCAAGCGTGCTCCTCTGCTTTCTTCTTGTCCAGGTTACACATTCTAAAGGTAATCCACAAACGGCCTAGATAGTTGGTGGCATCCAGTAGCTGCCTTCTCAAAAGACAGATCCATTTGTACTTGAAGGTCTTGCCGTGACTGATCATCGGAGATGCCTCGAAGCTGCATGTGCGTGTAGCTATCGGTGTCAATGGAGGCACAAACCAAGACGCAGAGTTTCTTTCAATGCTAACAAGACGGTAACTTACAGCAACATTGGCGATGGCGATTCCGTCTTTTGTATTACGCAGGATTATAGACCTCGGCTTCTTGGCGTCCAAGGCGAGCGGTTTGTTTTCATCTTTTCGAACCCTGGAGTAGGTGGCCATCTAATTGGAAGACAACAGGCGCAGCCATGGGACGGTGGGGTAAGTCACTCGAGAACATTATCTTCGACTAGTGAGGTAAAGCGCAAAATCACGCATGCGACAAGTCGGCGGCGGTGTCGAGTTCGAGTCAGAGTTCAAGAAGCATACGATAAGTTATAGACGTACGGTGGTGTTGATGCAGCACGGCTTTTGGCTGTACAAGATGGCTTGCTGTTGCAAGGAGAGCTCGTTGGGAAGGTTGCAGGTGGTGGCGACAAAAGCTGCTCGGGTATAGCGCCATACGTAATCAAGTTGCGATCCACGATCTCGGCAAGGTCAGCGAATGAGCCATGAAGAAACGATCAGGAAGACTGTGAGAATAAAATAGGAGTGGCGGGCACGAAGAGAAGTTTGGTCCTGCTTGGACTCGACAGGACAGGAAGGGTGATCAGTGAAGGGAAAGGGTGGCTTTCACCTCACACCAGGAAGCTTTTTGTATTTGCCACTAGGCTCGTTTGGCTGTGGATTCTGCCATCTTTACCTCACTGTTGCGACCTCTTCATCATACCCACTCCACAAGGGAAACGACATGGATCGATTCGCCCCATTCAGGCCTTTAGAATGATACCAATATCATGCCAAAAGAACATCTGGGAGTGATGATACAGCGGTAGCACAAATCTTGGACCTCCCAGCCAAACAGCAAAGTTTGGTCCCAGCCTGAGAGGACCAGTTTGAAAACGCAGTGGTTACGAGCCTATTTGCCACCATTCGTGGCACATGGTATGCGTCACAAGCCACATCGATCACATCAACCATCCATCACCACTCTCTTCTGCCTCTTTTCTGACTCTTTCCACCACACAACGCCATTAGTTTCTCTTTCCCCTTCTCTTGATCCTCTCAACCTGCTCTCTCCGCCCACCTACCACTGCCCTCAGAGAGTAACAGACTCCTCGCCGTTTGCCACCGTAAGTATGAACGACAGCTCATCAAGCTTTTTAGTTGCTGATTAAGGCTCTCCTCTTCGAACCGTGGAGCCGTCGAACTGTAGTACTGATCGTTGTCTATTCTGCAATATAGTATTTCGAGCGGGTCCATCACAGTCCACTCTCTGCCTCTACCGCGCAACCTCTCTCTACCACATAACGATCAGCTCTTCACCTTTGCCACCGTAAGTATGAACGACAGCTCATCGAGCTTTCCAGTTGCTGACTCGGGTCCTCTCATTCGAACTGTCGAACTAATCGCTGTCAATTCTGCAATATAGTACTTCGAGTGAGCTCCTCCCTCCGTAAGAGTCTGTTTGCCGCCACCTGTAAGGATGGAAACTCGTCAAGCTTTCTAACTGTTATTCTGCCTCATGGGGCTGGAGAACTGACCATGATTGCTTTATTGTAGTGCGCCTAGCGATCCTCATCAGACCACTACTGGTAATGACTTAATTTCACCAAGCTTTGTAACTGCGGATTTATCTTTGAGCTTCAACCACAAAAGCTGAGTCAGCTGGTGGAAGAGTACAGGCGACCGGATGACTCGTGCGAAAGATGGCTCTGAAAGATGTGAAGCTTTGGATGACAAGGCAGTGTTGCTCATTTTCTCTTTCTACTCGCTGTATTACACAACGACGCAATATTAGCAGAGCACTATTCACCAGGCCATTTGCCTGCCATGGCCATTCTCAACATCTTTTGTGTGATCGAAGGAGAGACGAAATCCTTCTCTGTCGATATCGAGCGAACCAAAACAGTTGACCACCTCAAGAAGGCCATCAAGGCTGACCAAAGTCCTGACCTTGATCACATTAATCCCAAGAATCTCACCCTCTGGCGCGTTGACATCCCGGTCAACGACCTTCCTGCTCTGCTCGGCTCTTGGAAAGATAAGCAGAACCTGCTCAACTTTTTATCGAGCAAGAAGCAACTCGAGGCGACAGAAGACCTCTCAGACGTTTTTGAAGAGAAACCGCCCAAGAAAACAATCCACATCTTCGTCCAGCTCCCCCAGTCAGGTAATGCATGTTCAATGCAAGCCTTTAGAATACACGTGATTCAAGTGCCGTTCTTGTTCCCGTGATTGACGCTTCCTATCTCCTTTTTTTGTCATTTTTGTGATGATCCTCCTGTCTCCACAGCAACGTCCACACAACTTAGGTCTGTTAAGCTTGATGACATCGAGAAGGAATTGGCGGCCATCCTCGAGGCTGTCAATGATCACACCATTCATGTTGTCGATGCAAAGGCTGCCGAGACGTACCAGAAGGAAACAATGGGGCCCTTTTTCAAGAGGCCTCTGCCCTATCACCAAACAGCAACAAACGTAAGCCTGGTAATGTTGGGACTTGAACTGGATAAGCAGGCAATGACGGCTGACGGCAAGACTCTGCGTAGGATTATCGAGGATGACATTGGAAAAACCAGTGATTTCCACGTGGTAGCCATGGTTGCCACATCTGGATCAGGGAAGACTGCGACAGTGGTTGATCTTGCAAACAAGCACTTTGTCATCTACTGTGTCTGTGGCATCCCGTTTTCCTCATGCGACTCTCCAGGCTTCAAGGACTCGAATTTTATCAGACTTGCAGAGGACGCCAATGACATATACGATGCAATCATCCACATGCCAGCTTTGCAAAATCCATTGGACATCGATAACGCGGTGAAATCACGCACAGGGGAACGTATCAGGATCGAAATCCTTGCACGATTGCTTTTCTTGCAGCTTCTTCTCGACAACAATCCTGGTCTGGAGCCACGACAGTTTTTCCCCGAGCAGACCAATGGAGGTGCAGCGACTATTCGTAAGCTGGTCGTTAAGCTGAAGGAGTATAGCAAAGGCACAATCCAACTTATGCTCGATACAACCCAGGCCAAAATTCGCGTGGTTCTTCAGCGCCGACAGCTGGGACTTGTGATTGCTCTTGACGAAGCTCAACTCGCGGAGACTGGAATCTTGGCCAACAAGCTTATCTCGCCATCTGCTTTGATCAAAAAGGAGACACTCACTGACGGCACAGGCCAAATCCTACAATGTTTCCGTCGCGGCTTCCTCACACCTTTGTCCGCAACGCTCAGCGAAATCCAGGCAACGCTAGTGATACTTGGAACATCGCTCACACTGCAGAATGCCGACCATGTATCCTCGGCCATTGCCAAAAAAACCAACTTCATTAAGATCACAGATTTCCCTCACTTCAATGAAGAAGATGTGAACAAGTTGATCTCCAATATCGTCGACACGTCGGATTGTGATATCCCGCCCGCCAAGCGCCGCCGGCTCTGTGGACGACCCCGTTTCGCTATCAATGTGGTGCAGAACCTTGTCGCCACCGGCTCTAACGATGACAACAAGCAAGCCATCCTGGACAAGGCTGTTGATGAAGCGTTTAAAGCTATCAAGCCTCGACTTAGAGAAGGGGTACGCACTATTCTCAGTAGCGACCAAACAGGCGAATCGGCTCAACTTCTCGCTCGAATGGTTCTAGCCTACAATCTCAATGGCGGCAAAATATCCTTCCCAAGCAATGTACAGGCAGACTTTGTGGACAAGGCGCTATGCAGACTGCAACTAGAACCTGATAACGTTCTCTATGTCATGGACGAGCCATTGGTGGTTGAGGTGGTAGAGGAGGAGCTAGAGGC
>Ga0247824_10002322_pt1 | contig 10614 bp, 4 predicted proteins | sample 13C_PalmiticAcid_FD_194412 | JGI IMG/M metagenome (GOLD analysis project Ga0247824, IMG submission 194412) | Soil microbial communities from agricultural site in Penn Yan, New York, United States - 13C_PalmiticAcid_Day48 | ecosystem: Environmental > Terrestrial > Soil > Agricultural land...
GTCAGGGCCGGGAACGCGGAGCGCCCGGCCGAGCGCCCCGCGTTCCCGGCCCTGACCGAGGGCAACCTCAAGACGCACTCCGAGGTGTCGGCCACGACCCCCTCCCGCGCCGCCTACCGCGCCCCATACGCCGAGACGGCCCCGCGGGACATGCAGCTCTCGCGGCCGACCCTGGCCATCGGCCCGCCACCAGACATGGCGCGCTCCGAGTTTGCTCCTGCTGCAGGGCCCCTGATTCTCGCCCCGCCGCCCGAACGGACCCAGCTTGTCCACCGCCCGGCCTTTGAGGCCCCCGTGCTCGCCAAGCGCAAGTCCATCGACATGAACCTCGCCTACGGAGACGTGCCGCCTGACCTTGAATCGCGCGTGGACCTCGACCGGTCAGAGCCCGAGGACCCGGACAAGACCCAGGCCATGACGCTGATGGACCGCATCGAGGACTTCTTGGAGGAAGCCCACTGCGTCCAGCACACGGCCAACTCCATGATCGAGAGCCTGCAACGCAACCCCCAGGCTGCCGCTGCCGTGGCCCTGTCCCTCGCCGAACTGAGCACCCTGGTCGGCAAGATGAGCCCGGCCTTCCTCGGCTTCCTCAAGGGCGGCAGCCCGGCGGTGTTTGCCCTGCTCGCGAGCCCGCAGTTCCTGATCGGCGCCGGCGTCGCCGTCGGCGTGACCGTCGTCATGTTTGGCGGCTGGAAGATCGTCAAGCGCGCGACCGCCGCCAAGACGCTCGAGGCGCCCCTTGAGATGCGCGTCCTCCCGAGCCTCCCGCCCTCAACGACCGTCGCGCCCGAGAAGGCCCTCCCGCCTCCTCCCCCGGGGGGCAGCGCGGCAGAGTACGACGAGGCCATCGTGCTGCGGGACGTCGAGGAGCTGAGCAGCATCGAGTCGTGGCGCCGCGGCATCGTCGCGTACGAGGACGCCGAGTCGGCCGACGTCGAGCTGATGAGCCGCGAGGCCGACCGTGCCCTGAAGGAGCAGTACGAGGAGGAGGAGGAGGACGAGGACTACTTTGACGAGGTCAAGCCGTGCGACTCGGTGTCGCAGGTCAGCTGGGCGAGGTCGGACCGCACACGGAGGACGCACCGCACCCACAAGACTAGCAGCAGGCGGCATCCGCTGCACCAAGACGACGATCCCGATGTGCCGGAGCGCAAGAGCAGCAAGAAGCCCAAGGACGACGGGGCCAGCGTCGCGGCGAGCGAGAAGAGCCACCGCAGCAAGAAGCCCAAGGATGATGGGGCGAGTGTCGCAGCGAGCGAAAAGAGCCACCGCAGCAAAAAGCCCAAGGACGACGGCGCCAGCGTGGCCGCCAGCGAGAGGAGCCACCGCAGCAGCAGCAGCAGCAAGAAAGCCAAGGACGACGGCGCGAGCGTCGCCGGCAGTGAGAAGAGCAGCCGCAGCCACCGCAGCACCAGGAGCCACCGCCACGAAGGCTCGACCGTCTCGCGGTCGTCCAAACGCCTCACGGCCATCGAGGAGGGCGACGGAGAGGATGGCGGGAGCACGGCGAGCAAGCAGCCCAAGGAGAAGAAGCGGGACATGATCAAGCAGCTGTTCAAGATGAAGAAGGACAAGGAGGACCGCGAGAAGGCGCACTCGGTCATGGTTTGAGCACGGGTATGGGGCTTTGGAATTTGTTCTCGGCGTTTGGGCGGCGTTTGTCGGACGGGTGGTGCATGGCACGGGAGTGCACATGGGACGGCTTCTGTCATGTGGGATCTTTGCAGGGTCATGTAAGGCAATTTATTACCTGATTCGGAATGCGACTACTCGTCTCGCTCATGTTACGACCCAGGTGGAGTGTCGTCTCACTCAGGCCGTGAGACCCGGTGGGTGCGAGGAACGAACCGCCACCGGGCTGAGCCTTTCTCCACTCCTTTGGACTTTGCGGGTGTAGCAAGGGTATATCTACGGCGGGCTTTTGGTGGCTGAATCAGCGGCTGAGCGCCACTCTGCCGTAAAACGCGGGCCGTACCCTCAGCGACCGCGAATATTCACCCCTATCTACGTCACAGGGGGTTAGGGTTATATATGGCGTTTTGCACTATAATGACAGCTAACAACTACCCAAACATCCAGTTAAGCGTTTCCACAGGTAGTAAAACAGAAACTGTATTGCGACCCCGACTATCTATATGTCTATCTATCTAGGCCCCCCCCTCGGGTCTTCCTATTGGCCCGGAGCCGCTTGCAGTATAGGTCCAGAGAATAGTTAGACTGCCGTTGCTCGGTACCGACGAAGTACATCGCGGACTTGTCGCTTACTCGCCGTACCTGGGCAACGCGCCGGATCTCCCGGATGACTTCCAGCCGTAGAGAGTACCACTGGACCTCGGCCTGACGGCCGGCCCGCCACCGGCTCCCCTACCGGTTGTCCAGGGCCGTAATCGAAGGCCCGCCCCTAAGACCGACGGTCTACTCGCGCTATAGGTCCCTGACAGTCTTGACGGCCCGGCTTATACGGTACTTCGGTGGCCCTCCTTCTACCTCTAGCGCTGGCTGGGCCCCTAGCTATGCCTCGGACTATTGGCTTAACTATAGGCTTAGAGAGCGGCTTGTAAACAACGGTACCGCTGGCGCTAGCGCTAGTACTAGCGCCAGTACTAGCGTTAACGGTAGCGCTAGCGCTAGCTAGAAAACGCTCCCGGTAAGGAAGGTCTGTACCGAAGACTAATAAGCTATAGCTAGTCGTTCCTCGGCTATATCGATCTTGGCCGTTATAGCTGTAATAGCTGCCGAAAGCTATACCTCGCGCCGGGCTTCGGCAGCCTTAAGGTAGTCAGTAAGGACCGGTAACGCCTACATTAGGATAGCTAGCTAGCTTAGCCGCTTATCTTCGTCCATCAATACTCTAACCTAGCCTACGTACGGCATATAGTCTTAATACTGAAATACCGGGTGGCTCCAGAGTATACAATCTGGAAATCGGTATATTAGAAATACCGAGTCCTTAAGGATGACCTCCCGAAGGTAGAATAATAAGCCGGTAAAGCCGGCCGCTACTAGGTCGTTAACCTGCCCCGGCCCTAGGCCGAACTTGCTAGCCTATTTGTTTAGGCCCGGCTATATTAACGGTAGGAGTAAATCTAGAGGCAGCATTCGGGCCCGGCATATCTCGAAGCATCCTATCTATAGTAGGTAGCCGGCTATTATATATATAAACTTCCGTAGTAGCGAGTTCAGGTAACAGCCGATTATCTACTCCTAGTTCTACTAGCCTACGTGCCGAATCTAGGCCTTGCTAATGCCCTTTAGCTCGGCCGTCTTTACCCTAGAGCTTCGGCCGATATAGGTCTTCTTATTAGACTAGATACTAGTATATACGAACGCCTTAATAACCTAGTCCCGTTAGCTATTATAGGCGAATATAGAGGTAGGGCTCGCGTCGGTACTCTTTAACAGCCGAACGTCATACTATCGTACCCGGCTTCCGAAGTCTAGGAATAGCTCGTTAGTAAGATCCTACTAGAGAAGCAGGTAAAAGGCTATAGCGCCAAGTATATAAATCACTAGGTTGTAGCTCCGGAGCGTACCGGCAGTTTCTAAGCGGCCGTACTAGTTTTACTTCCCTGCCTATATAGTAATAACGAGCGGTATATACTAGGTAGGACCCTTGTTAGCGAATTCGAACGTAAAGAGATCGGAGATCTCAAGGGCTTGGCAGTCGCTACTATAGGTAAGTATATAGTAGCCGAGAAGTAGGTCGACTAGGGTCTAAAGGTAGTACTCAGCCGACTATACTATATAGCCCTAGAGTTCGCCCGCGATATACTTTAAATTCTCCTCGGAATAGCCGTTAAGAAGTATATCTCGGCCTTTGTCGGCGTAGTTAGCCTTTTGCTGTTCTATATCCCGGCGTTATAGGGATTTAATATATTCCCGAGCGTTATCTTCCCGGGGCGACGGATAGGCGTTTATACTAAGAGCCTTCTGTAAATAGTAGAGGTCGGTAACGGCCGTAATATACGACCGGACTAACCGTTATATAAGCCGAGTCTCTAAAAGGGGGGTATCTTCGGTAGCCTTCTAGCTCCGGGACCGTAGCGGCCGATAGACGACTTCCTCGATAAGGAATAGAAGGAGCTTATCCTCTGTTACCGTCTCGCCGTCTTAGTACTACTTCTACCGGTAAAATTGCCGGAACTCTTCCTGCTTCGGCTCGTAAGCCGACGTTATATTCTTCGGCCGGGCCGCCTTAATTATAGAGAGGATATTCTACGAGTTAGCGTATAGTTCGGCATTATTAACAATAGCACGGTCGGTATAGCGGCCAGGGGCTACGGCTACGGCAGCTATAGCTGCTATAGGCCGTGCTAGCGCCCCCTTTTTTTAGTTAGTCCGGTTCCGGGGTTATATTATACTGCCGGCCGGCAAGGCGGCTACTGTGATCGACGGCTGGGTACCGGCTATAGCTATAGCTAGTACCGGCGACGGCGCCGGCATATATCGCTGTCTTCGGGCTATAACGGGGGGGATAGGATACGGATATAGAAGAGGAGGAGAGGTCGAATTCGAGGTAGTTATAGCCCCCGTTTTCGAATCAGCGGGCAGATTAGCGGGTACTGTAGATATACCAAAATAACTACGGGATATTATGCTAATGGTAGCGTAGATATTCGCATATTTCGACGGCAAGCGGGGTATAGGGGTTAGGGTTAGGTATAGCGGACGGATTAGCGGGCAGCTGAGCAGCGCTTAGCGCTATCGTAAATACTAAGGGTATATCTACGGCGGGCTTTTAGTAGCTAAATCAGCAGCTGAGCACTACTCTGCCGTAAAACGCAGGCCGTGCCCTTAGCGACCGCGAATATTTACCCCTATCTACGTTACAGGGGGTTAGGGTTATATATAGCGTTTTATACTATAATAACAGCTAACAACTACCTAAACATCCAGTTAAGCGTTTCTATAGGTAGTAAAATAGAAACTATATTACGACCCCGACTATCTATATATCTATCTATCTAGGCCCCCCCCTTGGGTCTTCCTATTGGCCTGGAGCCGCTTGTAGTATAGGTCTAGAGAATAGTTAGACTACTATTGCTCGGTACCGACGAAGTATATCGCGGACTCGTTGCTTACTCGCCGTGCCTAGGCAACGTGCCGGATCTCCCGGATGACTTCCAGCCGTAGAGAGTACTACTGGACCTCGGCCTAACGGCCGGCCCGCTACTAGCTCCCCTACCGGTTATCTAGGGCCGTAATCGAAGGCCTGCCCCTAAGACCGACGGTCTACTTGCGCTATAGGTCTCTAATAGTCTTAACGGCCCGGCTTATATAGTACTTCAGTAGCCCTCCTTCTACCTCTAGCGCTAGCTGGGCCCCTAGCTATGCCTCGGACTGTTAGCTTAACTATAGGCTTAGAGAGCGGCTTACAAATAATAGTACTGCTAGCGCTAGCGCTAGTACTAGTGCCGGTACTAGCGTTAACGGTAGCGCTAGTGCTAGCTGGAAAACGCTCCCGGTAAGGAAGGTCTATACCGAAGACTAATAAGCTATAGCTAGTCGTTCCTCGGCTATATCGATCTTAGCCGTTATAGCTATAATAGCTGCCGAAAGCTATACCTCGCGCCGGGCTTCAGCAGCCTTAAGGTAGTTAGTAAGGACCGGTAACGCCTACGTTAGGATAGCCAGCTAGCTTGGCCGCTTATCTTCGTCTATTAATACTCTGACCTAGCCTATATACGGTATATAGTCTTAATACTGAAATACCGGGTAGCTCTAGAGTATACAATCTGGGAATCGGTATATTAGGAATACTAAGTCCTTAAGGATAACCTCCTGAAGGTAGAATAATAAGCCGGTAAAGCCAGCTGCCGCTAGGTTGTTAATCTGCCCCGGCCCTAGGCCGAACTTGCCAGCCTATTTGTTTAGGCCCGGCTATATTAACGGCAGGAGTAAATCTAGAGGCAGTATTCGGGCCCGGCGTATCTCGAAGCATCCTATCTATAGTAGGTAGCCGGCTATTGTATATATAAACTTCCGTAGCAGTGAGTTCAGGTAACAGCCGATTATCTGCTCCTAGTTCTTCTAGCCTATGTACCGAATCTAGGCCTTGCTGATACCCTTTAGCTCGGCCGTCTTTACCCTAGAGCTTCGGCCGATATAGGTCTTCTTATTAGACTAGATACTAGTATATACGAACGCCTTAATAACCTAGTCCCGTTAGCTATTATAGGCGAATATAGAGGTAGGGCTTATATCGGTACTCTTTAATAGCCGAACGTTATACTATTATACCCGGCTTCCGAAGTCTAGGAACGGCTCGTTAGTAAGATCCTACCGGAGAAGCAGGTAAAAGGCTATAGTGCCGAGTATATAAATCACCGGGTTATAGCTCCGGAGCGTACCGGCGGTTTCCAAGCGGCCGTACTAGTTTTGCTTCCCCGCCCGTATAGTAATAACAAGCGGTATATACTAGGTAGGACCCTTGTTAGCGAATTCGAACGTAAAGAGATCGGAGATCTCGAGGGCTCGGCGGTCGCTACTATAGGTAAGTATATAGTAGCCGAGAAGTAGGTCGACCAGGGTCCGAAGGTAGTACTCGGCCGACTGTGCTATATAGCCCTAGAGTTCGCCCGCAATATACTTTAAATCCTCCTCGGAATAGCCGTTAAGAAGTATATCTCGGCCTTTGTCGGCGTAGTTGGCCTTTTGCTATTCTATATCCCGGCGTTATAGGGATTTAATATATTCCCGGGCGTTATCTTCCCGGGGCGACGGATAGGCGTTTATACTGAGAGCCTTCTGCGAACGGTAGAGGTTGGTAACGGCCGTAATATACGACCGGACTAACCGCTACGCAAGCCGAGTCTCTGAAAGGGGGGTATCTTCGGCGGCCTTCCGGCTCTAGGACCGTAGCGGCCGATAGACGACTTCCTCGATAAGGAACAGGAGGAGCTTATCCTCTATTACCGTCTCGCCGTCTTAGTACTGCTTCTGCCGGTAAAATTACCGGAACTCTTCCTGCTTCGGCTCGTAAGCCGACGTCGTATTCTTCGGCCGGGCCGCCTTGATTATAGAGAGGATATTCTGCGAGTTAGCGCGTAGTTCGGTATTGTTAACAACGGCACAGTCGGCATAGCGGCCAGGGGCTACGGCTGCAGTAGCTATGGCTACTGTAGGCCGTGCTAGCGCCCCCTTTTTTTGGTTGGTCCGGTTCCGGGGTTACGTCGTACTGCCGGCCGGCAAGGCGGCCACTGTGATCGACGGCTGGGTACCGGCTATAGCTATAGCCAGTGCCGGCGACGGCGCCGGCGTATGTCGCTGTCTTCGGGCCATGACAGGGGGGATAGGATACGGATATAGAAGAGGAGGAGAGGTCGAATTCGAGGTAGTTACGGCCCCCGTTTTCGAATCAGCAGGCAGATCAGCGGGCACCGTAGATATACCAAAATAACTACGGGATATTGCGCCAATAGTGGCATAGATATTCGCGCATTTCGACGGCAAGCGGGGTATAGGGGTTAGGGTTGGGTACGGCGGACGGATCAGCGGGCGGCTGAGCGGCGCTTAGCGCCGCCGTGAATACCAGGATATTACCAAGCATATATCGAGGGCCGTTACGAGTTCGGACTCAGCAACCTTCAGCGCAGGATCGAGGCTTGTTCGCACTACACAGCTCATGCCAGTCTCGAGCACGGACTGGAGCATCAGGGCTTGTTTTCCCGGAGTGCGCCAGTTGTCGCCACCCCCTCTTGGCCTGGTTCTCCTTCTCGAGAGCGGCAACCACCCCCAACCAGGATCGCCACCGGGTTTGGGAAAGACCCTGGGATGCTCAGCCTTGGAAGGAACATTTCGACAACTCGCCATGACGACGGGCTCACACTCTCTCCGAAATGCAACTGCGGGTTGGGATAACTCCGCGGGTGAGAGGCAGGAAGGCTCCACACGAGCCCCAGGAAGCAGGGCGACTGAAGTCTATAAGTCGGGACCTGCCTTTCAGTGTTTTTCCCGTCTCCCACTGCACATCACACTACCAAGCATCAGTCTGATTTCCCAGCACCACCATCTCCAAGCACCCCACGTCGACGCAGTTCCAGACCCAAACAATGCCCCCCAACAACACCCCAACGGTCCCCCTCCGCGAGGTCCGCGACAAAAACAAATCGGGCTCCTCCAAGCCCCCCACCACCACCGAGAATGCGCCGGCACCCCCCAGCATGCAGGCGTACATGGGCCCGTCGCTCTTTCAGCCGCATTTTGCCCGCCGCGCCATCGGCGACGCCCACGACAAGAAGATTCCGCCCCTCGTCGGGTACTACGCCGGCCTCAGCTCGGTCCCCATCGCCCGCTTCCTCGCCCCGATGGGGTATGACATGGTCTGGATCGACTGGGAGCACACGTCGTGTGGGGTGGAGACGATGACGACGGTGGGTTGTGGCTGTTTGCTCCTGCGTTGCCGACGTGTGAGAGGGTGATTGCTGACCGGCAGTAGATGGTACACGAGATCATGTTCATGAGCGGCGGCCGCACGATTCCCTTCGTCCGGTAAGATCATGGTGCCCTGTCTTGCCCCCCTCCATGCTTATCGCCCCCAGCTGACAATGATCTGTCCGCCCCGCCCCAGAGTCCCCGGCCACGACCACGCCGCCATTGGCTTCGCCCTCGACGCGGGCGCGAGCCTCATCATCCCGCAGCTCGAGACGGTCGAGCAGGCCAAGCACGTCGTGTCGGCGGCCAAGTTCGGGCGGGCGCAGGGGGGCACGCGGTCGGTGCCGCCGTTCCGCCTGGTGCCCGGCGTGACGGACATGGGCGCCGACGGGGTCCGCGACGTGTGGGCGAACCTCAACGACCAGGCGGCCATCATGGTGCAGATCGAGTCGCTCGAAGGCATCAAAAACCTGGACGCGATCCTGACTGAGGTGCCCGACATCGACGTCGTCTGGCTGGGCGGCCTCGACTGCCGCGTCAGCATGGGCCTGCCGGCCGCGTTTGGCCACGGCTCGGAGCCCGAGTGGCTCGCCGCCGTAGACAAGTTCAACGCCACGGTCAAGAAGCACAACAAGCCGCGCGCCGGTTTCTGTCTGGCCGGCGGTGAGGACCTGACCAAGATGGCCAAGGACAATGTGCTGCTGGTGCATGCTGCGGATGTGCTCAAACTGTACGAGATGGGGCCGCAGCTCATGGCGGCGAGGGAAGCGGTGGCACTCAAGAAGTAGTTATTATTTGTTCCATGGGTTGGGATGGTGGTGTCGCTTCCCCTGTTTTGTTGATAATTAGAGATGGCCTTAGGCTCACCGGTCCCGCTGTACTTCTAACACTCGTGACCAAATAAACATCGACATTGTTCCGGCTCAAGGCGCGGTCCCCCTAGGGGTGTTGCTTGTCACGCTGACCGGCCTGGATGTGTTGGGTCCCCCGGCCGCCCGAGCTGTGCTCGCTTCTGGTTGGATTCCCGGTTCCAATTCCCGGTTCCAGTTGAGTCATCCAAGTAAACACCCCCTGGCTCATTGAAGGCACCTGGCCTGCCTCAACAGAGACATCATCAGGCAGGGGATTGTAGGCCAAGTAGGCCAAGGCGTATGCCCCGCGAAAAGACATGGCGGCGGCAACGAGCGACAGATAAAAGACTGTCCAGGCAACGGCTGTCGCCGCCGCTCCCACGGCGGCTCTGATCCGTCCCGAAGACATGTAAGCGGCCCACGGCGCTGCGGTCGCCGCCGCCGCGTGTTGCCAAACCGCAATGACCATAGCCATGCCAGTGTTGGAGATGGAGATGATCATCAAGAGCACCCAAAACCTCCTGTGGTGCCGTGTCATCAAGTTTTCTTCGCTTGCGACAAGGGGAAAGGATGAGACGAGGAGTGTCGACATCAAGTTCAGTGCAATAGCAGCGATACTGGCCGGCCGTCGTCAGCGACCCGACTACGCTCGAGATTAGTGAGGGGGCACAGGAAGGTAGGACACACATCAAAATGGGTGAGATGACCCGAGTTCGGTAGTCCTCGGCCGTCTTGCGAAGATTCCAAGGATCGGGGGTGTTGAGTAGACCCGCGCCCAAATGATTGCCACAACTCCAATCCGCCCGGTTCACGTCTCTAGCGCAGAGGCCAAAGTAGCTCGCGCGGATCTCCAGCGGAGAAAAGACCGCAGTCCCATTTGAGGCCGTGAAGGGGTTTGTTGCGTTTGGCGGCGATATCGACGTAAAGGAGACGACATAGGTACCGACCAAGATGTTGTTGGCCGATGTGCAGCCCGCGAGCAGCAGGCACAAGAGCACAATCATGGCGCAGGTGACCAGCTGGACAGGCCTCTGGAGGGTTTCTGGTTGCAGCTCGGCCCGTCAGTGAAATGTGAGCATAGCCAGGCAAGTTGGCTATCTTGAAATAAACGGGCATCTCGTGCAGTGACATACTAAGGCGGCGCAATAGCGCAAGCCGGCCAAACCACGCGGCAACCGACTTCCATGATGACCGGAGTGCCGAGAGCCCCGACAGAGGACGGCAGGCCAGGTAAACCAAGTAACTCAAGCGTATTTGGGCTGTCATGCCGAGTCCTGGGTCGTGAAGCCGATAGACTCGGGTTCAAAGTTGGAATCCTCTCCGTCTTCTTGCGCTCCGTCTTTTGCACACGGAAAGTTTTGGAACCATCCCAATTCCGCACAAGCGA
>Ga0247824_10002323_pt1 | contig 10614 bp, 14 predicted proteins | sample 13C_PalmiticAcid_FD_194412 | JGI IMG/M metagenome (GOLD analysis project Ga0247824, IMG submission 194412) | Soil microbial communities from agricultural site in Penn Yan, New York, United States - 13C_PalmiticAcid_Day48 | ecosystem: Environmental > Terrestrial > Soil > Agricultural land...
ACCTCAAGCAGTTCATTGATACACATCGTGGCAGGGAGCTATCAAGGGTCTACCAAGGCTCCTGGAGCCATCAGGGGAGAGTGGAAGGGGCAGGATTGGGTCTGGATGTCGCTGTGAGATCATCTCATAAGTGCATATCCTCTCTTAGTACATGGTCTACACTCTCTAGTAGCAAGAACAGGAAACAGGTTTGGGGCTGAAACAAGTAAATCGATTCTATTCTGGCATGCATTGGACGTGGATTGACAGCAGCGGAATTGTGTATCTGGCAGATGAAGGCATCCAAATCCTCGCGCGTAGATCATTTGATACCTCCGAGAACACCGACATTGATATTCAATGTTCGTCCCAGGGATGGCTGTTTGTGACATGCATCGAATGACACCTTTGAAATGGCGAAGGGCCCTGACGGTCGCGTAGGTTGCGTAACTGAGAGAGCCCACTCTGAAAGCAGCAGAAGCGATTGCCCTCAAATGCGATACCAGAAACGGCCACGCCCGATTTCACAGCCACAGCCACACCAGCGGTCGTGGTTGTATTGGTCGCCATGGCACGTCCTACAGTGGTGGGGACAAGCTTCGCGATGGATGCAGCAGCAATGACCATTGATTTCTTAAAATGGTCCAACTTGGAGGGTATCCTCTTGCGCACAGGGGAGGGAGGGTATCATTGTGGGTTGCAAGTCCAAGAGGTGAAGGGCCTTGCCAGGGGCATGGTGTTTCTGAGAGAGATAGGTCAAACAGCTGCCCAGGTGGCGGTAATTGTCCATGGATTGAGTATAGTCATAAAGGTGGATGCTGTTGATGAAAAGATCGCGTCTTTCAATGTCGTTATCGTCTTCACCGAGCCGATCGGCGATGGTTTGGAGCAAGAAGAAAATGGGTTCCTGTAGGTTGTAGGGGACGGCATGTAGTACTTTGCCTGGTTCGTTGGCGATGAGAATATCGAGGGATGAAGCCATGAGTGAAGGTGAGAGGGAAGGAGGGAGGGGAGGGAATGCCGGTGAAAAAACTGTGGGTCGTGTGTAATATATGAGCTGTTGGCAAGACACTGCATGTGGCGAATTGTGACCAATGGGTCCTTGGGTCCAGATCTTGCAGCACTGGCCCAGTGCACACCGCCAGTCGCCCTCTTCCACATTCGCACCGCAGCATATTCGACTCTTTACCGAGGGCCGAGGCGTGGGAAAGACCTCTCCCATCTCTCACTGCGTGCCATTGCACGGTGAACCACAAGAGGATAGACATGCTTGCCGAATGTCCGTGTGCGCATGTGTGGACGACGTGGTGGTGGTGGTGTGTGGCGATATGGAGGATCCACAATGTTGCTTCGAGTATAAGATTTTTTCTTTTTCCAAAGCAAATTGTAAAATTGTATACCCCACTTTCTTCATTCCTGCCCTCCCTCTCATACCCTCCACCTCCTGTCTGTGTTTCGCCAGCTCCAGTTTCCCCCCCTCCATGACCAGCAGCAGCATCATGTCCGTCCCTTCAGAAAGCAACGCCAACCAGACCATTCTCTTCTTCACAGCGACCGCCTCCCAGTCGGACATTGATGTGGCTATCAGGACCGTCAAATCCAGGGGCGGTACAGTGGAAGAACTTGTTCGAGAGAATGCTGAACCTCCAAAGTACTATGCTGTCATGTCGGATGCTGTTCTCACGATCTTGACCTACCTTCCTCAAGTGAGTTATATCGCGCCTCAAGGTCATGTCAGTGAATTTGCCCTCTATTGGCTTGGTGTACGTTTGTGGCGGTTTGCTCCTCGTTATCCACGCCCGAGTCTTGGAACCCAAGAGGAGTCTTTGCTGACAGAACAATCTTGAAAGAAAAAAAAGTTCCAGATCCCATACCTTTATTGTTGTTCTTTTTTTTTTTTTTGTCTTTTTCGTCAAACGTCAACATAAGGATATCCATCTTGAAAACGATTTTGCTCGACATTCCGTTACGACGTATTTCCATTAGCAGTGGGGTGATTTGGGCTGTATATAGAAAGAAAGTAGTAGTGGTAAAAAAAAAAAATGTGGTGGTGGTGATGGTGGTTATCTAGGCGCCATGCGAAAATCTCTTTTTGCTTTTATCCTTTTCCTTGTCCTTGTCCTTGTCCTTGTCACCTCTGTTCAACAGGGGCCCTAGTAGTGTTGACCCTGACAAAAATGCACTGGTGGGTCTTCCAAAGCTCTTGCTGCTTTTGGAGGATCCGTCTATTGTCAAGCTCTTTTTCATCTTGATCATACCCTCTGGAGGCGCGGATGAGCGAGCTTGCGTGGATGGAAGGGTGATGGAGGTCCTGGAAGTTGGAGAAGTACTAGATGTTGTACCGGAAGACGCAGCATTAGACGCTGGAACTGGAGTCGAAGAGGAGGAGGTGGAGGTGAGCGTGGAGGTGGAGGAGGAAGGAGTCGAATTAGGGGCGGTGGAGGATGTGGTTGTCGACTGGGTAGAGATGGAGGCGGTTGCTGAGGGGATTGGGGTGAAGAGGGAAGAGAGGGGCCGCACTGCTTGGTTGGGGACGACCCGAAATCCAGGGAATTTGTCGCCAGCATGCACGGTTGCGCTCGGGAAGAGGGATGTCCTGGGGGAAAGGGTGGAGCTGGAATTGTAGGTGAGGCTGTTCCTGATATCGAAATCCGAGGTGGACATGTGAATTGGTTGTGTTGGATGGGGCTGGTATCCTTCGTCCTCGTCGGACATGATCGACGACGATCGACGTCGAAAGATGCCCTTGGCCTTGGTCTTGGACTTGTTCAGCTTGCGTTCTGGGCGGACCACGATGCAGGGTACGGGCGAGTGGTGGAGGCAGTAACGTGACACGGATCCTAGCAGAAACCCTTTGACGGGGTTGCGGCCTCTTGTCCCAACGACCAACATGTCTGGCTGGTACAGTTTGATCTGGAGCGGGAAAAATGACAATACAAGTTTGAGAGAAAAAAAAAATGAGATTCACAGGCAAGTTGGGGGACGCGTCATTCCTGCAACAACAACCCAAAGAAAATGAGAGGCTGGCTTCGCCATACCATATGCTGTATCGTCTCGCGCACGTTGCCGACCATGCATTCGACAACAATGTTGATTTCCCTTCCTGATACATTGAGTTCCCGAATGGAGTTCATGATTTTGTTGGCTCCTGAGCGGGCAGATTCTTCCTGACCTTGGAAAGACGGGATGCCAGTCTTGGACACTATGAAACGATCGGCGAATCGTTGGGAAAGGTCTTAGTGACTGGGTTCGGGTCTTTTTTTTTCAATTAGGCCTAGAGAGAGTGAGACTTGAGACGTCAGGCTTACACGAGTCTCTAAGCTCGACGGGCACGACCCGTAGTGCGACGATCTAATGGAGAAGGGAAAAACACTTTTAGCGTCTATCCAACCCAAACACCCCCTTGGAAGCTTTTTGCGCAGACATTGGGGGGGATACAGAGGATACAGAGGATACACAGAACAACATGGACAATGGGCTGGGCGAGTGCAAAATCGAAATAAGGTGTTTGAGCAGAGCAGAGCAGAGGAGAGCCGAGATGCAGAGCCCCTATTGGTCAACCCCTACATCAACCATGTTTGTGGCCCTTACCTCATCCCCATCCTCGACCATATTTTCCATGACCCAGTGCAGTGCATGGGCCGAGTAGTCGTTTAGGTCAGTGCCGACAAGAAAAGTCCTGCTCTTCTTGGAGCGCTTCCAGTTGTCGGTCTTGGCGCGGACGGTGAAGGCATACTCTGCCGTGTCGTTGGAGCCAAAGGTATCAAAGCCAACGCGACCGATGAAGCCATTGACGGAGGGCCGCCTTGGGCTCTTGCGGGGCTGAGGGGTGTTCTCGCAGACGGTGGGGGTGGTGTTGCGACTGGTGCTGGCGACACTGACCGAGTCGGCGGCGGCCTTGGGCTTTTTGTAAGAAAAGTCGGCGACGATCTGAGCGTTGGCGAGGGTGTTTGCCAGGGTGAGGGTGTTGGCGTCGCTCATGTCGTCTATTTTGGGGGTAGAGATGATCATGGCGGGGAGAGAGAGTGGTGGTGAGAGTGGGAGAAGGAGAGGATCTAGGGGGGGGAGGGATAGAGAGAGAGAGCGAGAGAGAGAGAGAGAGAGAGAGGGAGAGAGGAGAAGAGTGGCGTTGTAGAAAAGTGTCGAGTGGTGGTGTCTGTGTGGAAAAGGAAAAAAAGGGAGAGAGGAAAGCGAGGGTAGGAAGAAAGAAAAAAGCTGAGCCTCTTCTCAGATGTCGTGTGTGTGATGTGTGTGATGTGTGTGAGTGTAATCTCTGCGCATCTCTCTGTCTCTGGCAAACCGAGTGGAGTGAGGGTCTACCCCGCCTTTGTCTCTCCACACACAGCACACACAGATCGGATCCATTTGGATAGCTCGGAATGTTGGAATGCACACATTCACACACACAGGTGACATGCTCGACTCGCGATACATGTCCAGCGGGATCATCTCTGACTCTGCCATCACCCCACTTCCCACTTGGACCCACGTCCGAGAGACGAGACTGTTTGTTTTTGCAGGTCCGTCTCTTTGTATCTTCGTATCTGTCTTCTGTCTTCTGCTGGATCCCGCTTTCTCTCTCTCTCTCTCTCTCTCTCTCTCTTTCTCCCTCTGCTTCCTTCTGACCTGTGCAACAACCACTGTGAGGGAGGAGTACCGGCCTGGGCTGATCGCTGTGTTATCTCCGCTTCTTTCTTTGTCTCTCTCTCTCTCTCTCTCTCTCTCTTTATCACCCACACCGATCCTGTAAATCACTCTACTCCTCCACTCTTCCGTCCTTCCTCTTTTCTCATTCTCATTCTCATTCTCTCTCATCTGATTCATGGGTGGGTAAGTCTCACTCTTCTTCTTCCTCCTCCTCCTCCCTCTTCCTCTGCTGCTGCTACTGCTTTCAAAATACTTTCAACGCGCTTTCAAGCCTTTGTCGCCACGATCGGGTGGCGGTGGCACAGTGCACACCCACACCGCCAAGACAAAAACGACTTGCATCCGTTGTGTGAGCCTTCAACTGCTCTCATCGCGGTGCGGTGTTATTGTTTGTTTGTATACTATATATTCCCATCTTACCCTATCACTGGGGGGCCCAATTGGGCGCCAAGGGTCTCCACAATGCACTGCTGACAGATTGCAGTACGACTCGTGTGGGAAAAAATTATACTAGAACAACATTGCATTGCATTGCTTCATTGACACATGCATGCCAAACTTACTCTCTGCATGAACGAAAAGGACTGGTCCATTGACGTGTCGTACAACACCCGTTCATCTTGCTTGTACTTGCTAACGTATTAGATTCACTTTGGTCCATACGCCTGCGAGCCCAGAGCGTCAGACGACCACCACCACCACCACTATCAAGACCCTCCTCGCCTGTACAGAGGCTCCGAACCAGCTCCCAATGGACATCAGCACCCTGGCTAGCCAAATCCATCTCAACGCCCCATTCTCCATTCCAGATATTCTTGTCCCGGGCCTCCTGCCAAAGGCATGGGACGATTGGCAAGTGACAGACGAACTAAACCCGTTTGCGTAAGGACAAGTTGCAAAAAAAAAGGGTGCGATTCGGCCGAGTCTTACTATATTACAAACGGGACACAGCTCCTCACCCATCTTCCGATGCAACTTTTGATACAAAAACGTTTTCTCTAGGTCCAGTCCAGATTCACACGAGTTGGCTCTTCAATTCGGACTCGACATGTGGGACCTTTCGGACAGTATTGCCTTGGGAATCCCTGCCGATCAGGCCTACGACGAGTTTGTCTTTGACCTGGCTCCCTCCAACTTTGCCACTCCTGCCGCGGTCAACGTTGCAGATCTGCTTGTTGGACCTGATTCAATGGCACCCGTGGTGGCCCCTTTCGAGTTGACAATGCCCAGCATGGATAGCACCCTCAACAACTACCAAGATCTTGCTTTGGCTAATCTCTATGGTTTCACCGAAATGGACGTGGAACCGTCCGACTCGACCCTTGGCTCAGACCTCAGTGAGGCCGAGCCCGAGTCTGATACTGATCATGATAACAAAATTGTGGACATGGACGAGGAAACTGCTGAGAATGTGGATGATAAAGTACAAGTGCTTGCCTCTAGTGATCGGGACATGACCGATCAGAGTGGACTGCTAGAGGTTAGGCTGAACGCGGCCGTTGAGATGTCCATGGGTTCGTCCGATTTGCACCAGACCCACCCGATCCAAACCATGACCGAGGCTCCCAACAAGCGTCGTATGGAGGAAGAACTGGCGGTGCGTATCGGCAGCGATCTTGGCCCTGAACACTTGGCAGGGCTTTTCGAGATTTTGAAGCGCTCCAGCAGCCAGAGTGTTGTGGGTGGCAATGGTCTTGACGACGACGACGACGACGACGACGACGACGACGAGGTACAAGTTGACTTGTCGCGCTTAGATGAAACGACTCTTGTGGAGCTGTATCAATATGTGGAGCTATGTTGCATGCAGACCATGAGATCCATCCTGAATGCTGAAGAGCGGGAACGCAAGAGAGCTCTGTCTGAAGCCAAGGCAGAGAAGGAGGCCACGGAGAGACAATGCTGGACACCCGAGCTCTCTCCCAGCCATTCCACGGCTTCCTCCTCATCGTCGCCGTCTCCTCCTTACCCATCTTCTCCTGTCCATGAATACAGTTCGAGCAACAACTGGGGGCATTCCACTTCAGCCTTGACAGCGTGCACAACCTTTTACGAGCACAGTGGGATCGAGGAGCAAGTCGAAGCTCGTTGGATGACAGCACAACACAGGCCCAAGCGGAAACGGGCGAGCAAGAATGGCCCGGCCTGCATGGGGGGTGGTGGAACGAGCAAGGGGCGAAGGAGGCAAAGATCTTTTGAGATGGGCCGTGATGATGCGAACATGGGCGAAGACGACGAAATTGACATTGTCGGCTTTTGAGATCGTCCGTGGCGTCTCATCCTCCCTTTTTTTTTTGTACCATCCCACCAAGATGCAACCGCAACCATGACCATGATCATGATCCTCGCTGAGGGTCTCTGACATTTTTGTGCCTTCCACCACCCTTGTATGTATATTTTGTGATGAGAATGAGGATAATGTCGCAATAAAAAGAGCATCGTTCTTCAAACTGCAGGTCGGGATTGATATGCGGGAATGCGGATGCAGGCAGGAAGACGACCCTTGTTTGATCTCTTGTCAGCAAGGTTGCGACTCGTGATCGTCTCAGGCTGTGTGTTGTGTGAAAGACTTTTTGAGAGCAGGAAGGGACGCGCCGACTTTTTTCTCCACCCCTCCACACGTCCTTCTTCTTCTTCCTCTTTTTTTCTTTTCTTCCTTTTCTTTCTTCCCTTCCTCCACCCCACCCCTCTTTCTGTACATACAGAGTACAGAACTCCTCTCTTTACCCTTCTCTCCGTTCTTTCCCCTCCCTTGAAAGTACCTTTCTGGCCAGGAGGACAGACGACAGAATGAATCACCACCCGTCCCACCAACCGTCGGCGCGTCATGACGGCCACGGTGTTGCCATCACCATGGAAAAGGACTCTGAAGCCAACCTTCGATCTCGCAAGGAGCGTCATGCCATTCAACGCGCGTTGGGATTCAAGAACATTGTCATCTACGTCCTCGTCTTTTTCATCCTTGTCTTGTGCGCCAAGATCAACTCTTGTTATTCGGTTGGGCGTCCCAACAAGAACCCTGGATCGCTTGCCGCGCTTGCCGCCACCGAACCAGAGGGTGAAGGCGGTGATGCTTCCTCACCCGAATTCTGGATCAAGATGGGACTTATCGTGTTCCTGGTTCTGATCGGAGGTGTCTTTGCTGGTATGTTACGTCGTTGTTGTGTATGTCTTCTTCCTTCCTCCATCGCCCTCCCTCCCTCCTTTCCCTCTTGTGTTGGAGCTTGTCAATGCGAGCGAGCTTACTCCCCCAAGAGGGATCAACATGGGTCCATTTCTAACCTCAAGAGTCTTCTGAACAAACATCAAACTCTTAGGATTGACAATTGGACTGATGGGTCTGGACGAGACCAACTTGCATGTGCTGATGGCCTCGGGTACGCCCAAGGAGCAAGCTCATGCTGCCACCGTCTACAAGCTCTTGTCCCGTGGCAAGCATTGGGTCCTTGGTAAGGTTGTTTTGATATTGTTGCTCCGCTTGGCTGTCTTTCTTCCTTCCCCCCCCCCCCCCGTGCCATGATCGCTCTCCCCTTCCTTTGTGCTTTGTTTGTCTCTGTGTGTGTTCATCGAATGTGGGATAGTGGATAGTGCATGCATGAGTGGTGTTTTCTCCCAATCGGGTTAACGACTTGGCATGACATCTGCCCTTGTACAAAACAGACCCTATACGGAGAAAAAAACATCACAAGAGGACACGTTCTGTGCATGAATGGGAGGATCAAGAGGCAAGGGATCATATATATAGAGTTTACTAAACTCTGCCTTGAAACCAATTTCTTGCTCTAGTGACACTCCTACTGGGCAACGTTATTGTCAACGAAACTCTTCCTGTGGTGCTGGACTCGGAACTCGGCGGTGGTATTGTCGCCATTTTGATATCGACTTTGCTGATTGTCGTCTTTGGAGAGTAAGTTTATTCGTTGGATACATCACGCGAATCATAGAAAAAAGAAAAAAAAAGAAGCTTTTTGATTGCCACAGCAAACTCACAGCAAACTGACGTCTTTTTTGGCACTGTTAGAATCATCCCTCAGGCCGTGTGCGCGCGCTATGGACTTGCTATTGGCGCTTACAGTTCCAAGCCCTTGCTGGTGTTGATGTACCTCTTTTCCCCTGTGGCCTACCCAATTGCTATGCTCTTGGATTCATGGTTGGGTGTTCACCACGGAACCACGTACCGCAGGACTGAGCTCAAGACGTTGGTATCATTGCATCAAGTGGACAGAATTGGCGAGCTCACAGATGATGAAGTCACCATCATTGCCTCGGTTCTCGACCTCAAGGAGAAGCCCATTTCTGCCGTGATGACCCCTCTTGATGATGTCTTTACCCTCAGCGAGAACGCCATCTTGAACGAGCAGCTAATGGAGGAGATTGTCGGTGCTGGCTACTCGCGTATCCCGATCTACAGAGATGATGACCCCACCAACTTTATTGGCATGTTGCTCGTCAAGCGCCTGATTACCTACGACCCCCAGGACCATCTCCCTGTGCGCGAGTTTACGATCAATTCCTTGCCTGCCGCTGCACCCAACACCAGCTGTCTTGATATTTTGAACTTTTTCCAAGAGGGTCGATCGCACATGGCATTGGTGACTTCAGGAACAAGTGGATTGGGCGAGCCCGTGGGTGTGATTACTTTGGAAGATGTGATCGAGGAACTGTTGGGAGAAGAGATTGTGGACGAGTCGGATGTCTATGTCGATGTGCGCAACAAGATCAAGGTGATCCGCAGGCCATCCAAGAATGTCAACATGATCAAGAACTTGAAGTCGTTGCTCCAGTCGCCTGCTATCAGCGAGGCTACCCCACTGTTGGGCAATGCTACTGCAAAGGGAGGACAGCCTGTTGATGGTTACATGACCACCGGCAAGACTATTATCCAGACTCGACAACCGTCCACAGCCCAACTGGTTGATCCTGCTACGACTGCCACGACTGCCACGACTGCCCACACTGCCCACACTGCTACCTCGGCCAGCAAGGGTGCCCATGGCGCTGCCAATGGTTCGACGAATGCCGCTGCAGCTGTGACGGCCATCTCGGCCGCGGGAACGGAACACTCGAACGGTGATGGCGCGCACAAGGCAACAGCCAACGGAGCCAAGGACTCGCATGTTGTCAGTTTCAAGGAGGATGCAGAGGAGATCACACCAAGGGATATTTCAACCTCACTGCACAAACCAGTTCAGGGCAATGTCGTGATCATTGATGTCCCAGAGGCCGATGGCGCGTACCCGATCGGCAAACTTGCTGAAGATGTAAGCACGACGATCAATGCAGCAGCTGTCGAAAGTGCTTTGGTTCCTGCCCAGACAGAATCATCGGCTGTTCAGGCCACCGAATCTGCAGTCGTCTCGACCTCGACTGCCGAATCAACGATTGTTCACGCTGCTGTCGTTGAGCCCGTGGTCCTTGAATCGACCTCTACCTTGACCACCACCGTTGTTGAGCCTACAAAGACCGAGTCCACTGAGACTGAAACCTCGGCAGTCTTGGCCGCGGCTATGGAAACAGAGACAAGGGCCGTCGAGGCCGTTGAAGCCGTCGAGACCACAGCCACGGCCACGATCGTTGAAACGACACCCACTGGAACAGAAACCACGACAGTAACAGCTACCCACACGGAGGAGACTGCAGTGGCAGAGACAACAACGACCGCCACTGCCACCCTGGAAGCAGCTTCGGTCACTGTGGACGCGTCCACTACAGCATCGGCTCCGGTTCTTCAGGCAGCCGTGGAGATTCCTGAGGCTTCCACTTCCTCCTCTTCTGGTGCCATCCCAGAGTCGGAATCGACCAACACCGCAGCAAGTGCAGAGGCAACGGAAGGCAACGGCGGCGGCGGCGGCGCATCTCCGTCCGGCACACCTGGCAAGAAGAAGAAGAAGAAGGGTAAAAAAAAGTAGGAGGGGGCAAAGCGACAGGAGAATGAAGAGAAAGAACCATGGCTCGGGATCACTCCCCCCCCCCCCAACGTCTTTGGAA
>Ga0247824_10002324_pt1 | contig 10612 bp, 17 predicted proteins | sample 13C_PalmiticAcid_FD_194412 | JGI IMG/M metagenome (GOLD analysis project Ga0247824, IMG submission 194412) | Soil microbial communities from agricultural site in Penn Yan, New York, United States - 13C_PalmiticAcid_Day48 | ecosystem: Environmental > Terrestrial > Soil > Agricultural land...
GGGGGGGAGATGGGACTCAACTGGTAAATTGTGTTGTTTGCGCATGTCTGATCTTAAGTTTGGGAGTCATGAGAGGCGACCATGCTGCCATCTCTTCAACTCCTCTCCCAAGATGTGAACCCCCTTCCCCCTTACCATTTCCAAGCACACCCTCCCACATTGACAACATAACAGTAGGTCCTGCAGCACGGCGTCGGCCCCTTCAACTAGACCAACTACCATCCCAACATCAACCCTGCGGCATGCCAGGCAACGCCCACGCGCTGGTCAGCGGCACCTACCTTCACGCCGTACTCATTGGCAGTGATATGCTTCGTCTTGGGCAGTGGGCCTTCCACTGCCACATCGCGTATCACATGGAGGCTGGAGGAGAGGAGCCGGTTCATCGACCAATACTTTCCGCGTCGGGAACAAGAGCTTCGCGACAACAACGGGGACGGCATCTTGGCCTGGCCCAAACCCTTTGCCATGAAGGTCATTGGCTATTATTATCTACTCAAGACTTCCAATTAGGCACTGAGGCTTTCACCGGCGGCCCCGCAACCTTTACAGTGTCGCTGTTTGCGAGTCTGAATGAGGCGTTGAAGAGCGGCATGGGCAGCTAATATCAAGTTATCACGGAGGCTGGTTGGATATTTTCAGGAACACATGAGGCGTCAGTCATCTCTGGCGTGACAAGCTAGCTAGCTGTGTAGTGATCTCATGTCCGGACTCGTGCGTGAAATGCTTTGCCGCCCAGATGATGCCAGGCTCGTACCCCCCTCCCTCCCTACGCAGGTTGGTAGACTGATGCCTTCATGTTGGTCAGCTCACAAGGTCCTTGACCTAATTTCTCACTCATTTATACCTGGCCATCCCCAGGAAATTGTACCAATCAGTCGCTGTGTCTTATCACAGGACGAGCACTGCTGGGTTCAACGTTACTCAGCAAACCACTCTAGCGCTGACGGGCGTGACGGTGGAACAAGCGTTCGCCGCCTGTCAGCCAAACGCCTCCTGGGCATTATAAAGCACCGGCAGAGAGCTTCCTCGTGTCGCTTATTAACAAGCCGAGATCGAGCTCGCCTGGCTGTTGTGTCGAGGCGCAGCTATTCACTGTTGCTGTAGGAAGGGAACACATGCTGTTCCTATTGCCTCCCATCCATGACCGCAGGGGCCAGAAGATTTAAATTGGCATCTCAACCCTTGGCTAATAGTATATAAGTAGATGCTCGGCAGTTTTTCTTTACTTCACTCTATGTTCCTAATCCAGTTGAACTTTCCCAGTTCTCCAGAAATAGCAACCCCTTGAAGAATCAGCCTCGAAATCTCTCCTCTCTCAACATGGCGCCAGTTTACGCAGACCACCCCTTCTCCCTGATTCCCACTCCCATCTCTCTCGCCCAAGATTCAGCAACCCCGGATATGTTCGACGTGATGGCCTCGGAAATGGCCCTCGTACACAACATCATCATCCGCGGGCTCAACTCGATCTACCTCCAAGCACCGCACATAACCCCAGCCGACGAAAAGCCGTTCGGCAGGTACATGACTTACTGGTACAACATGATCCACAGCCACCACGACGGCGAAGAGACCATGTTCTTCCCGGCTATCCAAAAGTTGACCGGCGTCGACGGCCTGATGGACGCCAACATCGAGCAGCACAAGACGTTCCACGACGGCCTGGAGATTTTCAAGGCCTACATCGATGCTGTGATTGCCGGAGAGAAGTATGAAGGAAGCCGGGTAACCGAGGTCATCGACGGGTTTGCCCCCCCACTGGTCAAGCACCTCGCCGACGAGATCCCTACTATTGTAGGCCTCCGCCAGCATGCCGACAAGCTGGCGGAGCTACCGAAATTGTTTGCAGAGGAGGCAGACAAGGTCATGGTAAGCTTGCAACCATGCGTCCCGTGGACGACACGATCGAGCTGACATAAGAAAACAGAAAGAAATGGGCCTGTCAGGTCTGGTTTGGGCCTTTAGCAACATCGACAGCCAGTTCGAGGGCGGCAGATGGCAGAGCTGGCCACCGGCTCCGACCCCCGTCAAGATCCAGGTGCGGGAAGTGCTCTGGTGGGTGAATTCCGATTCCAGGAAGTTTGGAGCCACGGATAGGGCGGGCAATATGAAGCATCTGTACGCTGTGCCGCAGGCCGAGGCGAGTTGATTACAGGAGTTGTCCTTGAGATAATTACGGCATCATTTCTGTGCCAGCAGAGATGAGAACAGATCGCAGAGAGGAGCTCGGGTGGAAGAGTTATCAGGGTCGCTCGGGCCATTTTTCGTGACAGCGTGAGAGTAGTGTCGGGAGCCTGTCACAATGAATCTATCACAGGAATCGCAACAGGGCAACGAAAGTGGTAATAGCGTGTATCAATTATTGGGGTGCCCAGGAATTCCTGGGCAACGGAAAAACTGTTGTTCGATGTGCAGATCGCCTTGGCCTTACGGCCGCGGAGTAGGCCACCCATTCCCAGTTGAGTCTAGACCGTTTTGAGGGCCCTGCAACAGGGCTGGAAATGTTGCTGAGATGAGAGGGGGAGGACTGGGTGCCTGGTTGAGTGCGGTCTTGTGTGTTGTTGGCTACTGCAGTAGGCGGCTTGTCAGGGAGGGAGGGTGGTAGGAGGGGTGAGGGTAGTCGATGAATGAAGGACGGGCCTGCGAAATCTGCATGTATCTCGACTCGGGCTGCTTGATGCTGGTCCTGGGGTAACTATGCGGGCGTGCGTGTCAGGGGGGAGTGGGCCCTTGGCAACAACCTTGTCAACCTGCTTCCAGCTAGGGAAGCGCACTCTGCAGGCTGGACTGAACTGACACGGCACGGCAGATTATTGGGAAGGCATCCAAGTTGATAAAATGCCGTGTGTATTCTGGCAGGCCAAGAGAAATCTGACAAAAACCCCGCATCTGCCTTCCGCATCTGCCTTCCTCGTTAGAATTTGAACAACAACAGCTCAGCAAGGACACAGGACGGCAGCTCAATGGAATGGCTATCGCACGTTACTGTGCCCAATGTGGCTGCAGCTGCAGCTATCATTGTGCTCACCCGCATCGCATGGCAGGTAAGTGCTTTACGCCGGGGATGCTTCTGATTCCCGCCGTGCCCCGTCTAATCGAGGAAGTCCCTCCCACTGACTAACCTCGTCCCAGGTGACCAGCAATCTCCTGTTCTCACCTGTCCCGTCGACCATTCCGGGCCCGTTCATCGCCCGCCTCACGTCTACGTGGATCCTTTTCGTCGACCTCTCTGGCTACCGCGGTCGCACAGTCGACGCCTTGCACAAAAAGTACGGCCCTGTGGTGCGACTGGCACCCAACGAGCTCTCCTTCAGCGCGCTGTCGTGCATCGGAGCCATATATGGCAACGGCAGCACCTGCATCAAGTCCCCGGCGTATGACAACTTTGGCCGGGAAGGCATGTTCCAGATGCAAGAACCCGACAGGCACCGCGAGCGGCAGAAGCGCATCGCGCACATCTTCGCCCCGGCCGTATTGCAGCAGATGGAGCCGCTGGTTCAGAATTGCGTGGCCAAGCTTGTGGCGCAGTTGAAGAAGAGGACCGGGAAAGAAGTGGACGCGCTGCACTGGTGCCGCATGACCGTGTTGGATGTGGGTGGTGAGTCTAGACGGGCGGCCCCGCCATATCTCAAATAGCTACCTACCCATTCCTACTTGAGCATACTGACGAAATCGTGGCCATGTGTAGGTGAGCTCATGCTTGGAAAGTCGTTCGGTGCCCTCGATGGGGACGGAAAGGCGCCGACGTATGTCCAGCGGCTCGACAACGCGTACATTACGTGGTCTCTCTATGGTCTCAACCCTTGGTTGTACCGGCTGTTCGAGTGCTTGCCTATAAAGTCATTGCAGGAGTTCATGGCGGCCGGCGACTACGTCTACAAGGTACGCCAGAGACATGTGATGATGATATCCATTCCGTTGGCATTTGAGGACATGTTACTCACGAGTTATGACTGCCATTAATGCAGTACGGCGACGATGCCATGAAAGATTATATCCGTCGCTATGGACGAAAGTCAAATCAACGGTCCCTGCTGACCAAGATGCTGACCGGCGATCCTGGTACCGGCATCGAGCCGCTTACGGACGCGGAAATCAGTGTTGAGGTATCTAACCTCATTTTTGCCGCCACCGACACGACCGGAAACACTATCACTTATGCGTTGTATGAACTGTGCTGTCACCCCGAATGGCAGAAGAAGCTGCGCGAAGAGATTCGGGCGTCGGGGGCTATGGAGGCTGGGTTCTCGTATCAGTCCGTGCAGAGCCTTCCGATCCTGAATGGAGTTTTCACAGAGACTCTGAGGCTCCATCCAGCGGCTCCTAGCGCCCTGCCTCGAATCACGACGGGCAACGGCTGCCGTATTGGAGATATCGATGTTCCCGGCGGGGTAATAAACCTCTATGCTTTTCCGTTTCCAGTCTCGGCGGCTGGGGTTCGAACTGACAGCCTACAGACTCTTGTCTCGATGCAACCTTTTACCGTCCAACGAGACCCAAAGTACTTCTCCGATCCCGACAAATTTAGTCCTGATAGATGGGTTTCGAACGGAGAAATCGAACATGGCTCGCCTGACGTGCGAGAGATGATGATCCCCTGGGGGAGAGGCCCTCGAACGTGTATCGGGAAGCATATGGCAACGATGGAGAGCAAGATCTCACTCGCCAGAATGATTGCCGATTTTGAGGTACAGCTTGCAGGAGAGAAGACGCATGACGAGATGGTTATGACGGACCACTTTACGCTCATCCCAAAGGGCCAGAGATGTGGTTTGATCTTCAGTGAAGTCTAGTTTCCAATACCAGCTACCTTTGCAATGAAGTCGGGCAATTTCAGCGAGCTTGCTTAGGAACACGGCGACAGAGGTTAGATACGTTAGCAAGCGACAAATGTGGGTCTTGTCACTGCCGCGACTGGGATTCTGAGTAGCACAGATGGATTTTAGCGTCAACTACTGATTGTATGAATCAGAAGAGTGAGAGGCTGGGGAAGAGCGAGAGGCTGGGGGGAGTGAGAGGCTGGGGGGAGTAGAACAAGCTTCCAGGGTGCTGGCGATCTCGGCTGTCATCATTACCACCACCACCACCACCAGGCTTAGGCCCCCAGCTCGTCCCGATTTTTAGAAGGAAGGGGAGGAGGGGGACCCTCAATCTCACCGACATCGCCCCGCCCGCAAGGCGCACCCTCCTCCGCCGCCTACCTTCCGTAACACCCCGCGAGCTCGCGGTCCGCTCCGCCCCCGTCGTCCTCCACAACTGGACCAACTGGACCGACCTGACGCTCGCACACTCCGCGCTGGCCGTGCTCTTCGTGGGCGTGCTGCGGCTGCACGAGCCGCACGAGTGGCCGCACTTTTTCGGGTCGCTGGGGGAGGCGTATACACTACACCGGGATCTTCAAGACAGTTATGATCTTCTCTAACTGTTTCCTCATTGGACGGCGCTTCTGAATACCAGGAGGGGATCCCCCCTACGGTCGTGGGAACTCCGTTCACCCATGCTGGAAAGTCAGACGGGTTCGAAAGCCCGTCAAGATCAATCTCCGGTAGGCGCTGCTAAGGCCTTCTGTCACAACGAGCACTTGCGGGCAGGGGTTTGAAGCGAATGAAGCTGATTGAAAGGGCATCTCCAAGTGCGAAGATGGAATGAAGTCTTAAGTCTACAAAGGAAAAGATGGTCCCGCGGTGCGGGCTAAATACAGTGCTGAGAGGGCTGTCCCACACCTGGGGCCCTCGGTTTCCCGGTCCTGGGGTGCTCCACACAACCGCGTCCAGCCTGACAGGCGCATCCCAAAACATCGAGCCCCAGCTTTTTTGTACCTTCCACGGTATATACTTACAAAATTCGTTGCAGTAGGTGCCCTTGAAGGCCAGGACCCAGCGCAGCGGTGGGCCGTCTTCCCTGTCGCCGAAGAAGGCGAGTTCCTCCAAGTCGTCCTCGAGATCATCGCGCGGCGAGGGAAAGACCCGGCGCCGTTCGGTCTGGTGTACTTCGTTGAGGATTTCCTCCAGGTTGTGCCCCGTCCTGTGCCACGGTAACTCCTTGATCGCCCCCGCCAGCTACCTTGGGGTCATCTCCGCGCGCTTCGAGAACAGCTCGAGTCCTTTGCTGACGAGGAGGTTGAACAGGGCATCGCGGAAGTCTGCAGTGGCGATGGCCACTGTCAGAACCAAGGCACTGACCTTGGGCCCAACCGCAGGCAACTGACCTGGGCCACAGGCCATCACCACCAACGCCGCCCTCAACGCTATGGCCAGCGGAAACCCCGAGCAGAAGTCCAGCGGCAGTCTAGCGGAAAGACCCTAACGGGACGCGTGGACCATGAAGGCATCACGAGGTGGAAATACAAGGCAGGGCTCAGCGCTAGGAAGGCCGGTCGTCAAGCATATAAGAAGGGCCAGGGCAACGCCCCAGACTAGAGAACAGAGGATAGAGACTTCCACAGAATTGAAGCGATCCCCACATCTTGACCTGCAGCACTTTGCACCCATTTTCCAGTGCCCTTCAGTGCCCCATACAACCGCTGTGGTGGTTCCGATCAGCTGTTCCAACAACAGACAATGACAATGGCTCGAAAATACTAAGCCATTCGTAGCTATTGAAATCGACGATAAGAAGAAAGCAAGTCCTAAGTTAGAAGAAGAGCGGAAGTTCCTTGGTTGAGCCCACTTAAAGAAGCACTTCTGGCGACGGCTCCCCTGTCTCTGCCTCGTGAATTGTTCAGATAACGTACGTGGACCACGAAGCTGGGCAACTGCAGCGGCATAGTATCTTGCTGCCATATCGACTTTCCATGATGAGATTGGGAGGTAGGCTTTGTTTTGTCTTCCCTTATGGATTTGGCAAGGTAATTACAATTGATCAATTCTGTTCCGCAAAAGTCTCTTGACTCCAATATCTAGGTACCTAGGACGTTACTTTGACCAAGACCGTAGCTTTAGGCAATATGCTGTGTTCGGCATAGCCCTGACATTTGTTACCAGCCCTTCTTCCGCAACCATGTTGTCAAACATCACCAGATCTTCAACTTTGGAATGCCATGCTGCCATCTCGTCCAACGAGTCCAGAACACAATGAGGCTCCGTGCGGGACAAGCCAAAGTCGACAAGCTGCCCGGCCTTGAAATTGTCGGTCCGGATGTCCCGAACGTAAATCCCAAGCTTGTTTAGTGAGCGTATATCTCGTAGAATCCTGCGCAAGGTTCTGGTATTGATTCCCGCGTCTGCGGGGACGAAGTCCTTGACAATGGCTCTGACTCGACCGTCTTCGCCATTGACTCGGAGCAGCTCGTCGTCAACAGCGCCACCGTTCAAGTCGGTGCCGTTCTCTCGGAGAAATTGCGCATCCTGCTCCTGCAAAAACAAGTACCCGTGACATGGGACTGCGACATCTCGTTTCAGTCGCCGCTCGACTTGGGCTTGCTTGATCCTGCCGTACGCCCGACATTCGGCATAAAAAGGATCCGTGTGGAAGATCACCGTTTCCAGAGGAACCGAGTCGTCCAATCTGGGGTCCCAGTCGTCGAGAGCGGTCAAGGGATTGAAGAACTTGAACTGCAGCGCTCAGTTTTGTGTTAACGCCATTCCTGCTATTGAAACCCATCGGGCTCTGCAGTGTTTACTCACCACCTTCAGAGCATAGAACTGGGAGTCAATCTTCACTTTAAAGACGCAACCTTCTGCCCCAGACTGACTTTCACGGTCCCCATCGAGTCTCTCCAGCCATTCTATTGATGCCTCCTTGTGTTCAAAGGCGTGCAACTTTGGGCCGTCACAACGGGGAAGTGGTAACAGACGATGGGCTTTTCGGCTTTTCTGATTGCCAGCCATTGCTCATCGCCTCGAGTTGCTGTAGCGACGGTGGGAAAGTTCAGGCTGGTTGTCCTAGGGTGACTCATTTCTTGTCAAGGAAAAATGTTGTGCGTGCCTTCGGGGCTGCTCGCCGTGTCTTTTCACATCCCTTATCTACCACAGGCAGGTAACGTCGCATGACCATCCTGCCCTCTGAGGCGTCTGCAGCTCGATAGTCACTCGCATGAAAGTGAGGGGCTTGCAGCCAATCGCTGGCCTATATGTTGCTACACAGCTTATTCGATCCTGCAAGCTAATTTGTAATCCATAACCAGTGGATGGAGGTTATGGTGTGGTGTCCGTAGAACGGTTGACCCTGGGGGGAGGACGTTGGCCATCAGGTGATGGATTCAGGATTAACGGCTCTTGTCCGGCCCCGAGTGAACTCATTTGAAGGCACCCTTCATCTCCCCGTTTCAAAAATCTAGCACTCCGATTTCCAGACGCACCGTTAGCCGGAATCTTGCCCACAACTACTAATTACCATGGGAGAAAAGGCGGGAGCAGCGTCAATCTTCGAGTTCCTCACAGCAAAAAATCCCAAAATCGATTACCCAGCCCCAACGAGCACGAAGCTCACGGCACGATCGAATTACCTCTGGCCAAAACAATTGAAAGCCTGGACGGAGTTCACCTTTTCTACCTTGAAGTCCGTGTATGGAGGCCGTCTCATCACTGAAGCCCGCCGGACGAGCGGTTTGACTTTGGACTACCCCCGAATCTCGGCCGAATCTGACTGTGTCGTCAACGACGAGCCCACTACGATATGCGTTCTCACGAAATGGAACCACACCATTGTGAATGCAGCTCTCGAAGAGGACACCGTCCGGAGACTGTTTCATCCATGCATCTGGAGGGCAAAGATGGGACAGGACGACTCGGCTTACAAGGCCGATAAGAATTCCACCCGCTTGAAGGCCGATGCGGGTGCTGTCTCGTTATGTAAGGTGTGTCGCGGCTCCCAGGACATGTCTTCAGCACCCGAGAGACTACCGAAGGACTACAAGACGGCGTCAAAGTGGAATAGTTCGCCCCTTTTCGGCGGACAGCTGACGGATGAAGCTGGGGAGTGGAGATGGGGAGAAGTCCACAAACAAGAAGCCATGCCAATCCGGCAGGCTTATACCTATTGTGTTCAACGAGGGTGCCGGTACGGCTGCATTCTCACAACTAATGAAGCTTTCATTTTTCGAATCAAGCCACGAACTACAGAACGAGGTGTGGCTTTCCCGTTTCTGACACGAGTATACGGCTTCTCAACGAAAGAGCTGACACAACCAAGCCTCGGCCACCGCCGACGGGCGTTCCAGCAGCACCCAGGCATTGAAGCAGATTCTCAAGACAGATGGGTTGATGGAATACGTTTCCATTCCCTGGGCGAACCACAACGATGGCAACCCTAATGACTACGCGGATCTGACGGTGAACCTGGCTTTGTGGTTTGTCCACATCCTGGCCGGAAATGCTCACGCGGTCAACTGGAGCTACCCTGACCTCAAGGAGGAGGCGCTCATGACAGGACGGTGCACTCCCAGCAGTGCATCTGAAGACCCTGAGCCTGGATCAAACTGCGAAGAATCGGAACCGACACGAAAACGGCGCTCGTCAAGGCCGAGCTCTTGCGCGAAAAAGCGAAAGAGAAACGGTGGTGACAACGATGACCCTCACTACTCCTTCTCCGTCAGTCAGTCGTTTAGCACCCAGGTATGTCCATTTCTGCTAAAAAATGCCGCAAGTAAGATACGGTCAATTCTGATGCAACCTAGTCAACAGACCGCCTGACGGAGGATACTACACAGAGCTGCGACGACGACGTTCTGGAGAGAGGCACGCAGATGGATGCCGGGTACCTGTGGGCTGGGAGGAGTTTTGATGAGTCACTTCCATGGGGGATCAGGACATCCAAGAGACTTCGTAAGGGGAAGGCGTCACAGAACCAGGGGGTCATGTGAGGGCCCAGAGCTTCACGCGCCAGGGGGGACTGCAGGGGGACTTGGAGCGGTACTGGTCTGAGCATTGGGGCGATAAAGACCCGAGAGATTTCACGATGAACGTCTGATGGCACTGGCTTCGCCGGCAAGGAAGGACACGCCGCTTGCTGTGGCGGCGTCAAGGTGGGAGGGCCGTTGCTGTAGGGAGTGGCGACTTTTGAGCGGTTGTTTTATTCCTTAGGTTTCCCCTTCCTTTTCCTTTCGTTCTTTTTGTCTATCTCGGGGATGAAGTTGAGAGTCCATATAGGCGGGCCGCCACACTGAAATGGTGCGGCGGCCGTGGACTTCTTGCTGCTTTTTTTCTTCTATTTCTCCTCATAATTAATGAGTCTTTACCCTCCTTTTGAGGATGAGGAGCCAACCTGCGTCGTCTTCCCGCACCCCTAGCTTTGCCTTACGTTCGTTCACCTGGCTAAATGGGAAACAGTTCTGTTGAGACAGACGCCCGAGCGAAGCAGAAGCAAAAGTGGTTGATACGAAATGACTCTCAGGACCCCAACAAAAGCCCGGGAAGATAGGACTCGAGCGGATTCGACTCCGAAAAGACATCGAAACTCAGAATCCCAGCCCCGACCGCGCCAACATACGCCAACCACTCGATGCCAAACACGGAGAAACTGATGACGGCCGTGGCACCGACCCAGTAGCTCAGCATCGACCACCCAAGTTGAAGGACCTTCTCATTAGCAGCCAGATTGTATGGATGGTTGATAGCCATAGTCTAAGAATATATTAAGAATTCCAGCTTCTGCGAGCAAACCCCTTCAC
>Ga0247824_10002325_pt1 | contig 10611 bp, 8 predicted proteins | sample 13C_PalmiticAcid_FD_194412 | JGI IMG/M metagenome (GOLD analysis project Ga0247824, IMG submission 194412) | Soil microbial communities from agricultural site in Penn Yan, New York, United States - 13C_PalmiticAcid_Day48 | ecosystem: Environmental > Terrestrial > Soil > Agricultural land...
GCGGCAGACATCCCCTGCGGACTGGGGCTGCAGTGCCAGAGTCGAACAGAAAGTCATTTGCGGAGCACATGGCCGCGCCGGGAACAACATCCTCGCCTGGGAAATCGCTTGCCGACCACACGGCTGCTTCGACAACGGTCCCGCCGCAAGGCAGATCCTTTGCCGACCACATGGCCGCACACCAGCAGCAGAAGCCGGTCCTGACCCTCCCATCCCAGCGGCACAGCATGGGCCCTCCCCCTCCGCCTAGAGGCTCGTCGCAGGGGAAGCCCGATACTTTCCCCTCCCCGCAGCGCGGCACCAAGCGCGGTGCGTCGCTCGACCTGGCCAGCGACGCCGAGATGGTCACCCGCAAGCTCGTTAAGAAGCTGCGCCACTCGGCCTCGCGCATCTCGATGGAGCTGACCGGCGCGCGAGATAACTACTCGAGCTACGGCACGCTCCGATCGCGCCCGTCGACGTCGTCCAACGCGCCTGGACCGCTCTCCCCGACCTCCTCCGTCTTCAGCGGCATCACCTCCCCGCCGAGGGCCGCCACCCCTGCTGCGGACGACGCAGTGTCCATCAGACACGGCAAGCTGACCAAGCCCAAGGACGGCCGGCGCCGGCGCATCCTGGGCCTCACCCGCCGCAACCGCTCCCCGACGCCCACCGCTGCCGAGGCGGACCCGGATGCCATGATGATCGACGAGCCCGAGGAGTCCCAGCCCGAGCTCTCTGCGACCGACCACGGCCCCAAGATCCACCGCATCATCACGCCCCCGCCGCCGGCCTTCCGCACCCACTACCCGCAGCGCCTGCGCACCAGCAGCGCGACGAGCAGCCTGATGAGCGTGCAGCAGCACGAGCCGCTGAGCATCGTCCCCGATCCGAACCAGGGCATCCCCTTCGTGCCCCGGATCCCGAGGGAATTTTGCGACGCCATGGCAGCGATGGTGCCCGCGGCGGTGGTCGTGGGTGGTGGTGTGGAGAAGAAGGAGGAGGGTGAGGAGGGCAAGGGCAAGACTGTGAACCGGGACTCGGGGCTGGGCGGCGAGGATGTTGAGAATATCCCTCTGTGGGGTTGATCCCCCCGTCTCTCCATCCCCCTCCTTATCCCTCGCAGCTCGCTCGCCGGCCTCTGCCCGGTGTGCCCGGCCAAGCCTCTCAGATCCAGGCTGACAGGCGGGCCACAACCGGCTAACTGAACGATGTGGTCCCCAGCACTCCTCCTCACCCTTCTTCTCCCCCTTTTCTTTCCCAGTTTATTTTTCCCTTCTCTTTTCCGGCCGTGCAGGTTTGTTCAATCCCCGAACAAACCTGCCCGGCTTGACGACCAAAACTTAACGATCTGATGACGTCTGACGCGGCTTTCACGAGAAACAATGGATACACATACCTTTACCGACATACAGGGCCGGGCCGGGGCTGATGAAGGAGGGGCGCGCCTTACCGTACATACAGCAGCGCAGCACCGGCACAGCACGGCACGGCACGATACAGAACATGGAAAGGGAGGCTGTACATGGATTCGGTTGTGGGTGGGAGACCATGTACAAGTTTGTTTGTCTGCGGATACACACACACCTGTTTTCGGCTGCTGGTTATTGTCTTACCTGCCGTGTATTTGGCGGGCTTTGGCTTGCTTGGATGGGAGGCTTTCAGTGGGCTGCTGACAGACATCTTACGTGGGGGGGCTTTTGTTGGTGGTGGTGGGAGTGGTGGCTGTTTGTGGTTTTTGTATCTATCTATCTGTGACTTGCCGACTCAAAGTTGGCGAGGACAGCTGTCAATGATGATGACCTGTTGTTTATGCACAACATGACTGGCTGGCAGTGTGTTGGTTGAATGTTGTGTTTAACCCCCCTGAACACCAGGGCTGGGCTCCAAAGACCTCACCAAAGAGAGACTGGCAGAAGTGTCGTTCCAACAATACAAGATATTTGGAATCGATCTATATACAAGAAGACAAATACCAACCGACACGTCTTTGGCATCAGACAGATCCCCCATGATCATCATCACAACATCGCTGTACAAAATGACAGGCCCGTCTCCAGACACGGACACAACCAAATCCTGGCAGCTGTAAACAGACCAGCACACGACATACCATACCTGATAGCCTTCCTCCACTCTAACTCGCCAGCGGCCCTGGCGCATATAAGCCCCCTCCATCCCGTCCGAGTAAACCCGCTAAGAACGCGCCATCCAAAACTCCTTTGCCCCCACGACCGATTGACCCTCTTCACCCACACACACACACAGCTCCTCTCATCGAAATTAAACAACAATAAAGATGCTACGCAGCCGCGATGTTGAAACAAGACCTACACCACAGCCGCGGCAATCCCCTCAGCACCACCCACCGCCTGATGCACATCGGCGACAGCCACAGCAGGCGCCTGGACCTGCGCCTGCGCCTTGGGCACGCCCACCAGCGGGCTGCGCGTGGCCGCCACAAACCCCGGCATGCCGTGGTAGATCATGGCGCCGACCATGAGGATGAGCAGCGGAATCTAGAGGGCACATTGTCAGCACCATTCTTCGCATATCACCCCAACCAAGATCAGCGGAAGGAAAATACATACCCAAATAAAGAAGAGATTCCGATCCCAGCTCAGCCTCTTGAGGTTCTGCGCGTGCGCCCGGCGGAGCGTCGCCTGCTGCTCCCGGGTGATGGCGTCCTTGCGGCCGATCTGCAGGAGCGCGGGGATCTCCTGACCTTCCGAGTCCTCGTCCTTGTCTTCGACAGTCGTGGTGGATGCGGCGTTCTCGACGGTAGTCGACCCGCCTGCTGCCGTGGTCGAGGTCTCGGCCTGGTCGAACAGCGCGGCGCATTTGGCGTCCGCCACGGCGTCGGCGGCGGCCTGGGCGGCCGAGGTCCGTTTCGTGTCCAGATCGCCCTGGGGGAAGAGTTCGTCGTACGCCGGCGGGGGCGTGGTGGCTTTGGTGGAGAAGGGCGACAGATAGTTCCACGCGCTCTCTGGTCCCCTGTTTGTGGGTTCGTCTTCGCCCGGTCCGGGCCTGGCACCGCCGATCATGGTTGCAAGGCGTTGTAGTACGGGGTTTTGGTACTCCGGCAATGGGGGCATGTTGGGCATCTGCGGGAAGTTGGGCAGTTGTGCAAATTGCGGGAACTGAGGCAGCTGGGGCAGTTGAGGTAACTGGGGAAGCTGCGGGAGCTGTGGCAGATACTGCAGGTGCGGTCCCATCCTTTGCTGCAGCTGCTGGAACTGAGCAGCGACTTGTTCCTTGATTGCTGCCATCAACGCTCCCGTGGCGTCGGTGCCTCGTCGCCGGGGACGGGACGGGCTCCGCACGCGCGCGGGCGTGTTGGCGCCGCTCTTGCCGCGACGCATGCGGAGTTCGATCGGCTCGCTGGGTCCGGACTCCTCGGGAATGTCCGAGGAGTACGCCTCCGAGTACTCTTCTGAGCTCTCCTCTTCCGGCCCGGGCTCGTCGCTCGACGTGTCGGCGACCTCCGGAGAGAGGGACACCTGCGCACGTAGCGACTTGAAGCTCGCGACGCTGTTGACGCGGCTGTGAGACGAACTGTCACTCTGTGACCGCCGATGCTGCTCGAAGCGCTGGATGATGCGCACAACCTCCTTTGACTTGGCAACCTCAGCAGCTGTCAGACCTGACAAGGTCCGCAGCGTCGGATCTGCCCCATGCGCGATCAGCAGCCGGACAATCTCGGTGTGGTTGCTCATCGACGCCATGTGCAACGCGGTGTAGCCACCGTTATCGCGCGGGTCGGGGTTGGCGCCTCGCGCCAGAAGACCGGCAACGAAGCGGTGCAGGCCCATTTTGCAAGCCAGATGCAACATGGTCTGTCCCGTCGTTCTCCTTCTGAGGTTGAGCCGCGGCTTCCGCGTGCTGTTGCTGAGGTCCATCAACTCCATCAACTTGAGAAGGTGGCCCTCAAAGTTCTCCATGCCACGGCTGGAGGAGCCCTCCACGCCCGACATGTCGGCGCCGGGCGAAGGATAGGAACTAGACGATTCCTTGATGATCCGGCGGGCAAATTCGGTGGGATCTTCGTAACCACCCGTCATCTTGTTGCCAAGAATCATGAGCGCAGTGCGCAAGAGCTGCTGTTCGCTGTCGTCCACGTATCGGAACCATTGAGGGGCCAGGTTGAGGCCCTTGATGGTGACGGGTACCATGCTGGCCATCTCGGATGGAGGCAACAGGCACACGAGAGATTCGGACGACCAGTACATGGTCCCCGGAGCTTGCTTGTCGCCAAACATGACCTGCATACCCGCATCGAATCCTTGGCCCATCAGTGTCACTTCAATGCCGCCCGCAACAGGCCCCTCGCCCGGAATAACCTTGAAAATGGCCCTCTGAGTCTGGCTCTGTGGGGTCCTCCCTGGTACGGCGGCAGCATTCGGCGCAGGCCGAGGAGCAGTCGGGCTAACAACTGAGTTCTGGCGAGCCGCTGGCTGCATGCCGAACATGGACGGGCCCAAATTGGCCAAGCTGGGCGTCCTGCCCAGGTTGGGCAAAAGCAGCTGGCTATTGTTGCCACCCGTTTGTGGATTGTTTCCGAAGGGGTTCGTTGATGCCTCAGGTGCGGCGGCCCCAGGACCAAACAATTGCAGCTCCGCGGGGGGCGGGAACGCCGGAGGGGGCGTTGGGGAAAACGCTGACGTTGCCGGTGTCATCATGGCTGTGCCTGGAGCAGAGTTGGGCATCCGGGAAGGGGGTAGGAACGACGTATCGAGCGGTGTCATAGCCAGGTCGGTGGGGATCTTAGTCGTCGAGTTGTTGCCTCTCCGCCGTTTGGCTGGCCCGCTATGGAACGACGGCGAAGCGGGGCGAGAGAGATGCTGAGCGGCAAGGGCTGGTTGGAGTTGCTCGGGGGGCACTGCCAGGATGGGCGTGGAGCCTGACGAGCTGCGTCTCGCAGCCTGCAAGTCGAGACTGGGGGATGATTCAACCGAAGGCCCGGGGACGCTCTGGGCAGGCATCTCTTCCCGTGGGCTCAGCATTGCAGCCGGTGCCCCAAGCGCTGGCTTCGGAACAGGGTTGGGGCTTGTCTTGTGGTCATCGGTGATCATGATCGACTCAGACATGGTCTGGGCGACGAGCTGGCCGAGGTGATCAGTCAGGGTGAAGATGAGTTGAAACCCATGCTTTTCGGCGTGGTGCCGGCAGTAGCAGGCGATCCTCATCGGGGCCTCGACCTGCCAGTATCGTCGTGAACCAGTCTCGGGATGGTTCTGCAGTGCCCACTCCTTGACCTCTTGTGTGTTGAAGACGATCACTCTCCTGGCCTCGTCCTGCCTCCATGCCTCTTCATCCTGCGGATGCTTCGACTTCTTGCGGCCGGCCCGCTTCCGCTCCCTGCCGATGCAGTTTTCGCAGATTCGGACCTCGCCCCCCTCCTGAGTCTTGACCTGTTCCTGCTCTGCCTCCGTCTCTGCGCTTGCATGTTTGTTGCTGTTGCGCGACCCTGCAGCTCGCTTGGCCCGCTGCAGAGCCGCGGCCTTTTGTTGCGGCACCTGCATCGCACTGGTGCAGACCAGCATAGCGTGCATCTCGAGGGTATCCGGGGACGGCTGCGGGGGCGGTTTGGTCCAGAACTTGGGCTTGCTGATGGTATGCTTGGGGAGGTGGACTTTCGTGACGCCTAGCGGAAGTTGCGAAAGCCTGAGCTTGATCGTTATCTGCGTCTCAACTCGAGACTTGGTGTTGGTAGCTCCGACTTCTAATGTGTACGGCCCAGCGCCGTACTGGTGTTGCTCGACCGGGGGTTGTGGGGGTATATGCGTGGCATGCGGGAAGAACTGCGGTGCTGTAGCGAGTTGGCTCGTATTGGGATAGATGGCGTCCAAGATCCCCGATATGCCTGCAGCAACAGTGCCTGGTTCCTGCGAGCCGCAAAACTCGTATTTTGGCGCCACAGCCGGTTGCTGTGGACGCATGCACAACGACGCGCTGGCCGCCACATCAGACTGCAGTCCTGGCGGCTTGAAAGTAAACGGCTTTCGGGCTGGTCAGCATGTAACAATCGGCACACGCAACGCAAGCAGACTTACCAGATAGCTGTCATCGAAGGCCGGCGGGGACGCCATGATGGCCTCTGGCGAGAGCGTAGTGAGGGCCGAACCGAACGGACTCGGGCTGTCCATCGGACTCTGCATGCTGGACTGGGTGGTGGCAGGACCGCCAAGGTAGTCAAACGCCCCGTCCGTCATTGTGAAGGCGCGCGCATTCGGCCCCCGAAAAGCGCCGGCCATCATGTCCCAGTTGTTTTTCCCATTGGCACCGAGGTCCATCCGCAGATCTCCCGTGGTAAGCTGCGTCAACGCCGTGACTGAGGTGCCCTTCGATGACGCCGAGCCGAACGTGGTTGTGGACCCGCGGGGGCCATCCGCGGACCGGGAGCTGGTGCTCACGAGGCCTAGCGCTTCTGACGGCGAGGCGCAGTCTTGGGGCGCGTCGGGCATGGCGTGGAATGAGTCGGCGCCGGCGCTGTGTGGGCGGTGAGGACGCGGACTGGCATCGTCGGAATCGTTGAGGTCGGGCAGCGGACTCCCCTCGTCGGAATCGAGGATAAACTCGTTTGCAAAATGCGACTCGTTGATGAAGTGCGACATGTCAAAATCGGTGTCGCATTGTCTTGGGTCGGCCATTTTGTCGAGCGGCCGACTCCTGATGATGGTGATGCGGGATTGACGAGACTCTGGTCACAGCTCGGCACAGTGGCGACGGCGAAGACGGAAGTCGGGGGGGGGAAAGGATCCCCAGAATGGAGCTAGGTTCAGTTTCGGCGACGGGAAATCGTTAACTGCTGTCGCATGCTCGGAATATTACGCTCGAATGGAGAGGATTCGAAGGGGAAATGGTTGGCGAGTGACAAAAAACACTTGGACGAAGAGCACAACCATTCCTCCCTCCCCGCGGTAAAGAAATTGGAGCCCAGAGGTTTAATCTCGTCACGTCAAAACTCAGGTTGAGCAGGGCCACGCAACTCACTGGACAGGGGACTAGCGAAAGGTGGCTGATGCGCAGTCCCTGCCCAGGTTCTCTGTGTTCCTTCGGTGGTGAGCTATGCAGCTAACAGAGCACCCAGCCCTATTTGCTGCACACAGACCCGCACCAGATTCCCGGTTCATCCCAAAAACACCGTTACTGTGTATTTTTCATCCCATCCTCAATTGTGCACACGCGTTTGGGACGCCGACATGCAGCCGTCTGATCCAGCACGAGTTTCATGGACAACACCATATCCGATACGAATATTTGCAAGTGGTGTGCTTTGTCGCGATCATGTCAATGGCGGTGTGTGCTGCCCACCGCCAGCCACCAGATTGCCATTTCAGTCCAGCCACTGATCACTGCTCGCAAGGACCTCGGAATCGGGGCGTTTCCTCCCAAGTTGGACAAGGGCCTCGTTAAAATGACTTGCGCCCAGCTTCCTCCGGAGTGTGGGTGGTGGATCATGAACCAACGGAACCCAACAGAACATTATGCAGTTAAACACACCTATCCCTCTTCACAGACCATCCGATTTGACCACCGAGAGCCAAGCGGCCCAGACTGGGAGACAGAGGATCCGCCACTGAGAATGGGGGGGCAACGCTAATTTAGTGCGTCCATTTTGACAGCTGGGGCGGATCATTGCGGCCTGCAGTTCCACCCGGATGTGTCAAGGGTCCACCGAGACATGCCTCTCCACCACGAGGAGTCGAGCCCCTGCTTTGCATTATCACTCCTGAATACGAAACCCTGCCGGCGCGGTAGATAGGGAGGAAGCTCAGGGAAGAAAACGATACTGCAGCTTATCTATGCTGATAATACGAATTGACAATGCAACGCCGTTCAACGGCCTGAAACCAGGATTCTGATGTGCTCGCAAGCCGCATCCTTCCTCCAGCCCAGGACCATTTCCCATCCATGGTCCAGCAACAAGCAGCAGTCAGGCTCTTGACCCCTAGACATGCCAAAGCTCATGACGACGTCATCAGTACGGTTTTACCCGGTCCCGAAGACGGCCCGAATCATCGATGTTACTCGACAACCATCGCCCAGGCAAACAACCTTGGGGGATTTGAGAACCTCTGTACTCTGGCATCCTGCCCCGCTCCACCACACCTCGCCTGAGAGCCTAGCTCCTCCCTATGCATCGGGGATGATAGGGCGAGTACACCCGTAGCAACCTCCCTGACACCAAAACTTGTCACTGCTCGGGCGAGCGCGCACCTACACCCGGGAGCAGGGACAGGCCCTGGAACAGTGCCCCCTCGCGCCACCCTAAAGCTGTGTCCTATGAATGCTCAGGAGTGCCCGCGCCCGCGGCCCTGGTGGGGGGCACCACAGCAATGGCCGGCTCATCAGGAAACCGAATCGTCCGGCCGACATACGGCGTGGAGCCCTGACCCGGCGTGCCCTGCCCCGGCCCCACGTTGACAGTCGAGGAGTTCACGCTTGTATCCAGGTCCTCGCGGCGGTCTGGCAGCGTGGCGTTGGGGTCCTCGTTCCGCTTGGGGATGATGGAACCACCAATGTTGAAGACCTGGCGTCCCGACCCGTTGTTGACCTCGTTCACCCCGTCCCCGACGGTGCGGCGACGGATGGCGAACGAACTCACTCTGCTACCAAGCGTGAACGGGGCCGCGGTGTCGTTGCCGTCGCTGGACGCTGGGGTCACGCCGCGGGAGAGGGTCCGCGGGAGATAGAAGCCGAGCTTCCCGAGGGGGATACTCAGACCGTGGACAACCTGAAGAGAATGTCAGCTGCCGCCAGAGAGCCTGAGGGGGAGACTACTCACAATACTGCAGATAGCAATGAACCACACAACTACGTTGACCGCCTCGGGCAGCGCCTTGACATCGGGCCTCGGCTCGCCGTCCACCTCGAGAGTGTGTAGAAACTCCAGCGTGATGTAGAGGTAGAAGATGGCCGAGACGCCCACGGGGCCGAAGAAGCCCACAAAGATGGCCTGCCGCACCTCTTCGATCTGCGGGATGTACTTGTGCACTGCAAACACCCAGGGCAGGCGCCGGAGCAGCAGCACCAAGATCCCGAGCGGCACCAGCCTCCGCAGCGGCACCACGTCATTGTGTAGAAACTTTTCCCAAGGGCACACGGCGCCGTACCACATGAAGATGGACACGTTCAGCAGCATGTCCACCGTCGGCTGCAGCGAGTCGTCGAGCGTCTCGAGCCGGAACCAGTCATCCCACGTAAACACGTTCCCGGCGATAAAGCACGCGAGCACGTCGTCGCTGCCAATCATCCCGCACGTCCCCACGATAAAGAGCGCGAGGGAGATGGCAAAGACGAGGAAGCTCTCGCGGTCGACAAACTTGCGCTCCTCGGCCCAGTGCAGCAGCTCCTTGGCGAGCCACCCGACCACGGCGCCGTACGCGACGCTCAGCAGGATCGTGTACCCCCACGTCTCGCCGAACCACAGGCCCATGGCGGTGCGCGCGCCGCCCTCCTCGGCCACGCCGCCGTCGCCCACGTACTTGATCAGGTACAGCGCGAAGAAGAGGAACGGGTAGCCCAGCCCGTCGTTGGCGCCCGACTCGGCCGTGATGATCTGCTGCAGCTCCTTGGGCACGTTGTGGTCCGCGAACTTGCCCTTAACAATCACGGCGGACAGTACGGGATCGGTGGGCGTGACGCACGAGCCGATGGCCAGGGCGTGCAGGATGCCGATGTTGGGGACGAGGCCCCAGACCAGCAAGCTGGTAGCGATCCACATGGCGGCCATGATGGGGCCGACCAGGATGCTCAGGGGCTTCCACTGCTTCTTGAGGTAGCGGCTGGGCAGCTGCACGCCGGCGAGGACGAGCTGCACGCCGAGCACCAGGCGGGAGAAGGCGAGCGTGATGGCGTTGAGGGTCTCCTCAGAGCCGGACGCATATTCGAGCGGGCGGATGAAGTTCGCCGCGTGCGGGGAGAGCGCCACGCCGGCGAGGAGGGAGATGACTGTAGAGGTTGGGTTTGGGGTTAGTCGAGGATTTAGAAATTGTCCCCAGAGACAAGTGTAGACATACGGGCCTCGGAGAGGTAGAAGCTCTCCTTGCAGAGGTACGAGACCAGGCCAAAGAGGGACACCCACCCTCCCAGCACGCTGAGGACGATGTTGAAGTTGGTGGTCGCCAGGGACGGCATCTTGACGGCTTCGCAACAACAACCGTTGCAGCCGAATCAAGCCAGTCTCCTAACTAGCAACAGTCTGTTCCGGATTGGTTCCTCGACGACGCCGATTTCGGGTCTTTGCGGCGAGGCACTTCCAGCAACAAAAAGCCAATGTTATCGAATCATGGGAACCGAGCAATCGAGTATGCGGCGCGTCAGCATGGAGCGCGGCTTGGGCACGAGGTCCTGCCGGAGTATGGGTGTCTGTTCAAGTCGAAATAGGTCGATCATGGAAGGGACGAAAGCCGATGATGATGTGGTTCTGCAGTTGCGTGTGAACACCAACCCTTCTGTCTGGCCGTTGCGGAAGAGAAAGGCTTAAGGGAGCGGTCAAATCAACGCCGATCCCAGCACCACATGCGCACACCGTCTGCAAGCCCTGTCCCGACGAAATTGGTGTAGGTCCAAGGTTATGACCCACAGGGCGCGGGGTGGTCGTGGAGGGGCCTTGAAGGGTTTGCCAGG
>Ga0247824_10002326_pt1 | contig 10610 bp, 22 predicted proteins | sample 13C_PalmiticAcid_FD_194412 | JGI IMG/M metagenome (GOLD analysis project Ga0247824, IMG submission 194412) | Soil microbial communities from agricultural site in Penn Yan, New York, United States - 13C_PalmiticAcid_Day48 | ecosystem: Environmental > Terrestrial > Soil > Agricultural land...
GCTCCAGCTCCACCTCCTCCTCCAGCAGCGACTCGTCCATGGTCGCCGTCCCCCCTCTGAACGAGTTCATCGGCACCCTGGTCATCAACTCGAACGTCCAGGCATCCACATTGCTGCCTACACTCGTCTACCTCGAGCGCCTAAAGTACAAACTCCCAGTCGCGGCCAAGGGTAAGTGCGCACAATCTTTTTTGCACCATGATCTGTGCTTGCCCGACTCTCTTTCCCGATTGTTGTTCTTGGTCCACAATTCTCTTTGTCCTCCCATCCCCCCCAATCTTTCTTTCCGCTTTCTTTGTGCTTGCAACACTTGTGCCAACAAATATGGATAGATGAGGCATCATTGCTTGGCTTTGCTGAGTTTTTTTTTTTGCCCCGACCCATACCCATGCATTTACCCCCTTGCCAGTGCTCTGCCTCTGGTCGAAACCTTCGTTTGACATGTTCTCCTCCTGCTCACCTCCTCATGAGACACACATCCTTTGCCCCTTGTTTCCTGCCACGATGCCCTTCCCCCCTCTCTCTCTCTCTGCTCACTCCCTGAATATCGCACAGCCCGTGACAAGGGTGAATCGGTGTGATGGACCGTGGTCGATCTATTTATGCCCTTGAACACACCTTCACGCCAACAAAAAGGCTGTGCCTGGTCCATTGTTTTGCATATATACAACCATTCCTCTTGACCCATTGTTGTGCTTGAAATGCGGGCTGCAGGCGTGTGTTGTGGTGCGTGTGTGTTGCCACCGTCCCATTCCGGCGGAACTCTTTTGTCTGTTCAATTGTGCCACCATGTCCTGCATGGTGGTAGGTGGAACAGGAGACCACAAACACACACTGTGCATGACCACGTTGGGCGCGTCATCGTCATCGCCTCCATGTGTGCACACATCCAACGGCATCGGCTGAACACGTTTTTTCTAACGGTCCGTTCTTTTCTTTCAATTGCTCAATAGGCATGCATTGCACTTGCCACCGTGTCTTTTTAGCAAGCTTAATTGTGGCTGCAAAGTACCTGAACGACCAATCACCCAAGAACAAGCACTGGTCCGCTCACTCGGGCGTCTTTTCCATCGGCGAAGTCAACTTGATGGAGAAGCAATTGCTGTCCCTTCTTGTAAGTGTTATAAATATCTCTCTTGTCCGCAGTCGACGTTGTATCACAACAAAGATAGCGCGCGCGCCCGTGGCAGTGAGTGGCAGTGAGATGTGTGTTGCTAACCCAAAACCTTGAAAATGCTTGCCTACGATGGAAATGATAGGACTTTGACCTTCGCATCACCGAGACTGACTTGGCTGCTAGCCTTCAGGACTTTCTTCATCTGCAGAGATCCTCTGCAGAGCTGTCGAGCGGTCGCTATGCTCCACCCACTATCGTCACCAAGTCTGTGCAAAAGGCCGTCGCTGCACCTTCGCCTTTGACCCCCTCTCCCAGGAACAGCTTTGTGCCACACGCGTTGCCCTTGAACCAGCAATCGAACCAGCAATCGAACAAGCGAGGCTCCACTGGACGCGCTTCCTCCAGCCATTACCACAGCCGGATACAGCCACAGCAACCTCACGATGCGTTCCGTAGGCGTCCATCTCTGCCCAATCAGCCATGCCTGGAAGAAGGCGAGCACTTGACTACCTACAAGCGACCCATTCGCAACCATCAGAACCATTACCCTTCCCCGGATAGCGGCTTGGACATGATCTCGACGCCTTCAAACCATCACCGCCTTCGCGACGACGAAATGACCTCTGCAGCTTGCTCCCTCTCTCCTTCCGAAATGGCCCATAGCGCTTCTACACAAAGAACGTGGACTTCATATGGCCGTCACTCTATGCCGCCTCCAGCTGCCATGGCCTATCCAGCTCAAGTCCACAGCCACGTGCACCCCCATGCCTACAGTACCATGGCTCATCTCGAGGCTGCTGGACACAACAGAAATTGGTCCAGCCGTGCCATGTGCTAATTCCTCGCGCGTGCCGATCAACACTTTCAACACTCTCTCTCTCGCCTACACTTGTACAGCCCCTTCTACCATTCACACCCTCCTCCAACTCGGTCGGCATCACACTCTCCATTGCCATTGCCGCATTGTATTTTTAAAAAAAAAAGTATCTCTGTAGCCTGTAACATTACAAGACGAACAGTTCCCAGCTCCTCGAAAAATCGTGGACTCTATAAAATGGGATCTTACGAACCGACATGCCATGTACAAGAACACCCTTTTTCTTTTCTACATACTGATGATAATGAACCAGATCCCTCAAGGACATGGATGACCTTGTTTAAAGACTGAAGAACGAGGAAAACATTCCTCCCCCCCTAATGGCTAATGTCAATAAAAACAGCCTTCACACACACCATGATGACCCTTTTGAACAGAATTGTGTGTCTTTCCGGTTTCTTGCTCACTGGAGCAGCTCACAGAGACAATCTTTTTCGAACGTGCATTTCCGCGCTTTCCTAAGCATCCTACTGTACTAGACTATAACCAACGCCAAGGGGATGCACGCTAAGCTGTATTTGTGGAGCTGTTCTTTTCCAGGATGTGGTTAAGTGGTGCAGCGAGCAGTCTAGGCTTTTGGACTTTTTCAGGGACATCCCAACCATATCCCAATGAGCGGCAAACACAGCCGATGCAATTAACACTTTTTCCCCACCCTCCTCCCCACTCGGGTCATCCTTCTGTAGCATGGTGCAAACTAGGGCCGATCCTTTTCTCATACACCCTCTCGTTATCTCTCTCTCCTCGAACTGCACCAGATGGATGCGGTATGCTCGACTTTCTGCAGGATGCTGCTTTCTCTTCACACTTTCCCCTCCCCTTTTTTTTTGTGGGTTCTTGTCATTCTAGGAGACAGGAGTGAGGGCTACAGGAGTGAGGCAACAGGAGTGAGGCAACAGGAGTGAGGGCTACAAAAGTGAGGGCTACAGGGGAACAAAGCTTTCAAATGTTTCCCAGCTTTTCACAGGGCTCAGGATGGTCGTTGTGAAGATAGTGGGTGCAAATGGACCCCTGAGAGCAGCATGTCAAGTCCCGGTAATTTGTTGATCTCCACAGACCGCTTTGTTTGTTCGGATTCGCACCCTTTCTTCTCTCCCCTCTCACTTTACTCTCTCCCCCCACTACCACCACAAACCGCGCTTTCCCTTTTTCTTTCCTTTTTGCCTTTTTCTTCTTCTTTTTCCCATCCCTACTCCCTTTTCTTTCATCCACTCTGTTCTCCCTTGCAGACAGGGTCCTCCTCTACTTCTTTCTCAAAGGGAATAACAACGACAACAACAACAACAACAACAACAACAACAAACCAGCCTTTGTCCGTTTTAGCCTGAATGCGGCACTGGTCAGACTTCTTGGATTTCAACCTCTTGCGCCCCAGTTCCTTTGAACGGCGGCATCTTCAGGAGCAGGCCTACCAACGACCTGCCTCGGCCTCTGGATCGGTCTCCCCCGCCCCTTCTCCAAGCTCGCCTACACCTCCCACCAGCTTGCCGAGCAGGACCTCCTCCTTTACATTCCCCGTCGTCACAGGTTCAAGCGGTCATAGTCCCTCGACCCCTCACCAGCAACACACGCGTGGTCGACTTTCGCTGGACGTTCGACGTTCCACAACCACAACCACCACCTCCTCCTCCCATCCTTCTTCCACGCTTTCCCCTCCCCTTCCACTTCAAAGAACCCGTTCTCACCAGGACAGTCCCTGCGCACCCCACCTGTCCGTCACCACTACTACCCTCCCTACATTCTTAAGAGGCCAGTTTCTGGCTCCTCCCTCCACGAATAGCTCGCTCTCCTCCCGATCTGCATCCTCGCAGTCTGCTCAAAGACGGGGTGTCTCTTTAGACGCAGGTCGTGCCACCACTCCTCCAGCCCAACAACAACAGTCCAGCGTATGGGGTGCTATAACGGGTGACCGCATCTCGTTGGCGCGTCCCATTTTCTTCCGCGGAAGGTCATGGAGCGGGAATGCACCTGAAAGAGCAACGACGATCATTGTATCCAGTCACGGACAGGACGAGCATGAAGAAGATCAGGCACAAGAACCTTGTACATTTGCGTTACCACGTCGGCCTTGTACGGGGTTAGATATGACACCTCGGACAAGTCGGACGAGACGCCCTGTTATGGACGAGGATGATGATGAAGCAGCAACAACAACAACAACAACATCAACAGCAGCAGCAGCAGCAGCGGTACCGCTGGACGACGCTGGACGTTCGACGCATGAGGTCATCATTGTTGTGCCATCCTCCGAGAGCACAGAATCAGGACCCACATCACCAGGACCCGACTCTGCACCAGCATCACTCTCCATATCAACGTCGGCATCGGTACTAGCATTCGCGTCGGCACCAGCATCAGCATCATTATCCACACCAGCACCAGCATCAGCATCGGCATCAGCACCCACCTCTGCACGACCAACATCCACATCTACACTACCTAGTATCACAGTATTGCCAGACACTTCCTCCTTGGGTGTGCCTGAAAGAACCCTCATGCTTAGCCCTCTCCCTCTCGCCCTCCCTCGGCCTTCGACAGCAGACTCGTCCAGGGTGGATGTGGTGGTTCCATTACCGCCCACGCAGGCACAGCTCAAGATCATCCATCAAATGAGTTATCTCCGAAAGTTTATGTGTGTGATCGCCACGTTGCCGATCATTGCCACATTGGCGGTTCACAACCGCCTTGAGATTGTCATGTGGTGGGTCATTGTTTTACCTGTACTCGGTATCTCGATTGCCGTGTACTGGCGATGGGTAAGTCTCTCTCTCTGTCTGTTTCGCGTCTGGTCATTGAAGAAGAGAGGTCCGCGATGTAGCGACAAAAAAAAAAAAAAAAAAAAAAAAACCACCCATGACTCACCTTTTGTCTTTTTCTTCTTCTTCTTCTTCTTCTTCTTCCTCTATTGCTCTTTTTGGCGTTTTTTCATATTTGTCTCCGATAGAGACTGGGCCAGAAACTGCAAAGGCTACAGGAAGATGCTCAGGCCTCTCGTCTGAGCTTATCGCGTCAGCTGTCCACGCCATCGCCACAGCCCCCCTTGCAGCATCAGGGGGATCCCGAGGATGCCTCACCACCACCTCCGGATTATCAATCTTCCATTATCACGCCGCCCGCCTACATTACGGCACAACAACCCAGGAAAATACCCAGCTATCGTTCTCTGGAGCATTTGTTCGCTTTTGCTCGACGGAGTACCACTTCATTGACGGGGAGAGGAGGAGGAGCAGCAACAGCTGGAGGAGCAGCTGGAGGAAGAGAGGATGGCGAAGCCATTGGACAAGAGACTTTTTCTCCTCAGGACCCATCTTCCCCACAGGATCTTCAGGAACAAGAAGGATCCATTGAACATTCTACCCCGACCTCGAGTCATGATCAGGTCGTTGTGACCCTTGAAGAACAACAACAACACCAACTCGACCTATCGGACTATCATGGCTCGAATGATCCTTCACCACACAATGCAGCAGCCTCCTCTTCGCATATCACCATCGCCGCCATGGGGGACACATCCGAGATGACAGAGAGGACAGGGAAGGATTCTGGATTCAGAGAGCAGGCCTTTCGTCTGTGTTCAGGGTTTCATGAAGACTCTTTGGATGTGGAAGCAGGTTTTAGTGGAGGAGAAGGAGGAGGAGGAGGAGGAGGAGGACATACCCAACCTTCTGTCTCCTCTGGACATGCAGCTATCAGCAGCAGTACTACCAGCACACACAAAGACATTCCCACTCTCGACTTGTCTGATCACTCTACCTCGGATGTTGAGGAACTACCACCTCGACAGACGACAATGAGGGATCTGAAGGGAAAAGCACCATGTCGTGAATAATAAAGCCATTCATTGGTGGAAAAAAAAAACGATGCCCCAACCGTTTGTGTAACGATGTGTTGGCATGTCTGGACTTTTTTTTGCATAGCGTACTAAGAGAACCAATGTCTTGTTCAATTCAATTGCACGACAGGAGGACATGGGATGGTGGGGGAATGATTCGAACAAGTCAAGACATCCTCCACCCCCTTATCTCGGATAGAAAAAACCCCACGGCCTAGACCAAAGGGTGTTTAGAAGGGCTTAAGCACCACCCTCATGTCGTCAATGAGCCAACCCAAAAAAAAAAAAAAACCCCCCCGTTCTCGCAATGATATATAACAATGTTGATAATGGTGGGTGGTTACATTGGGATTCAGATTCATTGTGTTGTATGTAGTAGTACTGGTACAAAGAGTTACATGGAATACATTAGGTTGGGAACTAAAAAGTAGCTAGAAGGGGATCTACGAAATGACCTCAACGGTCCATTCGGAGCTACCATGGCTGCGCGAATACGCAATCTTGTAGCCAGTAGGGTAAGCGATGCCAGTAGCACGCTCGACCATCAAGATGTCCATCTCTGCGTGAGCATTGCCTTCATTGTCATGGGTCGTCCGCACATCTGCACCATGAGGCAACTCGGCTTCCAGACCCATGGCTCGGGACAACAACTTGACACGCTTCGCCATCGTCCTGTGAGCTCCAACAGTTGGCTGCTGCTGTTGCTGCTGACGACCGAAAGACGAGGCGGCATTGGGTTTGGTGGGGATCTTGGGCAACTTGTCTTCCATCGCATCCTGCTTTCGGGAGATCGAGTCATTCTCCTCGTCAAAGTCCGAGTCTGCCTCGTCCTGATCCTCTTGGTCATCATGCTCCTCCACTTGGTCAGGCAAGACATCCTTCAACAAACGGCGTCGCATGCGAACAGCACCATGCTGAGCCAACCACAGTTGAATGGGTCCTTCTTCATCCTCCATGGGTTGCTTCACATCCTCACAGCGCCTGTGCACAAACTCGGAGAGCGACAACTTGCGGTCATAATGATCTTCCAAATACACGGCTCGAAGACGTGCCTCTTCTTCTGCGGGCGAGAGCTTCTCAAAGACATTCTTGACCTTGATAACAAGCATGTTGGTCTGGTTGTTGTAGCGAGGATGGGAGAGCACGGTTGGCACCTTGCGGGGGTTGACCTCTGAATCGATCGAGGGTGGGATAGGGCTAAAGTATGTATAATCGAACTTGGCTATACGAGGCGAATGAACAATGCAGCATGTGTTAGACAAACAAGAAAACAAAAGAGAGGAGAAGGGGGGGGGGACCATGATTGACCACAAGATTCAAGTTTTCCTTACCAATGCCTGCAATTGTCCAGCACACAAAGTCATCCACTGCAACACTCTCCTGTCCTTTGGGAGGACGCATGGATGGGCCACGTTGTCCATGGGAGCCACCTTCGTTGCCATAGTAATCCTCTTCCTCGTCATCATCTGCGGCGTCTGTGAGATCCATGATCGAAGCCTTCTTGGACGATGTCCTGTACTCGAGCAAAGGACTGCGGTCCATGGCTGCCTGCAATGGGATCTTGCCCTCGATCTTGGGGCTTCCAATCGAAGACGCACTGAGATAATAAGGTCGTCCATCCTCAGGGTGTGTACGCTCCGGGTGCTGCAGAACAATCTTTTGCATCTGGCTCACAGGACCCGATCCATTGCGAATGACCTTTCCATTCTCCACCTTGCGAATGATCAAACGGTCCGTTGTCACGCCTGTCAGATCATTGATGAGGATAATCTCTGATCCATAGAGGACTGGCTCCGAGTTGGAGAAAGCGTAGGGTGGCTCCTGCTGAATATGCTGCTGATGGTGCTGGTGCTGGTGCTGGTGCTGTGGAGACTGCTGTTGAGGCTGCTGAGGTTGCTGCGAATGATAAGGCGCATGCTGGGATGGGTACTGTGGCATGGCCTGAGAAGGACCCTCCATGGGTCTGGAGATAGGACTGGCCAGAGTGTTCTCACCCTTCATACGAATTGGCACAAACTTGGTCGAGTGGTTGGCAGCCCTGAATACACCAACACTGCTGGTGGGCGCAATCTTCACTGGTGGCGCAGGAGGAGGCTTCACCATCTTGATGGTGAACGATGACCAGGAACCAATCTTGGCGCACACGGAACCGTTATCCACCGCCATGTATTTGGTCCTCACCGTCTGAGCGTTGATACGGTTCAACAGGGAGACACTCATGCCATTGAGGATAAAGCACGATGCATTCCCAGCCTTGGCAGTCTTCTTGGACGGCTTGGAAATGATGGGGATAGGATTCGAGTCCATGGTGGCTGTAGGAAGAGTTGGATTCCTGTTCAAGAAGACCTTGAGTCCCAGCTTGAACCGTTTCGAGCTGTCTGCACCCGTGCCAGTCACATGAAGGTTCCTGAAGGAGCACTTGAGGCTATCATCCAGACCGCAGTCCTGCTCCAAGTTTTCGTTGTTATTAGGGCTTGGGCGACCACCGGCCAGCTTTTCGTGCAGGATCGACATGGTCACATGGGGCTGCTCAGCCTTGATCAGCCTGGCATTCAAACCAGCCGAGACCTGGACCATGGGAGGTGGGCAGAGGTATCGCTTCTCAATGCCGTACGACTTTTGAGCAATGGCACCATGCCAGCATCGGATAGTGGTCATTTGGTAGCGCTGCATCCTCATGCGTTGATGGTTGCCGTTCTGCAAGGGAACCAGAGCTTTGCTTGGTGCGGCTCCACGACGCGAAAGGAGATGAAGCTCTTGCGATACCTTTTCGTCGGACGGCTGGGTTTCCGCAAGCTCAGGGCCTGATCGCATACGGGGTCCAGCGCGTACAGGAGAGTGTTCACGAGTCCACTTGCGCTTTCCATCGACCTGCATCTCGGCATAGGACTGCTCACGATGCTGACGCTCATGAGATGGTGGAGCTCGATAGTGTTGCTGGTTCTGCTGGTAGCGTGGATAGTGAGATGCCTCGGGTTCGATCTTGACGGCAGATGGTCGCTCTGGTGAGTAGGCACCATTCTTGTGATACGAGGTATGATTAGGGACCGGATGGGTTGGGGACATGGGGCCCATGGAGGTGGGTGCAGGCGCAATGGACCTGGGCTGCAAGACCTTTGGCCGGTTGGCAGGGCTCGATTGAGCATTGTGATGGTGGTGTGGCTGTTGCTGTTGCAGTTGCTGTTGCTGGTATCCATGGTAATGATGGCCTCGATTGGCATGGGAATCCACAGGCGGCCTTTCGGGAGATCGACCACGTTGTTGTTGTTGTTGTGGCATGTGGTTGGGATGTGGCGGTCGCGAGTCTGGTCGCTGAGGATTCGACGGCCTTTGCTCGGGCAAGGCAGTGTAGAGAGAGGGCAGCCGCGTGCTCGGTTGATCGTCTTGACACTGTTCTTGCTGCTGTTGCTGCTGCAATTGGCGCTGTCGAGCATTCTCAAACTTTTCCATAGTTTGGTTGATGGAAGGGCCATGACCAAAGTTACCAGTGAGGTTGCTGGGCGCAACGTGGCGTGCGGAGGAAAAGAAGCCATCGGTGTTCTCACGGTCTTGACTTGTCACATTGCTAAAGTAACGCATGTGACGACCGGGCATATCACTGCGGTAGAAGGGCTCTTCCGGCACATTGATGGGAGGGAGATTGAGCTTGTAGGAGGGGACATCCTCGTCCAGAGGGTGTGAGGGATCAGAGACTTGCTTGAGGAAACCATAGGTGGGGTCACGGCGGTACTGGTCGTGGTGGTGCTGCTGGTCCCTGACAGAGGAATCTGTGACGAGATGGTCATTTTGATCTCTGGTTGTATTACGGACCCTGCCTTCATAGCCTTCGGTGTGCTTGACGCTGTGTGAGGATGCATGGTAATTGCGGGTATAATGGTCATAGGCACGCTGGGTTCCCGAGGGGAGGGAAGGATATGCGTCATAGGATTGGGAGGCATGGTGGTGGCCCCGCGAGGAGTCTTCCGAATAAGGAAGGGATGTGTGATGGTGACTCGTGTGTTGCTTTGGGTGGCGATATTCTTCGGGATGGCGGTAGTGTGGAGGTGCAGAGGAGGAGGAGGGTGAGGAGGAGGAGGAAGAGTGGTGGTGGCGGGGCTGGGTGTAGTGGTGTTCGGGGGAGGGATTCCGTCGCCAGGAGGAAGAGGAGGATGCAGAGGAGGAGGAGGGGTAGTGGTCGTAAGGCTGGACAGCCAAGTCGATAGCGGAGGGGGTGGCGGCGAAGGAGGGTTTCATGACGGATCTAGAGAGGAAGTCACACGAGTAGCACAACGGTTGTGTGTGAGTGTGAGTGTGAGTGAGTGTGTGTGTGTGTGTGAGTGTGTGTGTGGGGGGCAGTGCAATTGCTTCAGTCTTTTGTCTGTATCTTGTCGGCTGTGCACAGGATCGGGATCAGTGTCCACACTTACAAAGGGGGACTCTGAGGGAGGGGTGGGAGTGGAGAGAGAGAGAGAAAGAGAGAGAGAGAGTATGTTCAGGGAAGGGCAGAGGAGAGGAGTGATCGGGGCAGAGGAGAGGAGTGATCGGGAGGGATGATGGTGGGGAGGGGGATGAGAAGGAGAGAGAGAGCGTTGCGAGTTGCGAGTCGAGTGCGAGTGTGCGAGTGTGCGAGGGAAGGAAGGAAGGAGGGGTGTGATGGGAAGACGGAGAAAAATAAAAAAAAGGGTGTGTGAGAAAGAAAGAAGGAGAAAAGGAGAAAAAAGAGGTGGGCGGCGGTCATCACGACTGCGACATTTGCATTTGTTCATGCCAATAGGTCAATCGGTAGGTCAACAGACAGGTCCGAC
>Ga0247824_10002327_pt1 | contig 10607 bp, 5 predicted proteins | sample 13C_PalmiticAcid_FD_194412 | JGI IMG/M metagenome (GOLD analysis project Ga0247824, IMG submission 194412) | Soil microbial communities from agricultural site in Penn Yan, New York, United States - 13C_PalmiticAcid_Day48 | ecosystem: Environmental > Terrestrial > Soil > Agricultural land...
TGTGGGATAGTGGTTAACGAGTAGGAAAGTAAGATGTGGTTTATTGAGCGGTCTACTTCGTCAATTAAAAAGGGAGAAAGCGGGCTGTGTGACCGCAAAACCCAGATTCTGTGCTTAGACCGCAACATACGGACTTTTGGTCAGAAATGGGTCAAGCTGAAGTCGAGTTTATGGATGCACAATGGCCAAAACTGGAGAGGATCGTATTCAGTTGCCGGGACACGAAAGCTATCGTCGAGAAACCTCATTGGGAATGGGAGGCCACGACTGATGTATTGCACAGTCGACACTGTGTAAATACGCACTGCACTTGTGCAGTGTATAGTTTCGCAGTGTCAGTAGTAGCGATTGAAATTTTTTTTCCACGACTGGCTACACAAAACAATTTCTGCTTGACCTCATCACAACTTGTTGTGCTTCCTCATTCAACAGCTTTCTCACCTCTGATCAGCGTTCAGGAACTTTGCCAGCGCAAGTATGGCCACAACACCACGCCCATCCATATTCAATGTCCCAGAACTGGTCGGACTCGTAGCCCAGTACTTGTCCAGCCATGATATCGCCCAGTGCATGACAACATCCAAATCATGGACACCCTACTTCGAGCCCTATATCTGGCAAAACATTGAACTGGACAGTTCCTACCCAGCACCACAGGCCCTGGCACTGAACCGGCACCGGATCCGATCTCTCAGTGTGGCCTCGAATGACTTTGCCAATCTACACACGCTTGCTGCTGATTTAGGGGACAGGGTTTTTGGTGACCTGTGGAAAGCGTTGGGCCATTCGACTAGCTTGACAACAACAGGAAAAATCACCTTTCCGAATCTGCGTATCCTCCACGTTGACTACGAGTCTGAGGATTATGCCTCGGATTCAAAAAATTGGGGAACCTGCTTGGATTATGTCCTTCGCATTCTCGGTCAAAGTCCTGGCTTGCTTCAGCTAGCCCCTCCAGAAAATATCTTGAGCCTTACCCACGATCGCATCGGGTTCTTCCTGTACACACTGGCACACAAGCTACCCTGTATCAAGGAACTGGATATTCGAGGGGAAAAAGTCCCCCTAGACACCGGACTCTTATTCTTGCAAGTGTGTCTCAACCATCCCCAGTTGGTCAACCTCCACTGCGATGTTGGTTTAGTGGGGCGACGTGAGTATTACACCGCCAAGGATTTAGAAGATTTCAACAACTTTTTAAAGTCCATAGAGGACGATAAGAAAGCAAAGGAAGCAACTGAAAATCCGGTACTGGGATCACCCATCAGATCACTGATTCTTCCCAAAACCAGTGAGGGGTACCCTCCCGACTTTATCTGCACGCTCCTCAAGTCTTACCTCCCCAATCTTGAGCGACTTTATGCCCCCGACATTAGCGAGGACCGAGACGAATCCTTTGCGCGGTCACTCGAGGAGGCGGTCGCTCAAGGATGTCCAAAGTTGCAGCACCTTCGATTCTCGTGGTATGAAGGAGACGGATACATCGAGGAAGTCATCAATGGTATCGTCGAGGGATGCAAGCAATGGGGTCTCAAATCGTTCTACTGCGAGGACATGGACGATGATGGTCTAGCCATCTTGGAGACCCTGCTGGACAACCACTACAATACCCTGGAGGAGGTGGAGCTGGTCAACTGCCGAAAGGTTCGAAGCGAAGAGCTTGGAGAGCTCCTCTCGTTCAAGAACCTAAAACGTGTCAAGATCCAACAAAGCTCTTCCGATGGTGCTGCCATTGAGTTTCAGCACGTGGAATTTGGATGTCGTGATCTGAAGGAGCTCCAATTGACTTTACATCGACCTGACATCGACCCATTGCACGACTCGTTCGGTTCAGACGACGACGACGACGACGACGAGAAGGACGATGATAGGCTTTATGATCGCTTTAATTCTTGGGAGGCACGCAAGGCAGAGGAGGCATACGCACAGATTGGATCGCTGTCCAAGTTGGAATCACTTTCCTTGAATGGTGATACAGTCGTGGACGGACCCAAAGGGCAGAGTCATAACAACGACTTGACCTTGGAACATGGATGGCTACAAAAACTGGAGGGATTGAAGGAACTAAAGCACTTTCATATGGCTACGGACTTTTGGCACGAAATGGGTCAAGCAGAAGTCGAGTTCATGGATGCACAATGGCCAAAACTGGAGAGTATTGAATTCAGCTGTCAGGACTTGGAGGAAATCGTTGTGAAACCTCATTGGCGATGGCTGAAAGAAAGGAGACCACATCTAGAGTATAGACCAAGTAACTCACAGTGTTCTTGACCGATTCAATGTAACTGTAGTCGCAACTATCATGATGCTATTTGAACGTCTTTTACGTGTGTAACGGTCAACTTGAGAAACCAGTCCAGAGAGTCGGCCTGAGGTGCAGGAGGAACGGAAGAAAGCTGTGAAGTTGACTTGTACGACCTCGTAAAAACAAGAGCACAAAAAAAAAAACCAAGTCCCTCATCCCAATGGGGATTTTCCCCGGACCCAGACCCTCAGAGAGATGTTCCCCAATGCCCCCTAGGCCCTAAATACAACAGGCGTGGTTCAGCGTTTCTGGGAGAACCAGCCCTGGAGCATTATCAATGGGGTCAGTGGTTGTATCCATCATTCTTGCTCCACCGTACCAAATTTTAAATGGATTTCCTTGACGGGGTGGTCATGTACATACATTTTTTCCGTGCAGGGTGCAGGGGTTGTGTGCATTGCGCCCTCCAGATTGCCCTTGCAGCTCATCGTTTCCTTTCGCTCATTCCGAACAACCCATTCACTCTGATCGCCATTCTCGTCTCCTCTCTATGGCCTCTGAAAGCACGAGTGCCACGTTGGCACCGAGCCCATCCCTATTCGAGCTCCCTGAACTGGTCGAACTCGTTGCTCAGTATCTGTCTCGCCAAGATATCCTCCATTGTATAGCAACAAGCAAGAGTTGGGCACACCAGTTCAGACCTTTTCTCTGGCAAGACGTCGTCTTGAAGAGCTCCCATCCAGCACCCCTGTCTTTGACACTCAATCGGCATCGGATTCAATCACTCAATGTTCCCTCTTATGACGTTACCAACCTGCAAATGCTTGCTGCTAATTTACCGAACTACGCGTCTTCCAGCGGCATGTTCCCCTGCTGTTCGACCAACTCATCAACCGCAGGGACCGGTATCTTTCAAAATCTGCGTATCATCCGTTTCGACAATGAGACTGAGGAGATCGCTGACTGGGAGAAGAGAGCAGTCGGCCTGGTTTACGTCCTTCACATCCTCGATCAAAGTCCCAACCTGCTGCAATTAGCCCTTCCAGAAAATCTCCTGTACATGTACGGGATGACCAGAACTCACAGCCAATCCTTCTTGTATGTACTGGCGCACAAGCTAACCTGTGTTAAGGCACTGGAGGTTCGAGGAAGTGAAGTCCCCCCAGAAACTGTATTCGACTTCTTGCAAGTGTGCCTCAACCACCCTCAGCTGGTCGATCTCGACTGCAACTTTAGTATAAAGGTGGAAAATGAGAATACTTCGGGCATCCAGGAACCCTACCTTCTCAACAAATTTTTTAAAGCCGTGGAGGACGGCGCGAAGGCGAGAGAAGCAGCTGGAAATCCAGTACTGAGATCTCCTATCAAAACACTGGTCCTTCCGAACACCGAGGAGGGGTACGCTCACGATTTCGTTTGCACGCTCCTCATGCTCTACCTCCCCAATCTTGAGCGATTTCACCTCCCTAACATTGGCGGGAACGGGTTCATGATGGAGTCCTTTGAGGAGGCGGTCGCTCAGGGGTGTCCAAAGTTGCAACACCTTTGGTGCTCTTATGATGAAATCGTCTACTACAACAACAGAGCCATCAATGGAATTATCCATGGATGCAAGCAATGGGGTCTCAAGTCGTTTTACTGCGAAAACATGGATGAGAGTATGGACCACAGTGACTACAACTACTACCCGGGTGGTCATTTCATCATGGAGGCCTTGGTGAACAACCATTCCGGGACGCTGGAGGAGGTTGAGCTGGCGAACTGCCGAATGGTTCGTGGCTGTGATATTGTAAGACTCTTCTCTTGTAGGAACCTGAAAAAGGCCAAGATCCAGCAAATTAGGACAGGAAGCGCCGCCATGCAATTTCAGGACGTGCGATTTGGATGTCATGACTTGAAAGAGCTCCAATTGACCTTGGCCCAACCCGAGATCAATCTAAACCCAGATGACTACGGTCCAGAGGAAGACGAGCTTTACGAGTTTGTTGCTGCTCGTGAACGGGTTGAGACATGGATGCGTGGCAAGGCGAGCGAGGCGTATACAGAGATCGGCTCCTTGTCCAAGTTGGAGACACTTTCTTTGAGCTTTAAGGAATGGGATGGCGTAACACTTCGGTTGATGAATAGTGGATACGACTTGACCTTGAAACATGGATGGTTATGGAGACTTGCAGGATTGAAGGAGCTGAAGCACTTTCATATGGCTACGGACTTTTGGACACACATGGGTCAAGTTGAAGTCGAGTTCATGGAGGCGCAATGGCCAAAACTGGAAAAGATTGAATTCAGCTGCGAGGACTTGAACGCCATTGTTGAGAAACCTCATTGGCAGTGGTTGCAAAAGAGGAAGCCAGGTTTATGGTACCTGCAATACTGAAGACCCAATGTACCGTTGCTTGAACGCTTCTGCTTCGCTTGAATCCATTGGACGCACGTGTACGTGTGCTGAGGTTGTCATGCTGACTGCAAAAAAAAAATTTCTTGGTGAGCTGCCCTCTCCATGACAACTTGTTGATCGTCCTCATTCAGACAGCCTTCCCACCTCCGATCAGCGTCCATGGACCCAGGCAGTGCAAGTATGTCCACAACGCCACCATCATCCATATTCGAGGTCCCAGAGCTGGTCGGTCTCGTAGCCCAGTATCTGTCCAGCCAAGATATCGTCCATTGTATAGCAACAAGCAAGAGCTGGGCACACCAGTTCAACCCTCTGCTCTGGCGAAACGTAGTCTTGAAGAGTTCCCATCCATCACCACAGGCCCTGGTACTGAACCGACATCGGATCCGATCACTCTCTGTTGCCTCCAATGACGCTTTCAATCTGTACACGCTTGCCGTTGATTTACCGAACACTTTTCTCAGTGGGTCTTCGCAAGGAAACAATATCTTTCAGAACCTGCGTATTATCCGCAGCGACTACAAATCTGAGGAGAATGCCTCTGACTCGAAGACGATATCACTTTGCATGGACTACATCCTTCGCATCCTCAATCAAAGTCCTGGCTTGCTACAGCTGGCCCTTCCAGAAAATATCTTGAACTTTCCCAGCGACCACACCGGGTTCTTGTACACACTGTCGCACAAGCTACCTTGTATCAGGTGGCTGGATATTCAAGGGGGAGGAGTCCCTCCAGAGATTGGACTCGAGTTCTTGCGAGTGTGCCTCAACCATCCTCAGCTGGCCAACCTCCATTGCTACTTTGGCATAACAGGGCAACATCCGATATATGAGCCATTCGAATACTTCAGCGATGAGCAATGTCAACTTTTCAACTCTTTTTTTACAACCATGGAGAACGACAAGATAGCAAAGGAAACAAAGGAAGCAACTGGAAAGCCGGCAATGAGATCACCCATCAAATCATTGATCCTTCCAAAAACCAACGCGGGGTACCCTCCCAACTTTATTTGCACGCTTCTCAGGTCTTACCTCCCTAATCTGGAGCGACTTGATGCCCCTAAAATTGATGGAGACGAATACGCATTTGGAGACGAGTCCTTTAAGAAGCTGCTCAAGGAGGCGGTCGCTCAAGGCTGTCCAAAGTTGCAGCACCTTCGATGTTCGTGGTATCTAGTCGGATGCATGGGCGAAGTCATCAATGGTATCGTCAAGGGGTGCCGGGAATGGGGTCTCAAATCCTTTTACTGCGAGGACTTGAACGACCAATATGGCCAACGCATCCTGGCGACCTTGTCACGTAACCATAGCAAGACCCTGGAGGAGGTGGAGCTTGCCAACTGCCAAGATGTCAAAAGCGAGGATGTTGCGGAGCTCTTCTCGTGCAGGAATCTGAAGAGTGTCAAGATCTGGAGAGGTCGTAAAGGATGTGCCGGCATGGAAATTCAGGACGTGAGATTTGGATGTCATGACCTGAAGGAGCTCCAATTGACCATAACCCAACCTAACGTTGACCCGGAGCATGGCGATCTCGGGTCAGACGAAGATGAGGACTATGAGGGCTTTTGTGGACGCCTTGAGCGGTTTGATGAGTGGGTGCGTCGCGTGTCAGAGAGGGCGTATACACAGATCGGATCTTTGTCCAAGCTGGAAACGCTTTCCCTGAATCGTGATGAATGGGATGGGAGGGGCTATGACTACGACTTGACCTTGGAGAAGGGGTGGTTGCGACAACTTGCAGGATTGAAGGAACTGAAGCGCTTTCATATGGCTACAGACCTTTGGGTAAACATGGGTCAAGCTGAAGTCGAGTTTATGGATGCACAATGGCCAAAGCTGGAGAAGATTGAATTCAGCAAGAACTTGAAATCCCAGGTCAAGAAACGTCATTGGAAATGGCTACAAGCAAGGCGACCAGGACTAGTGTACGGACTACGGGCTTGACATGCCAACGTCGAGCAAAGAGTCCCCGAGATGAGAGTATCTCTCGTCTTGAGGTAGAGGGCACCCGTCACCTCGTGTAATAAACAAAAAAAAAGTGGTGTCTCCTTGTGAGTGCGTGTGGTTGAGGGTCCTGTGCAGGCCATTTCCCTGCGTGCCGCTTTGACCTTGGTCATCGTTCTCGTGTTGATCACTTTCATTCCGAACAACCCATTCACTCCTGATCGCTACTCCCCTCGCCTCGTCTATATGGCCACCGAAAGCACGGGTGTCACATTGCCACCAAGCCCATCCTTACTCGAGGTCCCAGAAGAACTGGTGGGACTCATAACTCAATATCTGTCCAGTCATGACATTGCCCAGTGCATGGCAACATGCAAAGCATCGAAACCTCTCTTCGAGCCTTTCCTATGGCGAAACGTTGAGCTGAACAGCTATTATCCAGCACCCCAGGCCTTGGCGCGGAACCGTCATCGGATCCGATCACTCTCTGTTGCCACCAATGACTATGTCAATCTTCAAACACTTGCTCTCGATTTGCCTGATATCAGTTCTCTTCGTGGACCCGGCTACCTGATCCCCGTTACTTCGGAACCGTCGCGAGAACCAGACAGTCTGTCCAAGTCGTCAACAGCACGAAACAATGCCTTTCGAAGTCTGCGTGTCATCCGCTTCGACTACAGCTCGGAGGAGTACCCCCATGATTGGAATAGACCTCTCTGTCTGAGCTACGTCCTTCGCATCCTCAATCAAAGTCCAAGGTTGGTTCAACTGGCCCCTCCACAAAATATCTTGAGCCTCTCCTGCGATCACACCGAGTTCTTCTTGTATGCACTGGCGCACAAGCTACTCTGTATCAAGGAACTGAATATTCGAGGGGAAAAAGTCTCTGCAGGAACTGGATTCGAGTTCCTGCGAGCGTGTCTCAACCACCCTCAACTGGCTAAGCTCCACTGCGACTTTAGAATAGAAGGGCTAGACGACTATTTCAGCATCGAGGATTATGAACCTTTCGACACCTTTTTTACGACCGTGGAGCACGACAGGAAAGCAAAGGAAATAGCCGGAAAGCCGGTACTGGGATCACCCATCAAATCGCTAATCCTTCCGAAAACCAATGAGGGGTACCCTCCCGACTTTATCTGCGCTCCTCAAGTCTTACCTCCCCAATCTTGAGCGACTTCATGTCCCCGACATTAGCGAGGACCGAGACGAATCCTTTACGCGGTCACTCGAGGACGCAATCGCTCAAGGATGTCCAAAGTTGCAGCACCTTCGATGCTCGTGGTATGATGATGATGATGATGAGGAGAACCACGAGGTCATCAATGCTATCGTCGAGGGATGCAAGCAATGGGGTCTCAAATCGTTCTACTGCGAGGACATGGACGATGATGGGCTAGCCATCTTGGAGACCCTACACAACCACTACAATACCCTGGAGGAGGTGGAGCTGGTCAACTGCCGAAAGGTTCGAAGCGAAGAGCTTGGAGAGCTCCTCTTGTGCAAGAACCTAAAACGTGTCAAGATCCAACAAAGCACTTCCGATAATGCTGCCATTGAGTTTCAGCACGTGGAATTTGGATGTCGTGATCTGAAGGAGCTCCAATTGACTTTACATCGACCTGACATTGACCCATTGGACGACCCGTTTGGTTCAAACGACGACGAAGTGGAGGACGAAGATGAGGACGAAGATAGGACTTATGAGCGCTTTTATTCTTGGGTGGAACGCAAGGCAAAGGAAGCATACGCACAGATTGGATCGCTGTCCAAGTTGGAATCACTTTCCTTGAGTGATGGTACAGTCGTGGACGGACCCAACCCCCGGCTGTCTCATAACAACGACTTGACCTTGCAAGGATGGTTACGACAACTTGCAGGATTGAAGAAACTGAAGTACTTTCATATGGCTACGGACTTTTGGTCATGCATGGATCAAGCAGAAGGATGCACAATGGCCAAAACTGGAAACAGTCGGATTCAGCTGCGGGAACTTGAAATTCATCGTTGAGAAGCCTCATTGGCAATGGTTGCAAAACAGAAGGCCATATTTGCGATACCTACAATACTGATTCTTGAATATACCGCTGCTGATGGTGATGTGCATGTGTGTTGAAAGAGGGGGGTGACTGCTGGGTGAACTGAGTATCAAGAAAAGGGGGACCGTGCGAACTCCTGCACAAAAAAATCTTTTCCACCTGGTTGAAACTTGATCGTCCTCATTCATCATCTTCCTCTCGTCCGATCAGCGTCCATGGACCCAGGCACCACAAGTATGTCCGCAACGCCACCGTCATCCATATTCGAGGTCCCAGAACTGGTCGGGCTCGTGGCCCAGTATCTGTCCAGCCAAGATATCCTCCATTGTATAGCAACAAGCAAGAGCTGGGCACACCAGTTCGAGCCTTTTCTCTGGCGAGACATCGTCTTGAAGAGATCCTACCCAGCTCCACAGGCCCTGGCTCTCAATCGGCATCGGATCCAATCTCTCTCTGTTGCCTCCAATGACACTGACAATCTGCGCACGCTCGCTGCTGATTTACCAAACACGCCTTTCACTGGCCCTTTGCAAGCGCCTTGGAATTCGACTAGCTCTTCAAACTATATCTTTCCGAATCTGCGTGTCATCCACATCGACCAAGACTCTGGGGAGAATGCCTCTGACTGGAAGTCACTCGGCTTGGACTATGTCCTTCACATCCTCAAGCAAAGTCCTGGCTTGCTTAAGCTTGTCGCTCCAGAAACTATCTTGGGCGAAAACGAAAGCGTCCCCAGCGCACATACCGAGTCCTTCTTGTATACTCTGGCACACAAGCTACCCTGTATCAAGGAACTCGATATTCGAGGAGAAGGGGTTCCCCCAGAGATTGGAATCGAGTTCTTGCGAGTGTGCCTCAACCACCCTCAGCTGGCCAACCTCCACTGCAACTTTGGGATCGTAGGACAAAGTGACACCTTCAGCATCGAGGACTTTCATCAATTCAATGCCTTTTTGAGTGCCATCGAGGACGACATGAAAGCGAAGGAAGCAACTGGAAAGCCAGCATTGGGATCACCCATCAAATCATTGATCCTTCCGAAAACCAGCAAGGGGTACCCTCCGACTTTTGTTTGCACGCTTCTTAGATCTTACCTCCCTAATCTGGAGCGGCTTCATGCCCCTAGGATTCACGCGAACGGAGACGTGTCCTTGAAGGATTCGCTCAAAGAGGCGGTGGCTCAAGGATGTCCTAAGCTGCAGCACCTTCGATGTTCATTGTTTAAGAACGATGGAGTGTTCTACGATGTCATCAATGGTATCGTAGAGGGATGCCAGGAATGGGGTCTCAAATCATTTTACTGCGAGGACTTGAACGACGATTATCGCCGATGCATGCTAGGGACCTTGTCACGTCACCATTGCGAGACCCTGGAGGAGGTTGAGCTGGCCAACTGCCGTAGTGTTCAAGACTTTGTTCTTGTAGAGCTCTTCTCGTGCAGGAATCTGAAGAAGGTCAAGATCCAGCAAAGTCGTTCAGGGAGTGCTGCCATTGAGCTTCGGTACGTGAAATTTGCATGTCATGACCTGAGGGAGCTCCAATTGACCTTGGAAATGCCTTATTTCGACAAAGAGGAGTATGGTTACGACATGGACTCAGACATGGACTCAGACGAGGAAATGGACCCTTCCGACTACTTTGAAAGATGTCTTGAAAAGTTTGAAAATTGTGTAAAGGACTGGGCGGAGGACGCATACACACAAATTGGATCCCTGTCCAAGTTGGAAACACTCTCATTGAATTATAGGAAGGCGGAGTATCTGGACTTTGACTTCGACTTGACCTTGAAACATGGATGGTTACGACAACTTGCAGGTTTGAAGGAGCTCAAGCACTTTCATATGGCTGCAAACTTTTGGTCAAAGATGGGTCAAGCAGAAGTCGAGTTCATGGATGCACAATGGCCAAAACTGGAGACGATTGAATTCAGCTGCCGGGACTTGAACACCATCGTCAAGAAACCTCATTGGCAATGGCTGCA
>Ga0247824_10002328_pt1 | contig 10603 bp, 11 predicted proteins | sample 13C_PalmiticAcid_FD_194412 | JGI IMG/M metagenome (GOLD analysis project Ga0247824, IMG submission 194412) | Soil microbial communities from agricultural site in Penn Yan, New York, United States - 13C_PalmiticAcid_Day48 | ecosystem: Environmental > Terrestrial > Soil > Agricultural land...
GGGGAAGGAGGTGGGGGGCACCCGACAGAGTGGATCGAGAAGAATGAAAGAGAGAAAGAAAGGGTGCGAAGAAGAAGAAGAAGAAAAGGAGGAGAAAGACAATGAAGAGAGCGAAGAAGGACAAAAACAAGAAACAGGTCATAACCGGATCCACCGTTGAAAGAAGCGGAGGAAGAGTTCTCAGGGCAAATGCTGTGCACACAATCGAAGGTGAGTCCGACCCCTGGGTCGAACCTTGTTGTAGTATATGTTCTCCCTCGGAGCTATGATGCAAGCGATTGAAAGACAGAGAGTCGAGAAAGGAGAGCCCAAACCACATCGAGCAGGAACATCTGTCATGGGTATGATCAACAACAACCGGTTCACAGATAGGAGGGATCTGATAGACAAGATCAAAAGGAGAATCAAATCTTCTCACCTTGTGGTATGGAAGCATCTTGCTTGGCAAGAAGCCAAGAAGCTGTTCTCGATCATCTCCGAAATCCGTGACTCGAGGGAATCTCGTTTGGAGAAACGCCACCAGGGCACTCTTGTGTCCCTTTTGTCTCAACCAGGCACACCAATGAGGGCAACCTGAGTGCTTACAAGCCAGGCGAGGGACTTCCCTCTCTTTATTCAGCCAAGCATGGGGCTACATACAATCAACATAGTGTACAGGTGTAGTGGCACATAGATATGGTACAGCAAGTGACAACCTAGCGACGGAACGGTTCGGGCGTCTTGTTGGTCAAGAAACAACAGACGATCACCATCGTATTGATAAACGCCGACGAGTAATCGTTTCCCTATATCAGATACACAGCGTCAAAGCGTCCATTAGTAGATGGCATGGGCTCCGGATCAGAACCAAGTCGGTGCTGAGACGAGAGATTCACTTACATGGAATAGCTCAATGGGCCTTGATGGCACGGTTTCTTCTTGAGGGCCTTCGCTGGGCTCGGCCGGCGAAGGAGGGATGTCTGCAACACTCTTATAGACAACCGCTAGCGTTTCTTGCTCGCGCTTGGCTTGAACATGCTTCTCCATACTCTCCTGCCCTGCAGCCGTTGGCGAAACAGCATCCCCGTTGGTGCTTTGATCGTCGTTGTTGTTCGAGTTTTGCTCAGTTATTACTTTGAGAGGACGAGGAGGTCTCCAATACATTCCCGCCATCAAGTCCAGAGAAGCTTCCTCGGGCATGATAAATGCTGGTCGGGGAGGCTGGTATGGCATCATGCGTGATGTGTCCGTTCTCGATCCTAGTGCTGGAGGGGGTATCAACGACGACACGGGAGGGAAAGGAGAGTACTGAGGGTGTTGAAAGTGCTGAGAATGCTGGGAGTACGGAGAATACGGAGAGTACGATCTCGACTCGGCTTCGTCCCCATTGCTGGAATAATCGACACTCATATCCTCGTTTTCCTCATCGTCCTCGTCATCCTCATCCTCTTCAAGTTCGACTTGGTATCGCTCAATGAGCCGAACCTGTACCAGCTCGTCGTCATTCTTGAATCGGACAGTCTTTCTCTTGACCTGCTGTTCTTCCCTCGGCCTCGTTGTTGCTTCCCAACTTTTGGTATGCTGTGGTGGCAACGCACTAAATTCCGTGTTTTTGGTAAGAGGAACCGGCATAATTGGAGTAGGTCGTGACACTGGAACTGGGGCAGTAGGAACTGGGGCCGAGGTGCGTATAGGAAAAGGTATTACTGGAGCGGCTGATGAAGGAGCACTGATCCTGGGGCTGACGACATTAGCACCCGCAGTGTTGCTGTTGCTGTTCCCAGGTGAGGTGCTTGTGGGGGAAGGCATGGTACGCGCAGGGCGGTTATCTCTGTTCGGTGGCGCGTCCCGGGAATGTGTCGTCGAAGTTGAGGTTGATTGCTGCCCAAGCTCCTTGAAAAAGTCTACGTTGACTCTGATCCGTGACTGGGACTTTGGAGCCTCCTTGGGAGCTGACTTGGCCTTGGTGAAACTCGGAAGAGGCGCCCGATCCTATTCAACAAGGCACCGTGAATACCAGGACCATCACATCCAACACGTTGGCCTTGTCTATCAATATATTCAACGTTACCTCTCGAGAAGGGAGTGAACGGTCCTCTAATCTGGCCTTCTTCCTTGCATTCTCAGATTGTTCCGCGGGAGTTGATCGCATTGATCCAAGTGGAGCCTCGCCTGTTAGCTTGCTCCAATAATTCACAAGGTCCGTAGCATTCTTCGTAAGCTCTACAGGAATGTACCCCAGATGTGCCACACGTAGGTGAGAAGGTGTCAAGTGCATTCGTTGGACAGTAGCCTTGGAATCCGGACCTTACCTTGAGAACTACTTTTATCAAGAGCAAGCTGTCGCACGCTTTCTCTTATCTTGTGTTCTGGTAGATGTTGCCTGTCATAAGGCAGACCTTTGAGGATGCATATCATCTTCAGTAGCATGCCCTCGTGCTCAGCATTACCAGATTCCTTCCTGGACTCAATAATCCATACCCGGATCTTGTCAGGTCCTGATGAAGCCATGAACCTGTTGTATCATAAACGACAAGGTAAGAGCCTCTTCCATGCCACATTTTCACCATCACACCAACAGAAGATCCGGGACATACCGGCGTAAAATCTGATGAGTCTTCGTAGACAAGATCGCATTGAGAATATGTTTCTTGTCACTCAGATTCCTCGCTTCCGACATGATGTCGACAACGTCTGGGATATCCTCTGCATTGGCGATAGAGTATCCTCTTAAATGAGCGGCCAGTCTTTTTAGAAAGGGGCTGGGACCGGATCTTCCACTCCCCGTACTTTTATCATTCTCCCTCCCTGTGGTCCTCCTTGATGTAACCGGCCTCATGACATTGAGAGAAAGATGACGGTAACGCACAGAAGCGCTACCAAGGACACCATCTGCAGAGGGCGTGTCTTCCCTTTCACTACTTTTGGAAAGCAAACGACACAAGAGCGTCAGTGGGATAGCTTCGACATCCAAGTTACATTTGCCGAGTAGTGTTTTCGTACCTGGACTCGTCTTCAGATTCTGCAACTTCCGGCATTTCTAAGTCAACCCAGTCAAGCGGTTAGATCAGGAATGCGGACAATAATATCTGGACACCAAGATGTGTATGTATACCTTGCACTGGCGGCAGAGTAGGTGAGGGAACAGGGCTTGTTGACGGTGAGGAGTGCCCAGATCCTGATCCTCCAGAGCCTTCGTCATTGATAAAAGTACGCCGATCCTTTTCCTTTTTGCGACGGTTGGCAAACCAGGCACTGACCTAAAGGTGGTATGGAAAAGAGGGTGGTTAAAAGAAGCTCCACTGCCTGCTCAGTCAATCGCAGTCTAATGAAGCCTCACTCTCGCCCTTTATCATATCCAACGCTGATGAACGTACTCTTTCGACAGCTTCTCCGATGTCAGTGGCAAGTTGTGCTCGGAACTCCTGGGTAGGTTGCTGGTTTTTGGAGAACGCTCTTTCCATTGCATCCTTCTGGTGCTCTGTGAAGGCCTTGCGAAGCTTCCTCGTCTTCCTCGCAGAAGTGGAATGTGCTGGCACTGACGCCGTTTGAGTTGATATATCTAGTGAGCAAGGCCCCCCCCCCCCAAATTGTTTTTTTTAAGTGCCAGAGATCATGCATATTACGGTTTTGCATAGACATGTTACATGGGAGAATGCCTCATACTTCTTATAGCAGAGGCAGAGGATGGGGATGGTTCCACATCCATGTCCTCCAGGGACCTTTCTGAAGAAGGCCTCTTCCGACTTGGGATAACCACTCCAGCCATGATCATCCTTCGTCCAGCTGGTCGTTCCAGGGTTGTCGCGGAAAAAGTCTCAAAGCTGGTACTGGTGGTAGTATAGTTGCTGCTTACATGCAGCTCACCGACCGAGCTCTGCAAGTGTTGCATGTATGGCCGATGCTGGGCCAGGCGGATAACGTCGGCATCGCCGTCTTCAAGGTCATGACCTGCTTCCTCCGAGATGAGATCTGGAATAGAAGTCGGGGCAAGTGCTGGGGGCGAGAGAGGCTCCTCCTTTGGATTGCGGGAGCTCCAGGAAGACAGCCCTGTTGACATGATATGATCCAGTGATAGGCGACACCGATGTGAAAAAAAGACCAAGATCGATGGGTGTGCTCAAGAGGATCGTTGAGGGAAGAGAGAGGGACAACCCTCTGACAAAAGGGTGTGTCTTGTGCAAAGTCACAGGCACTTTTTTTTTTTTTTTTTTTTTTTTTTTTTGGCATTGTGTGTGGGAGCCGTCTTTTGTCTTGTGCAAGGAGAAACGCGTCAGGACTTGACACAATTCGGTTGCTCGGGTGCTTGGGACCCACAGCGGGTAAGTGGTGCGGTGGCACACTTTAGGGGCTCACCATCCAACAAGGACATCTGCTCTTGAGAGTGGTGCAGAGGAGGACCGAAGGGCCGAGTTGGTGGCGTGCGCAACTTGAAAAAGCGAGTCCGACAAAACTTTCTCCTCTCTTCACTGATCCTTCCTTGACCCTGCATCGTTTTCATGACCCCTCCACTGGCCGCCTTGCCATCCTCTCCACTCTTCGGAACAGAGTAGAATCCCTGCCACCCACTCTGTCCCTCCTACTTCAAACTTCCCTGTCCCCCCCTGACCCTTTCGTCATGCCTCGAGACCTGCCGAAGCCTATTGTCGACAGCGACCTGGACAGCTCCCCTTCAACTGGTTCGCCGGATACCACCAACGTAGGGAGACACCATTCTGAGCGAGTAGCGCACACTGCGCTCGGGCAAGAGTCGCTGTCGTCCTTTCAAGGCAAACGGGCAACGTGCACTCAGGAGAACGACGACAAAAGGTCAAACCACTCATTCTTAGCTGCACCCCTAAAAGCCGTTATCGAGAAACCTACCTACTGGGCCACCGCCCTGTTAGTCTTGGTAATGGCCCTGTACGCGCTTCCTCTCACACCATTTGGCCGATATAGTACTTTTGGTGGTAAGTCTTGTCTCTGAGCTCGGCATGGATCAACTGTCGACCACCAGCCTGACCACCATTCTCCCGTTTGGCGATAGGCTCGCAAAGGGCATGGGCAAAAGGCATTACGTCAGCTCGATGCACCAAGGCTTACCCAGGAAGACCTTTGATCCAATACGTTCTCATGGTCGATGCCGGATCAATGGGCTCGAGGATTCACGCTTACAAATTCAACTATTGCAACGCGACACCCGAACTTGAGAGCGAAACCTTTAACCACGTAGAACCGGGCCTTTCGGCATATGGTGAAGACCCAGAAGCAGCCGCGCAAAGTCTCGACAAGCTATTGGATGGTGCTCTCGAAACCGTTCCCAGGTTCCTCCACACGAGCACTCCAATTGCAGTGAAGGCAACAGCGGGATTGCGTCTTTTGGGCGAAGAAAAGTCAGACAGGATTCTAGCCGCTGTTCGTCAAAGAATAGAATCCAACTATCCCTTCCCAATCATTGAAGAGCAAGGCGTGGCCGTCATGGATGGCGCTGATGAGGGTAAGTGAGATTGATGTACCTTGGGTGCTTAAACTGGCATCATCCTTTACTGACTGATGGAACTCTCCACTTTCCATCTTGTCGTCATTCACACACACTAGGTGTTTTTGCCTGGGTCACTGTCAACTATCTCCTGGACAGATTCAATTCGTTGGAGAAAAAGGCAACCGTCGCTATTATGGATCTTGGAGGTGCCTCGACACAAGTGGTATTTGAACCAAGCGTCGTGAATGGACACTCGGTGGCACAAGGAACTCATCGATACCCAATGAACTTTAACGGAAATGAGTATGTTCTGTACCAACATTCTCACCTCGGTTATGGCCTTATGCTGGCGCGCACTCAGATCAACAACTATGTGGTGGAGAACCCAATCAGTCATCGACACGGTGTAAAGCTACAACAAGGAGAATATGCCCATCCTTGCCAACCAATTGGGCTGCGGCGAAACCTCACCAAGGCTAACGGCGAAAGTGTCGTCCTAGTAGGGGTTACTGATCCGGGGGAAGAGTGCAAGGCCGTGGTACAGGCGATTTTTAACAAGTACAAGAACTGCCAACATCCGCCGTGCTCATTCAATGGCGTTTATCAGCCAACTTTGGACATGTCTGTCAAGGATGATATCTACGCCTTCTCGTTCTTCTTTGATCTTACTGCGCCCTTCAAACTCGGCAGTGCAACCCCGGCACAAGAGATAACCATTGCGGAACTGGAAGAATTGATGGACAAGGTGTGCATTGGCGATGAGAACGACTTCAAGGACTTTTATGACTCTGCAGAGGCTATGAAGGAGATCCGCAAGTCAGCGGACCTCTGTATGGACCTGAGTTACGTCTATGGGCTCTTGGAATACGGATACGGTGTCCCTAAGGACCGCAAGATCAAGCTTGCCAAGAAACTCAAGGGACACGAGACGGGCTGGTGCGTCGGTGCGAGCATCGCGGTGCTAGAAGAGCGCGACTGGTTCAACTCGGCAGTGTAGAGAGAGATTAGAGACCCAATAAGACCTCTGCATGACCCTGACCCCCTTTTTTTTTGAGGGGGACGAGCTCTGCATCTTGTTCCTCATCACCTTGTTACATTCCCACCTCGACATCCAGGCATCTGTCGCGACTGCCCCGCACTCCTTGTATTCCACTACTCTCCCTTGTAAGAACAGAGAACTCGCCACCATGGAGAACTTCTGGAACAAGCTGAAAACCACGATAATGACTGGACCCAAGGAGCCACCGAGCAATGCCTTGCAGTTGTCGCGGTTCACCAATTTTTGGGCAACAGTCCAGGTATATCTTTTAGAGCGATGGAATGCATAGAACGAAGACTGGCGAGGTGTCATGGACTAATAGACGCGATTTACTTGTTCATCAGTCTGTCCTCTCCATGCCTGAGAAACAAGGCATCCCAGTTCAGCAGACTGAAATACCCTCCCGGCTGAAGGCTATGGTAGACCTTCTTGTAGACGAAGAATCCCGCCTGGACGACGCAGGAGACACAGGCGTGTGTATGGAATACCTCCTCAGGAACAATGTCCTTGGCAAACTAGTGAACACATGTACAGAGGGCGACCACCCTCGAGGAATCATAGGCGAGACCATTCGCACAATAGCTTCAATGATCAACCTGCTGGATGACCGTTTCCTAGTCCACAACGCTGTGCACAAGCCTACCGTCAAGCTTCTAAGGACCTACTGTGCCCCTGGATCAGAGATGGAGGACAGTGAGGTCTATCATGAAGACCTAATTGACCTGATGTACGTTCTTTGCTCCAAGATTCACGGAAACCCCGAGCTTCTCAACATCTTTTTCTACGACAAGCAATGGCTCACCGTTCCAGAGAGGGTTGCAAGACGGCTACAAAAGAGTCGAGAGACAATAGCACTGTTGAGAGGCATCAGCTCTCGGTCCAATCTAGCCCTGTCCAACCTTGACTTTAACCCACCATCCGAAAGTACAGCACCAAACGTGGGTGTGGCCTCTACCGAGACAAGTGACCAGCCGCAAACACCCAAAGGAGAGGATACAGATTCAACATCCAAGGCACAAGACATGTTTGCCTTCTCAGAATCCAAGAGGGATTATGAATTCCTGCTCTTCACATACCTCTCAAAGTTTGTGCATCGCGAAGGAAAGGCTGGCGACTTTGCGCGGACAGGTCTCTTGTTCCTGATGGAGCTCGCCACAGGTTCTCTCGGCGAATATATCCTGGAATCTGATTTCGCTACATATCTGACAGCAGGAGTGGGGGCTCTCTATTCTCAACTTCCGCGGAAACTTATCGTCAGAGGAGCACCAACCAATTTGACCTACGGCAACTCTGCAAAGGCGTCAGCATCATCTTTGGAAGAGCCAAAGCCGTCCAGAAGAAACAACATTGAACTGTCCACCTCACCCGATTTTCAATCTCGCCTGGACGCGTTCTTAAAGGTTCTCGAGTTTTGTCAGGAGGTACTCATGCGATGCCCGAACCCTGGGATTGCAGCGAACGTTTTGGTGTCTTTCAAGGCCGTGTTTCTGGAAAGCATCCTTTACCCTTCCATCTTGGAGTGCTCTGACACGGACGGAAGCTCAGTGGCAGTTATCAGCTATATCGATCAGATTCTGCAGGTAATAGAACATCAGGCCCTTGTGGATCTCGTCGTCGGATTCTTGATGGAGAGCGAGGACGAGGACGATCGGACCAAGAACACCCAGAACATGGATGCTTTTGCCGAGCTGCACAACACACAGACGACTTCCCCTTACTTTACAGCTCTTGGGCGCTTCACGTTAAAGGACTTGGTCTTGTCTCGGCTCAAGTCTCGATCTCAGCCCACAGTGATCGCCACACTGAAGCTACTCAACACGATCGTTACTCGTCACTGTAAATACTCTCTCAAGCTTCTCGACATTCAGCTAGAGAATCGCGCCATAACTTCACGGGAACAGTCAAGTGGTATCATGGAACCGTTTGGCGATGTACCCATGATCAGCCACCATGCCCATGAGCTGGACCTGTTTTTCGCCCTTATCGGGACCATCAACCCGTTCAACACTCAAGAGGTCTTCTCGTGCGGGTACGAGGCATATCTTCGGGATGCTGAAGGATCAGTCGAGTCTCACAAATGTTTATCAAAAGTGAAGGAGACTGCTGAGGCCTCACAAAGGACAGGGGTTATCTCAGACGAAGACCGCAAGAAACAACGGAGGCGAAGCATGAAGTATGGCCAACGAATGGATCTTCCCGACAGTCAAATGGGCAATGGACATGTGCACGCTCATGAGAAGAAAACGGGCGATTGCTGCGACAATGTGGCTCGGATGCACCGGCTTCAATCTACAGACCCGTTGCTGAAAATGCTGTTGGGAACACTCTCTCACTTTTTCGCGCACTCTGTGGAGCTCAACTTGGCACTCACAGGCGTCATTACTTCCTTGGCGATATGTCCTCATCGGTCCTTGGAGGGTTGGTTATTCTTCCGAACGAGCGATGTCAAGAAGCCCGATGTGGACCGCGACTCTGAAGATGAATCGGATGACGAAGCTTCTGGCATGAGCCCTCAACGTCTTGTTGGATTTGAACCAGCTCATCCACGGACGATCGATCTCTATGACTCGGACGACGAAGACACCATGCCCATCTTTTTTGCACCCAGCGGCGGAGATGCCACTCAATTGCCACCTTCGTTCAAGGCATTCCCTCCATTCTTCACCATGCTGAAGACGCTCACAAAGCAGGTGGATTACTATCGAAGTGAAATTGACGGCTTTGATGAGTACCTCGCCGAATGGCGACGATCTCTGTTGCCACCACCTATCACCAATGTCAATAGGATAGCTCGATCCTACTCGGTTGACCAAGGAATGTTAGCAGGCAACATGAACAACAACTCTGGGAACATGTTCTCTTCCAACGACATGCTGTCACCCGCTCCGGGAGATATCCCTGGAAGAATAGCAAGCCCTCGACCTTCAACACCGACCATGTTTGGTTCTTCATCGTTGGCTGGTTCAAGTAGCCCACGGGTAGGAGATGGAGGAAACACGGGAGCAGGGTCCCGGGTTTCGTCCCCTGTACCTCAACGATCCAACTCTATGACGATTCATTCTCCAATTCCAATGGCAGCAGCAGCAGCATCGGCAGCGGCGACGGCGGGAGCAGCAGCCAGTGGAGGAAGCAGTGCTCCCGGCCAGGTGACAGCTGTCAAAATCCAGAACCGACCCCGAAAGTCCAGCTCGCCTTCAAGTTTGATGTCCACCCCTTCCAACATGTCCTTCTTATCCCCACCTGGCGCACCTGGCGTGGCACGCAAACGAAGCTTCAAGTCGAACAGTGGCAGTCCTTTAGCAGCAGGCAATGGTGCTGAAGCACTTTTGGCGCCTACACCACGATACCCTTCTGGACCCTCCTCTACGACCACCAGTGCCAGTGATCTGGAGAACCAGAGTGCCAGAAATATGTCGAGTTCATCTGGATCGATTTTGCAGCCAAGAGCGCTCTGGCCTACCGCTGCGGCTAATGCTCTCCTTGGTGCAGGAGCCTCAGCGTCAAAATCAACTCCTGTTGGAGGTATGGCCACTGCAGGATCAGGAAGTGCTCCACCAGGACAGGGTGTCACGAATGTAGGCGCCCCGTTGGGCTCATATGGACAAATGCTATTTGGATCAGTTGCTACTGCCAATCCTTTGGCCAAAGTGATCGACACCATGAAGATCCGGCCACTCTTTGCAGACGGATTCTTGGACGATTCAGATTGTGAGGCTCAGTCTATCCAGCAGATCGGAGCCAGCTTTGAAGACGATGAATCTGAAGAGGAAGAAGAGGAGGAGGAGACGGACGAAACAAGTAAGAAGAATAGTACTAGTCTTCACTCCGAGGAGGAGCATGGGGCGGACTCAGATTTGCGGGAGCCCAATCGGCAGCAGTCACTCAAACAAGCCAACACAGTCTCTGGATCCGTGAGCACGAGTGAGATCGCCACACCCCCGACCTCAGTAGGCAAGAAGAAGCGCAAATCGTCGTCGGCTCCACAGCAGGAAAAAATGATTACTTTAGGACAACTTTTGACAAACGTGGTGATACTGGAAGAGATGGTCAAGGAGGTGATCGCCATTGCTCAGGTGCGGAAGGCTGTTGGCGTCGATACAGTGCGCTTTTTGTGAGTAACAAAC
>Ga0247824_10002329_pt1 | contig 10602 bp, 14 predicted proteins | sample 13C_PalmiticAcid_FD_194412 | JGI IMG/M metagenome (GOLD analysis project Ga0247824, IMG submission 194412) | Soil microbial communities from agricultural site in Penn Yan, New York, United States - 13C_PalmiticAcid_Day48 | ecosystem: Environmental > Terrestrial > Soil > Agricultural land...
ACACTGCAGTTGCAGGCGCCGCCCTCCTGTTCTCGACCAGGTGTAGTCTGCTGCTCAGGTTTCCGACACATCACTCTTCCCCGACGCATTAGCGTGGGGTTTGGTTGCCTTATTGAAACCGGTCGGCCCATCCTGACGACCTCGATTCCGCCATCGATAAAGCCTGGCGAATGAGACCGACTAGATATCCACCGGTTTTCCAGCAATGGACATGGCCGGGTGCCACTGAAGCAGGCTGCGGTGACCCCGTGGGCCGCGCACATTCATGAGCAGACGCCTACAGTCCCATGTGGGAACGAAATGGCAATAGTTGGGCGCCACCGTAGGTTGCAGATGCCCTCAACTGAGGAGCTGAATGTAAGCGGCGGGATTTCTCGAGCCTGACATGCGGGGTCGAGCGGCTGTGTGATACATAGTGTCGAGCAGATGGGGTGATTGGGCGCCACTGGAGCGGCTGCTGATGTTCTTGGCTGGGAGGCGCCGGAGAGGAAGGGTGGCGTGTCCACAGACCGAGGAGCAGGCTCCCTGCGCCAGGGAGACTGCGAGTGAGGCTCTGGCGTGGCAGACCGCGGACATCGGTGGGCGTCAGGGGTCGCGCCGTGGTGTCGATGCAGGGCGAGGAGGAGCTGCTGCACGCTACCTCGAGGACGGATTAGCAAAAGACCTGTGACGTCCCACCTCCCACTGGCAACGTGAGAAGTCCGAGGAAATCGCACCCTGCGCGGCTTCGCAGAGCTAGGCGCTTGATGACATTGAGCCTCGATTGGACTTGTCCGCACCTCACCACAATAGGCAACGATGGAGACCAGTCCGTACAACATGGGGAGTATGCGCTCCTCGCTCAACCTTCACAATCACAATCGCGACGCGGTCGAGCTTCCGGCACTGCTCGACACCCCCAGTTTGTCACCTCGACGGAGTCAACCATACGGTCCATACCGGCCGGAACGCGAAGAAAAGTACATTGCGATTGGGATTGACTTTGGCACCACGCAAGTCGCCGTTTGCAGCCCTCCCCAACCAACTGATCTCGCTGCTAACAGCCGACCCTAAAAGGTACTCTGGAGTGTCCTGGGCCTACTCAGCAACGCCGGACAACATCCACCACGTCGCTCGCTGGCCATACGACGGTCAGCGCGGCAAAGACGAAGTCCAGATTCCTACTCAGGTGGACCTTGCAACAAAGGAATGGGGATACCTTGTCCCCAAGGATGCCGACCCGGTCCGTTGGTTCAAACTCCTCTTGCTGGAGCCTCGGGACTTGAAGACGGACTTGAACGACTCAAGTATACCACTGGAAGCTTCGCGAGAAAAGCTGACCAAGCATGCTGGATCCGAGCCCGGCGCCGTGGTAGACTTGATCGCTGGGTTCTTGCAAAAGCTCTGGGAGCACTCGCTCGAAGAAATCAAGCACGAGATCGACGTCGACTACCTCCGGATCAAGGTCGCCATCACCGTGCCCGCCATCTGGCCGCTTTATGCAAGGAAAAAAATGGAGGAGGCTGCAAGGAAGGCGGGCATCCTCAACCCGAGGCGAATTGGCGCGACAAAACTTATCCTCGTCGAGGAGCCAGAGGCCGCAGCCGTATCGACCCTGTTTGACCGCAGGGCATATCCTGAGATTGAGGTACGCACCGACACCCTTGCTGCCCCAGTAGATATGCAAAAGTCATCCCTAATGCGCTGTGCAGATTGGCGAGTCCTTTATCGTCTGTGACTGCGGAGGAGGCACGATTGTAAGTGCAACCCCGGCCTTGTCCCAGCTTTCGGATGTCAGTGATGGGATACTAATTTTGGTCCGGTCGACAGGATATCACAAGCTATACGGTGACATCGTTGAACCCGTTCATCGTCAAGGAAGCCGTAAAAGGGGACGGTAATGCTTCGCCTTAATTCCAGGTGCAATGACAGGTTTGCTGACAACATGGCAGGGAAGCTCTGTGGTGCCTTTCTCATTGATGACGCGTTTGAACACTGGATGGCCATCAAGTCAGGCCTCAAGTTTGACAAGTGTGATCAGGCTGATGTTCGTGACTTCATCAACGAGGAATGGGAACACGGGATCAAGCGAGCGTTCACCGGCAAGGAAAGCTCATTCTCCATTCGGCCGCCAGCGAAAGCATTTGGAGTTCTCAAGCGAACGAAGGGCGCTACCGACAACTTTCAGATTTCCGGGTAAGACAGTTTCAAAGTTTACGTCGCCCCTCGTGCATAGGAAGTTTGAACTAATGAGTCCCTTGTAAAAACAGCGATGTTGTCAAGCAGTTCTACGCGAAAACGTACAGCGGGATCCGAGAATTGATCAGTGAGCAGAGGGCGCAAATAGAAAAATATCTCGGAAAACAGCCAAAGGTAGAGAGTGCTATCACATCCAACCCTTCAAAATGCCTGTGCAACTAACATGTTTAGAAAATCCTCCTCGTTGGCGGACTCGGCTCGTCGAGGTACTTGTATTCGATGTTGCATGAACAACACAAGAATGTTTTGCAACCGTCACATGCGTGAGCAAGCACACTACCGGTTTCGCGAACATCATGCTGATCAGAATGTTGCAGGTGGTCCGCGGTCTCAAGAGGCGCCGTGATAGCGGTTTTGAAGAATGCGTACAATCCTGCTGGCGCTTCGCTCAGCGCCGATAGGGAAGCAACCAATTCGCTCCGGTCAATGCCGCATGTCGCTTCTCGGATCGCGCGGGCGAGCTATGGGGCTGTATTCGGCTTCGCTGTTCGGGACGCTGTCCCGCCCGTCAATCCTGCAAAGGAGACGCCATACGAGGATGACGAGGGAACCAAGAGGGTCCGTAGAGTGGAGTGGTATCTCAAGAAGGTGCGTCCATGCATGACGGCGGCTCATGGGTATGCCGGTTCTGATAACCAGTCACCAGGGAGAGTCCGTCCAAGACAAAGACCCGGTCATCCACCACTTCTTCCACAGGTTTGCCGGACCAAACGACAAGACAGTCACGTTAACCCTCCAGACAAGCGATGCCGATACGCCGTCGAGCTGGCCAGACAGTTCGGTCCGGGAGCTTTGCAAGATCCACTGCGACATTGATATCCCGTGGGAAAAGATGACGGAGATGAGGGATCCTGATGGCAAGCTTCTGCCGTGTAGGAAGGTCAACCACTTGATGTTGTCCATGTCGTTCGGAGGCGCGCCGAAGTGGACGTTGAAAGCGGGAGGCCAGACGACTGAGCAGGAAGCTGATGTCAAGTATACATAGCTGCAAATACAAGAAACATTCGTGTCACTGTGCCACAGAGTCGGACCAAAACTCAAGTTGAGCTGCACCAGCACCCCTCCTCGATCATACAAAGAAGGCTAGTTTCCTCCTGTACAATTGGGTCCGATAAGGTAGCCTGATAATCCGTTTTCCTTCCCTCTTCCGTCAAAAACATTATCTGCAACGGCTCGAGGGCACTTATTCCCCGAGTCCCTCCCCACCCTATCGCAAGGGCAGAGCCTGGGTCGATGCCCCTTGCAGCACGGCAATTCGACCCAACTCAAACATCCTCTCAGCTGTGCGGGAACAGTCAGTTAGTTCTTGACCCATGACCAGTGCCAAAATTGCCCGCAAGAAACAAGATGCGCACCGTTCGTGTTGCGGAAACTCAGGAACCTGAACCCGTTGGGGTAGTGGTACACCTTCCGCTTGCCGGTGGTTTCGAGCTGCACAACCCAAGTGGGCGCCGCGAAGGCTGCAGTGTGAGAAGGGGAAGAGGTGAAGAAGGTATCAGGCACTTGAAACAGTGTTAGCTCTTCAAGTCAAGATGCCCTCAACACATCATGCGCAATGACGGGGGGGAAGTGCTTACAATCCTGTGCTAGGACGGTACACCTGTTCCGACTCGCAACGATGAGCCGGTACTTGTCCTGCTGGCTGCGAGTGATCATGAGCTCTGCGTCTGAGATGACGGCGACTTCGCATTGGACCTCTGTTGCTTGTCTGCGGGTTGGGTTAGCAGATGCTCGTGGTGGACTGAATCGTAGGGCGCTTGCAGGTGCAGTGCAACCGTCTCGTCCGGCCGCGGGTATTGCAAAGCGGCAATGAAGAGCTCCATCCGCATCTCCTCGAGCTTCTCGTAAAGCGTTTTGGCAGCTGTTCTGAGTCAGTTTTGCCCATGTCATTTATTTGGTGAAGAGGGCTTTGACCTTCAAGCGACGTCGTGTGAAACGCAACATCCGCTTGCTCAAGGCGAGATATCTGTTTGTCTTGAATGAATCCCAAGCATTCGACGCTTTTCATCACTACGCAGACGCTGCTGTCTTCCACCGCAAGTACGGTTGCGTGCTTCACTGGTCAAGGCGTTGCGTGAGTACCGTGTCTCTCAATACGGGACGACGAATAGAGTGCTCACAGTGAATGATGCTTTTTGTAACATCGGACGTCTCACCCGGCGTCTGACTGGCATAGTGGATCGATAGTTCGGCGTAATCTACCGTGGAATCAGTGTAACGGGCGCCCCTAGGCCCTACCTCGCGGTGGTTCAGAAGACTGAGTCCGTCCACGTTCGCTTTCGATAAATTTCTGTGGTCGACACGGAAGGTGATCGTGTCGATGAGCTTATGGAATTGTTTCAGGTCGCTGGGAAACGACGTGTCAGCAGGCGAGCAAACCGAACCAATATCCTCTATCGATTTTCACGACGTACCTTTGAAGATTCAAAGTGCGGACCTGCCGGGCATCCGGAGACAGGTGTACGAGTTGATTCACGATGCCCTGTTGGAGCATCGCACTAGCCCTTGCTTCTGCAAGTGGGCGGATAAACGACTCCTCGAACTCAGCAATGTCTAGTACGTGTTAACATCATGGAGGCCTTCAATAGTGACAAGATGAAAAGTTGTACTTACTCGATGCTGAAATGATCTTGACCTTGGCTGAAACCATCTGGCTTGTTGATCTGTCCAGGGCTTTGAAGAGCATCCATGATCCCGCATCCCCAGCTTGCCGAAAGGGAAAGGAGAGAGGTGACACTAACACAGTTGGAATTAGCACTTTTCCACCTACCATCTCGGAGCCGAAATCAAGCATTGCTTACGGGAGATGTTCTCAACTCTCACATGGCGTGGGCTGGACTCGGCGCACTTGCACATGAACAACTGGGGAGAAGCCGTCTCGTGCCAGTCATCATGAAGACAAGCCCGGGAGCACATCAGTTGCGAGACTCCATCTGCTATGAGGTAAAGCTCAAAGAATATGGGCTCAACTGCCTCTTGCAGCTCGGAAGACCCTCCTCGAAAACTCGGCTCACTCCTGGCTGAGGCGGCATCTCGGAGATTCTGAGTCCACCAAGAGTGGATTTCTTTGAGCATCTTGGAGTTCTCCCTTAGGCTGTCCTCGATACGTGATGTGCGCGAGCTGTGGCTGGTTAAAAAACGCTCTGCAGTCTGCCTGCACAAGACAATGGAGGCTAACAACGAAGGGTCTCCCGCTCACCTCACAATGATGCCCAACACCAAGTCCAGACTGTTGGTATGAATCATCAGCTTGCTCCTCAGAGCTGCCAAGTTTCCGTCTTCAGTAGTCCAAGCGACTTTTTTGTAGTTCTTGAGTAGCTCGTTGCTCCAGCGCTGCAGCCGTGACTTTGTCGGGTCCGTTGGCGAGGCCACAACGCCGTAGTCCTCGACAATCTTTTCGAGATGCTTCAAGGTCTCACTGCAGCTGTCCAGGATCCCGGACACTGTCTGCGCTCCGTCTTGTTCTTCCCTTTGAAACCGGGCGGGCAGTTTAGATGGATCAATCGCGACGGCAGCAACATCGTCGCCGCACACGTCCTTGAATGCCGTCAGGGCGGCGCTGAGCGAGTACAGCTGGTTTTCAACCTCTCGGAATTCGGCAGGCGCAGATTGGCGCCCCTTGGTGAAGGCGTGGGCAATGCGCCATGCGATCTTGGACATTGCCACAGCGTCGCCAAACGAAATGGGGGAGGCCATGGTTCTCTCAAGCTTGGACGAGCTGTGGTCACTGGAAATTGGGTAGGTCAATGAAACTGCGAGGGAACGTAAATTACCTTGGGTAGGTCCGGTCCCGAGAAGCAACTGCACCATCAGGGATAATATTCTTCGAATCTCACCCGGATCGTCGGCTGCGCATTTGCACAGCCCCTTGGAAGTTGGGAGCAGTACCATGATTGGCTCTCATCAATTTTCCAGGCTACACCGAAACTGCGCATGGAAGTCGGACGGTGGCGTGCATTCAGCTGGGTCCGAACGGGACAGAGCGTCAGAGCCTTGTGTCTGCCTGCTGATAAAGGCCGGTTCGATTCCCAGCATCAGGCTGTCTCCGATCTCCGTGCTTTCATCTCACGTTTAGTTTGCCAGACACGATTGCACAACAGAATTAATGGCGTCTCGCTGGAACCAAATCTTCACCGCGGGCATTGTCTGGGATCCCCAGGAGCCGTTGCCAGCCGAGCTGCAGGGTTATGATCACGGCATCATCAGGGGCCGGTCCGTGAATCTGAATGCAGCAGCAGCTCGCGTCGATGACAATGTCAAGTTTCTCGATGGCAGAAATGCGGGAACCGGCCTCCAGGCAACAGCGACGTGGCCGATTGCGGCGCCTTCCACTCGAGAGGACAGAGCACTCCCAAGATACACAGTGCAGGAGCCGGGCCGCAATGTTCTCCCGCCACTGTCCGTCACGGTCGACGCTTCCATCGTCCAAGACACGGCCCGCGTGACTGTCACCCAGCTCTTCTGGAACGACTCGAGCATCCCCATCAAGGAGGCTGCCTTCACCTTCCCCTTGCCCACCGGCTGCACCGTCACCGACTTTAGCTGCCGCGTGGGCACAAACACCATCATCAGGGGCACCATCAAACCGAGGGAAGAGGCCCGCGAGACATTCGAGCACCACATCCGCCACCGCGACACCGCTGCCGGTCTGCTCGAGCAGGACACCCCCGAGATCTTTACCACAACCCTGGGCAACATTCCCGAGAAGACAAAGGTCAAAGTCAACCTGACCTATATCACCATCCTGAAGCACCGCTTTGCCGACAGCAAGAATGTCACGACCCTGACCATACCCACGTCCATTGCGCCCCGGTACGGCGATGCGCCTGAAGAATACAACAATGCCGCGACCAAAGACATTCGTCAGGGGCTGACTCTGGAAGTCGAAGTCGTCGAGGCCGAGCAGATAACGTCCATCACCAGTCCGTCTCACGCAATCGCCACTGAGCGACGGCGCGGAGCTCGCAATGCCGAGAGCTTCGCCGACCTTGCTGGCGAGAATGGCCGTAGCAAGGTCGAGACTGCCTCTGTCAAGCTTGAGTCGGGTTCCATGTTTCTCGACAAAGACTTCGTGCTCGACATCGCGACAAAATCTGCTGGCGGTGCTGAGAACCCCCAAGCATGGCTCGAACAACATCCAACCATGCCCAACCACAAGGCCCTGATGCTCACTCTCCCCCCGGGGTTCCTGACAAAAAGTGCAGCTCCAATGCAGCGGTCCGAGATACTCTTTCTCGCCGACCGGTCTGGCTCCATGTCGGACAAGATTGTGTCCCTCAAGTCGGCGATGCAATTTTTCCTGAAGGGAATCCCTGAGGGGCGGAGGTTCAACATCTGGTGCTTTGGGACCGACTACACCTCTTGGCAACCGCGCTCGGTCGACTACACCAAAAAGACCCTGAACTCGGCACTCACTTGGGTGGATCAGCAATTCGCGGCCAACATGGGCGGCACTGAACTGCTGCCCGCCATCAAGGCCATTGTCGGCGCAAGAGACAAGTCTTTGATGACTGATGTCATTGTTCTGACGGATGGGGAGACCTGGCGCCTTGATCAGACACTTGACTTTATCCAGAAGACACGGGGTACGACAGAAGGGCGCGTTCGCTTCTTTGCTCTCGGGATTGGGAAAGCGGTTTCACACGCCCTAGTCGACGGCATTGCCAAAGCCGGAGGTGGATACGCAGACGTCGTCCAGGAAGCAAGTCAAGGTGGCTGGGAGGACCGGGTCGTGAGCATGGCCAAGGCCGCCTTGATGAGCGCTCACGCTGGCCCTCTGCATTTGGAGTTTGACATTCGAGATGAGAATGGCACCACCAGAAGTAAGTTGTCGAGCTTGCATGTGGCAAGACCACCTCCTGATTGATCGAGCAGGTTCTACCTTGGCGGACGCGAAGAGGTCTCCCGCAGACATTTCGGCCATCAGCCCATTCGATCGGAGCCGCGTCTACTTTCTCTTGGATTCAATCCAGGAATCCGAAACCATTGCAACCGTCAAGGTCCAGATCACAGCCAACCACGACGTCAAATCCCTGGTCATCCCTGTCTCGATACTCGAGAAACGAGACACGACGCTCCACAAGCTGGCCGCGCGCTCCATGCTGGACGACCTCGAGCGTAGCCGCAGTCACATCCATCTTGGCTTGAACCGGCCGGTGCCGGGATCCTGGGAAGAGAGCAACATGGTGCGCAAAGAAGCCGAGGAGATCGCCTGCAAGTGGTCGCTCGTATCGAAATGGACGAGCTTCTTCCTTGCCGAGGAGCCCTATTCTCCAACAGGAAATGACGCAGCCATGGATGGAATCATCGAGGTCAAGGACGCTCCAGGCGATGATCTCTTGCAGCCTCGAGGGCCAATCCAGGAGGACCTCATTAGCTGGGTGTCAGAACACGCTCTCCAAGCAGGGCAAGCAGCTGGTTCTGTGTCGCCGCCTGGATCGTCAACACAGAGTACCCATCGCCAACTGATAGGTTCCATGGTCACTCAGCAAGACAGGTCCAGCAAGAGATCCGCTACAACGCGATACTACCGTATTTCATCTGGTCCACCCGATGTTACTATGAACCGTCGATTAGCGCCACCACCGCCACGAAGGCCTCCATTCGCCTTTGGGCGTCCGTCCCGCGAAGCCCTCGCTATCGCAACCCCACAGGGATCATCATCCTCCTCCGTGCCAGCGCGGGCAAAAGCAGAAATACAGGCAGTAAGAGCAGCGCCCGAATCTGCAACAGCCATGTCAGCCTCATCAATTTATGTACCAATTTCAGAAGACTGGAGTCATTTCGATTCCCTTTCACTCCCAGCTTCAACTAGGATGGCATCCAGGATGAGGACAATCACAGGCGCCTCGGACTATTCCGAACTCCGAGCATCCTCCCATCTAGTCAGTCTCGGATCCGATGCCGACGAAGACAGGTGGGGCAAAATGCGCAAAATGCTCCCCAAAAAAGTGTGGGCGACCATAGGGTCGAAGGCGAGTGCCAACCAGCACCGCGACCCCGTGTTGCCCCTCAAGGAAGGAAAACCAGTTTCAGTCAGCACAACCACCGAGGAAGGCATGGATGAACGGTTATATTCATCGGTGAAGACTGAGTATGGCTTGCCGTCCTATCGCTCTCAACCCCGTCGTCCAACCCTCCCGGTTCCGGTCAGAAGCATGCTCGATTTTGACGAGGGCCACGAATGGGAGGGTCTGATGCTGAGAAAAGTGCGGAAAGTGTTTAACGATGTTCCTGAGAAGGCTCCAGCTCGTGAAGAGGGAACCAGTCCTACCGCCGGCGCTGGCACAGGCGACAACGATCAGCAACGAGAGCAGGCTGAAAGGGACTTCGTCACCGCGATCCTCCAGTTCCAGTGCCACGACGGCTCCATCCACCTTCGTGACTGGGAGACGGCCAAGCAGATCTTGGGGAAAGACATTGCTGATGGGCTCTGCTCCATCACACACGCTGCCTGGCCGGATGTGGCGCTGGAGGTGCTGTGGACGGTAGCTGTCCGAGTCCTGCTGGAGAGGGATTTCCAGTCGTGCAAGGCGCTGTGGGAGCTCATGGTTATCAAGATGACGGCCTACTGCGAGAAGAGTCTGGGAGATTTGCCTTCCCACGAGGACCTGCTTAGAGAAGTGGGAGAGCTGTTGAAGGATTGGAAAGTGCCGATCCATGAACTACAGGACGGGCAGGGGGAGGATGAGGTGGGAGGAGACGAGGGAAAAGTAGACGAGGGGAAACAAGACGAGGGGAAACAAGACGAGGGGAAACAAGACGAGGGGAAGCAAGACGGGGGGAAGCAAGACGAGGGGAAGCAAGATGAGAGGAAGCAAGACGAGGGGGAGAAAGACGAGGGGAAGCAAGTCGAGGTGCCCGTCGAGTCGCACGCTCCCGCAGTGGTTGCCGTGGAAACGGCAGCCCCTGAGCCAGGACCGGACAAGGGTCTGCTTCGAAAAAGGAGGAAGCCCTACCAAAAGCCACGATCGCCAACGGTCTCCAAAGCGGGAGAAGAGAAAAAGCGAAAACCCGAAAAAGAGGCGTCACCAGGCCGGATTCCCACTTGGATGACACCGTGGAAGCGTAATCGAAAGGCGAAGGTGGTGACAGAACCCGTGGTGAGGAGAAAGGGGTCGAGTGTTTCTGTTGCGGGCAGCTTTGACGGAGGAGACGACGGCGTTTGTCATGAGCCCCCAGAGACTGTTGCGGTTTCTGAACGGTCGCGTCGCCGTCGCACGTTTCATTTTTGATATCTGGTTGGTTGGGCGCTGTGTTTTATTTCATTATTCAGAGGAAGAAATTGATACTTGTTTAAACCTTCTAAACTTGAAACCAGGTTTGGTTAAGGAGATCTTGAACCCCCGTCGCTAGTTACATCCC
>Ga0247824_10002330_pt1 | contig 10602 bp, 9 predicted proteins | sample 13C_PalmiticAcid_FD_194412 | JGI IMG/M metagenome (GOLD analysis project Ga0247824, IMG submission 194412) | Soil microbial communities from agricultural site in Penn Yan, New York, United States - 13C_PalmiticAcid_Day48 | ecosystem: Environmental > Terrestrial > Soil > Agricultural land...
GCCTGCGCTGCGGGTGGATCCTGTCATCGCCAGGCCTGGCCGAGCGTCTGCAGCGGGCGCGGGATGTCGTCGATGGCACCGGCTCGATCGTCGCCGAACGTCTGAGCGTGCTCGCCTTTCAGCATCGCGACATGCTCATGGCGCGTACGCGCGAGCTGCTCACGAGGAACGGAGTGCTGATGAGTGCGTTTCTCGAGTCCCGGTCCGATCTCGACTACGTTCAACCACATGGCGGAACCGTGGTGTTTCCACGGATCCGTGGCGTCGCGGACACGGGCCGGTTCGCCGAACGCCTGCTCGCTGAACGTGAGACCGCGGTTGTCCCCGGCCAGTTCTTCGATGCGCCCGCACATATCCGCGTCGGCTTCAGCGGCGCGACCGACCGGTTGAAGGAAGGCCTCGCGCGCCTCGCTACGGCACTCGACGCGGTGTAGTGCGGCAGCCGGAAGCCCGACGGAGCGAAGCGCGCGAGCCGGGAGCCGGAGGCCGGAAGCCTTTTTGGCTGCTAATATGCGCGCATGTTTCTAATCACGACTTTGCTCCTCCTCGCATTCATTCCACAAACCGGGTCTCTGGCCTTCACTGCCCCGACCGGCTGGCAGACGCGCGCGCCGGCGAGCACCATGCGCGTCGCGGAATTCGTCGTCCCGAAAACCGCGGGCGATCCCGAGGACGCCGAAGTCATCATCTATTTCTTCGGCGGGACAGGCGGGAGTGTCGATGCCAATATTCAGCGGTGGATCGGTCAGTTCGAGCGTCCCAAGGGCGCCCCGGCCGATGGCGGCCGCACGTCTTTCAATGTCGGCAACCTGAAGGTCACAACCGTGGACGTGAGCGGCACATACATCGCCGAGGTCCGCCCGGGCGCGACCGAGCGCCACAACAAGCCGAACTACCGCATGCGAGCGGCCGTGGTCGAAACACCGAAAGGTTCGTACTTCGTCAAGTTCACGGGGCCAGCCGCAACGGTCGCCGCGGGAATGCCCGGCTTCGACGCCTTCATCAAGAGTCTTCGCTACCAGTAACAATCGCAGGAGCTGACATGCGCTACCCGCTCGCACGAATCGCTGGCGTCCTCTCTATTCCCGTAATCCTGTTCACGTCGCTGGTTGCGCAGACGCCGTCGTCCTCGTTCACGGCGGATGACATGCTGAACGTCGCCACGATATCGGTGCTCGACATCACCGACGACGGCGCGCGCCTGGCGGCGTCGGTCCGCCGCCCGCTCGACAACGACTTCACCGATCATCGGCGTTATGGCGATCCGACGTACCTGCCGCCATCACGCGTCCGGCTCGAGGTGATTGATTTGCGAACTGGCGCGACGGACGCCCCGTTCAAGGAGCTCGTCAACATCCGCGATGCCGCGTGGACGCAGGACGGCAGTCGCCTGGCGATCCTGCTCGCGCGAGATGCGACGTCGAGCGACGGCTTCCCTGCGACGGCGCTCTATACCTGGGACTCTCAACGCAAGGCGCTGAACGAAGTGCGCGCCGCGCAGCCGATCGCCATGAATTCGAACGTCTCCTGGACGCCTGACGGCGCCGCCCTGATCGTCGCGTTGCGAAACGCGGATCTCGATCGGGAGGCACGGAACACCTTCAAGCTGCTGACCGAAGGACCGGTGATCGTCCACAAATCCAGCGAGCCGTTTCTCGAATGGGATCTTCTCAATCGGAGCACCCGGACACGCACGATCGCCCGCCTCGATCCGGCGACGGGCGCAGTCACGCCGCTGCTCCCGCAGGGGCGCATCTCCAGTTACCAGATGGCACGTGACGGGTCGTTCTTTACCGTGATGGAAGACGTCACGAAGAAGACCGACTACGACACGATCGGCGGCACCGAGAACGACCTCAAGCTCGTGAACACGGCATCCGCACAAACACGGCTGCTGCTGCCGGCAAAAGACCTCAAGGGCGTCACGCTGCGCTGGACCGACGACGGTCGATCGTTCGCGTTTGCGAAGAAGGGGGAGATATTCGTCCAGAAGGTCGACGGTTCCGCGGCGCGAAGCCTGACGCCGCGGCCGAAACCGGCGGCTGGTGAAAAGACGGATGCGAAATCCGAACCCGTCGACGACCCCGCAGCGGAAAAGGACAAGAAGGATGCCGTCGAGGACTTCTCGCCGGTTGCCTTCAGCCGAGACGGCGCGCATCTTCTCGCGACAAGCCGCAAGGGTTGGTATGTCGTGAACGTGGCCGACACCACTCGCAAGCTGATCGTGCCGATGGACGAGGATGAAGACAAGAATCCCCGGCTGTCAGCCATCGACTGGTCGCCGGACGGGCGCGTCATCTACGCCACGTGGTCGGCGCGCGAGAAATGGGAGCGCGGCATCGTGTCGATCGATGCGCTGAGCGGAACCATGACACCGCTCCTTCGCGACGGACGTCTCTACGGAGGCGTTCGCATGGCTCGCAACGGCAGCGGCTTCGTGATGACCGTGTCCGACGGCGATCGTCCCGCGGAGCTCTATTCCGCCGATGCGAAACTGAGCGCCCTGAAGCGCCTGACCGACTTGAACCCGTGGATCGGCGCGAAGGCGCTGCCGAAGTCGGAACTGGTCAGCTACCGTGATGTCGACGGCAAGCAGCTCTACGGCGTGCTCCGCTACCCCGTCGGCTACGAAAAGGGCCGCAAATACCCGACGGTCTTCGAACTCTACGAAACCTTCTTCGACAACGCATTCAATGCGCGCGCCGCGTTCCTGGCGAACCACGGCTACGCGGTGTTCCATCCATCCGTGAATCTGGTGATCGGCCGGCCGGGTGAAGCGTGGGTGAAAGGCGTGACGACTGCGGCGAACCGGCTGATCGATCTGGGCATCGCCGACCCCGATCGCCTGGGCGTTCACGGCACCAGCTACGGCGGGTACGCGACGGCGCTCCTGATCACGCAAACCGACCGGTTCAAGGCGGCGATCAACATTTCCGGAAAGGTCGACATGGTGAGCTTCTACACCGACAGTCCGCGGCTCGGCGTCCGTAACACCCATGCACCCGAGAAGAGCCAGGATCGCGTCGGCGGCACACTCTGGGAATATCCGGAACGCTACATCGAGCACTCCGCGGTGATGCATGCGGACCGGATCAAGACGCCGCTCCTCAACATCAGCGGCGATCAGGATCCCAACGTGCCCGCCAGCCAGTCACGCGAGATGTATTACGCGATGCGGCGGCTCGGCAAAGAAGTCGAGTGGGTCCGCTACGTCAACGGCGGTCATCGTCCGCCCAACAGCAACGCGGAGAGCACCGACTTCGAACAGCGCATCCTCGCGTGGTACGACAAGCACCTGAAGGGCGAGAAGAAGAAGACGGGGACGGACTGAAGAATGGCTGGCGGCTTGCGGCTTGCGGCTTGGGGCGATCTTGGAACCCGGTTCCGCAAGCCACGAGCCGCAACCGCCAGCCCATTTCCGCAAGCCGCAAGCCGCAGCCCACTTTCCGCAAGCCGCGAGCCGCAAGCCGCCAGCCGTTTCAATGCGTCAGCGTCTCGACGAACTTCGGCGGGCGCCGATGCTTCGTGCCCTGCTCGAAGGCGTAGGCGAAGCCGATCAGCTTCGCCTCGGTCCACGCGGCGCCGAAGAACGAGATCCCGACGGGTAATTCCTGAACGAAGCCGGCGGGCACGGTGATGCTCGGGTAACCGGCGATCGCCGCCGGCGACGCGCTTGCGCCGAGGAAGTGGTCTCCGTTCACCAGGTCGGTGGGCCAGGCGGGGCTGCCCGTCGGCGCCACGATCGCATCGAGCCGGTACTTCGCCATCACCGTGTCTATCCCCGCCGATCGCGCACGAACGCGGCACGTCGTGTGCGCCTTGCGGTACGCCGGTGCGGAGAGAGGTCCTTTCTTCTGCGCCGCCTCCAGGATCTCCTGCCCGAAGAACGGCATCTCACGGTCCGCCTCGCGCGTGTTGAACGCGATGAGGTCTGCGAGCGACTTGACCCTGGCGCCGGGGCCGAGCGACGTGAGGTAGGCGTTGAGACCGTCCTTGAATTCGTAGAGCAGCACCTCGAACTCGCAGTCATCCATTTGCGCAGCTGTCGGGATATCGGCGGGATCGACGATGACCGCGCCGTTCTTCCGCATGACCGCGATCGCTTCGTCGATCAGGACGTCGGTCTTCGGGCTGTAACCGAAAAACCGCTTGCGCGCGACGCCGATCCTCGCGTTCTTCAATGCGTTTGCGTTCAGCGCCTTCACATACGCCCCACCCCTCGCACCGAGCGTCGCCGGATCCTGTTTGTCGACGCCCACCATGGCCGCGAGAAGCACCGCCGCATCGGCGACCGTCCGCGCCATGGGGCCTGCCGTGTCTTGTGACGCCGAGATCGGGATGATGCCCGACCGGCTCACCAGGCCGACCGTTGGCTTGATTCCTACGAGGGCGTTCACGCCCGAAGGACACACGATTGATCCATCGGTCTCCGTGCCCACTCCGACAGCGGCGAGGTTGGCGGCGATGGCTGCGCCTGTTCCCGAGCTCGAACCGCACGGATTGCGATCGAGCACGTAGGGGTTGCGCACCTGTCCGCCCCGTCCGCTCCAGCCGCTCGTGGACTTCGTCGAGCGGAAATTCGCCCACTCGCTCAGGTTCGTCTTGCCCATGACTACCGCACCCGATGCGCGCAGGCGCGACACGACGAATGCGTCCTTCGTTGCGATGGAACCCTCGAGTGCGAGCGACCCCGCCGTGGTCATCATCTTGTCGCCAGTGTCGATGTTGTCCTTGATCAGAATCGGGATGCCGTGCAGCGGACCGCGCACCTTGCCGGCTTTGCGTTCCGCGTCCATGGCTTCCGCCAACGCCAACGCATCGGGATTGATCTCGATCACCGACCGCAGCGTGGGTCCGCTGCGATCGATCTGCTCGATGCGCCGCAAGTACTGCTCGACGAGCTGTCGCGACGTGAGGCGGCCACGCGTCATCGCCTCCTGAAGCTGCGCGACGGTCATCTCGTCGAGTTCGAATGGCGCGGGTTGCTCGGCGGCGAAGCGTCCGGATGTGGCGGCGGTGAGAACAAGAAGAAGGGAAACTGGAAGAATAAGCCTGTTCACGCGGCAAGCATACAACGCCTGTCCGCGCTGCCCGAGCGCGGCTGGTGCACTCAGGCCGAGAGGCGATCGACGATCGCGCGCCACGTCCGTGCGGCGGGCGTTGCCTCAGCCGCGAGCGACGCGCCGCAGACGAGCGTCGCGCCATCGGTCGACGGCTTGCTCCATACTTTCTCCACCGGCAGGTGAAGACCTATGCCGGCGACCTCGACGTCGAACGACTCCGGCACGCTCCCGGCGATCGGCAGCTCGAGACGAAGGCCGCCGTACGACACGTCCACCACAGCCGCCGGCCGTCCGTTCGCAACGACGCGAAACCCACCCAGTACGCGCTTGCGCGCCCAGCGCCGCTGTCTGCGCACCTGGGCCAGGCATTCGGACACGGTGTTCAGGAGCGCGGCTCCCGAGAGCGGCTTGCCAATAAAGGTTGCGCCGTACCGCGAGGCTTCGATCTCCATCATGGATTCATCGTACCCGGTCATGATGATGATTCCCATGTCCGGATAATCGCCGCTGCACTGCCGTACGAGATTGAGGCCGTTGTATCCGCGCAGCCTGACGTCGGTGATGAACAGGTCGTACGACGAAATGGCGAGCAGCCGCTTGGCGGCGTCATACGTGCCCGTGCCGACAGCCTCGTAGCCCGCCTCGCGCAGCATCTCCACGACGCCCGACAGCGTATTGTCGTCGTCTTCGAGCACGAGAATTCGGTACGGCAGCTTCATGGCGCGGAGGGCAGGATGTCGGGACATCATGCCAGAAAATGGCTGCGCGCAATCTGCATGCCTGGGGAAGCGCACCGGAAACTCACGCAAAACCATGCAATCACAAAACTGCCACCCTTGCGTCGTGTCAGTCCTGAAACCCGGTGGAAAGTTCTGGATCGTCGCCTAGTGAACGACCGCCTTCGGCCGGGCGGAGGCGAGCACACGACTGATCATGGCGTCCAGACGCGGCTGCTCGATCTCGAAGGGGCCGGCGACGGCGGCCCCCATCGGAATCTCGATCGCGATGACCACGCCTTCATCGGTCGGTTCGACGATCCAGCTGAAACCGCGGAGGGCCACGTGGCGATCGAGCGTCTCGGGATTCTTGACCCGATCGATCGCGAGCAGGATCTGCTTGAGGATCAACTCGACGTCGCTGTCGGTCCATGCCCGCGCGTCAGTCCCGTACTGCAGGTGTTCGGTCACCGCATAGTTGCGCTCGCGCAGCACGATCTCCACATCGAAGGTCATCGAATCAGCGGTCCGTCCATGAAGGTGTGCGCCTGGCGATGAACGCGTCGATGCCTTCGACTGCGTCATGCGTACGCATCAGGTCTTCCAAGTATAGTCGTTCCAACTGCGGGAGCAGGCTGCGCACGTGTGCGACGAGCCCCATGCGTGCGGCGACAGCCGCGTGTCTGAGCGCGACAGCCGATTTCGCCGCGAGTTGCTGCTCGAACCAGTCGTCGACCGCGCTTCGCAAGTTGCCCTTGCTGGCAACGAACGGGATGATGCCCCTCGCCTGCAGCAGTCCGGCATCAATCGGAGTTCCGGTGAGAATCGAGTAGCTGGCCATGGCGCCGCCGGCGCGATAGGGCAGGAGGACCGACGCGGCAGGAGGAAATACGCCGAGAGCGATTTCCGGCAACGCGAACGTCGCGCCTTCCTCCGCGGTGATGACGTCGCATGCAAGCGCGAGTTCGAACCCGCCACCGACGCATCGTCCGCGAACAAGAGCGGCCGTGGGCGCCGGTGCGTCCAGCAACTCGTAGATGAGCGCGTGCATCTCGGGCAGCGCGCGCCCGATCTCCGCAGGTGCATGTTCGGGGATGCTCGCACCGAAGCTGAAGTCCTCACCCGCCCCCTCTATGGTGATCAGCTTCAGATGCGGGTTCTCGGCAACGCCTTCGAGCGCCGCTCGAAGCGCGGCGATCATGTCGCGGGTGAGAATGTTCCCCTTCGGGTGATAGAGCGTGAACGCCGCGCGCGTCTGACTGGCGTTGAAACTCACACTGACCGGCTGTGTCATTGCCTGCGGCGCCTCAGGTCAGCTCACGGCGCAGCGCTTCACGCGATGAGACCGGTTGCCGGCAGGTGAAGTCCCGGCATACATAGACGGCGCCGCCGCCATGGGCCTTCATGCCGTCCACAAAGGGCAGACGCGCGCGCAGTGCGTCCTGGTTGCGGTCGGGATCCAGCGGGAGATGGACCGCGAACGGCAGATGGTGCGCCGCGATCTCCTCCTCCAGGTCCACCACCGACGCTGCGGTATCTCCACCGACAACAACAATCTGCATCGACGACGCGTGCCACTGCGAGAGGCCGCACAGCATCATCGGGATGACGCGCGCCGCTCCGCCAGCGCGCTTCCCGTAGCGCGCCAGAGTGCTTCCGGCCTTCTGGCGATAGCTGTCATCGCCGGTCAGGTGCGCGAGCGTGAGCACGTTGAGAACCGACACTGAGCTGGCCGCCGGCTCGGCACCGTCGTAGTCCTCTTTCATCCGCAGCAGCACGGTCGGGTCGTTGCCGGTAGTACTGAACCACCCTCCATCGACGTCGTCCCAGAACAGTTCGTCCTGGCGCCGTTGCAGCGCAATTGCCCATTCGAGCCACCGCGCCTCGCCGGTCGCCTGCACCAGTTCGAGCAGTCCCCAGATCAGATAGGCGTAGTCTTCCGCGTAGCCTTCGATCGCCGCTTCGCCGTCGCGATAGCGGCGCAGGAGGACGTGCCGGGTGTCGTTCCACAGTGAGGCTTGGATGAACGAGGCCGCACGCTCGGCTGTGTTGCGGTACTTGTCGCGGTGAGGGCTCCGCGGGAGCACCCGCGCCGCGCGCGCGAACGCCGCGATCATCAGTCCGTTCCAGGCGGTCAGCACCTTGTCGTCCAGGTGCGGTCGAGGACGGGATGCCCGCCGCTCGAAGAGTGCCTGACGAATCCTCCGCAGGGCCGCCATCACCTCTTCTTCAGAAATCCCCGTGCGCACGGCGATGTCAGCGATGGGCTGGGCGATGTACAGGAGATTCTTGCCGGTGAACTCTTCCTGTGGATCGCTGGGGGCGTTGCCGCCGGGCTCGATACCAAATCTGCGGCGCGCGATCGGCGCATCGTCGCGCAGGACCTCGCCGATCTCCTCATCGGACCAGATGTAGAACGCGCCCTCCTTCTTGTGAGGCGCCGGGGCCGCCGCGTCTTCCGGCGGCACGCTGTCGGCGTCCTCGGCGGAATAGAAGGCGCCCTCAGCGCTCGTCATGTCGCGCAGCACGTATTGCAGCGTGTCTTCAGCAACAGTCGCGTAGAAGTCTTCGTTCGCCGCCTGCGCGGCTTCGAGGTATGCAATGACCAGCTGCGCCTGGTCGTAAAGCATCTTTTCGAAATGCGGCACCCGCCAGTCGGCATCTACGGAGTAGCGATGGAATCCGCCGCCGATATGGTCACGCATGCCGCCGACCGCCATCGCCTTAAGCGTCGCGCTCGCCATCTGCAGCGCGGGCGTCGATCCACTGCGTGCGTGCTCGCGCAGCAGCAGGAGCAGTTCCGACGGACGGGGAAACTTCGGCGACTCGCCGAATCCGCCGCGGCGACGATCGAACACCGCCTGAAACTGCGCGACCGCCGCCTCGAGCGCATCAGGATCCGCAATCTCCGACTCTGCGCGGCCGCCGAGCGCCACCGATTGCAAACGGTCCGTCAGCTCCGCGGCCGCCTCGGTGACTCGCGCACGATCGTCGTGCCACACACGCGCGAGCTCTGTAAGGAGATCGATGAATCCTGGGCGTCCCCATCGCGAAGTCGGTGGAAAGTACGTACCGCCGTAGAACGGCTTGAGGTCCGGTGTCAGGAACACCGTCATCGGCCATCCACCCTGCCCCGTGGTGGCCTGCACGAAGGCCATGTAGACGCGATCGACGTCGGGCCGCTCCTCGCGATCGACCTTGATGGAGACGAAGTCGCGGTTCAGCAGCGCAGCGATCTGCTCGTTCTCGAACGACTCGTGCTCCATCACGTGACACCAGTGACAGGTCGAGTAGCCGATCGAGAGAAAGATCGGCTTGTCTTCGGCGCGCGCGCGCGCGAAGGCTTCCTGGTTCCAGGCGAACCAGTCGACGGGGTTCGCTGCGTGCTGCAGGAGGTAGGGACTGCGCTCGCGCGCGAGGCGGTTCATCGCGTGCGTCTAGGCGCTCGTCATGAACGCCATCTTGAGGCGATCGGCGTCCGCCGGCCAGCGGAAGCACTCCGTCGGCGCGAGTCCCTCCACCAGAGGGGCGTCCTCGCCCATAACGTAGACGAGCTTCTCGGATCCATCGCGCCGCTCGGCGCTCACCGCCTGCCGCGCAGAAGCGACGACGTCGGCATCAGGACCGGCCAGGTAATAGACGACGCGATCCACGTCGCGGGGCAACGGGGTCGGTCCGGGCACCCGGCACTCGTGCACGGAGGTGCTGCCGCGTTCGATCACGTCGCGCAATGCTTCAGGTAACGGCGTCTGGCCACGCACGATCACGGTCCTCATCAGGCCATCGTAATACGGTTGCAGGTGCGTACCAACGCGCTGCGCTGCCGTCCGATAGAATGCAGCGCATGGATCTGGCCGTCGAGACGCACGGGCTCACTCGCGACTTCGGCAGCTTCCGCGCTGTCGACGGCATCGATCTCGCGGTGCCCGCCGGCAGCTTCTACGGCTTTCTCGGGCCGAACGGGGCGGGCAAGTCGACGACGATCAAGTGCCTGACCGGATTGCTGCGGCCGAGCGGCGGCACGATGCGGATCCTCGGCACCGATCCTCTCGCCGATCCCATTTCCGTCAAGCGCCGCATCGGCGTCGTTCCCGAGGACCTCGCCTTGTTCGATCGTCTCACCGCGGAAGAGACGCTGATGTTCGTGGCGCAGATCCACGGGATCGACGGCGCGACGGCGAAAGCTCGGTCCGCAGACCTGCTCGGTCTGATGGATCTGAAGGACGCGGGGACGACGCTCGTGACCGACTTCTCTCACGGGATGCGCAAGAAGCTGTCGCTGGCTGCAGCGCTGCTGCCGGCGCCGCGCCTGTTGTTTCTCGATGAGCCGTTCGAGGGCATCGATGCCGTCGCGTCGCGGCAGATCAAGGACCTTCTGCATTCGTTCGTGGCCCGTGGCGGGACGATCTTTCTCACATCGCACATCCTTGAAATCGTCGAACGGCTCTCGACTCACATCGGCGTGATCGCACACGGCAAGCTCGTCGCTCAAGGATCACTTGCGGAGTTGAAGGCCGGTGGAGTCGCTGGCGCAACCCTCGAAGAACTGTTCATTCGTCTGGTAGGCGGTGAGCCTTCAGCGACCAGCTCGCTGGACTGGCTGTGATTCCCATTTTCAACGCAGACAAACGGAGGAACGGAGAGACCACTACCTTGTCACAACTGAAGCCTGGTAAGCGCGGTCCGTCAGGCTCGAGCGATCCGAAAGGTCGATCCCTTCGTTTTTTCCGTGCCTCCCTTTCCCTGTGGCAATCAGCGAGTGAGGACTCCTGATGTTTAGGATATTGAGGGCGTTCGCGTGGCTACGCTGGCGGATGCTGGTC
>Ga0247824_10002331_pt1 | contig 10601 bp, 11 predicted proteins | sample 13C_PalmiticAcid_FD_194412 | JGI IMG/M metagenome (GOLD analysis project Ga0247824, IMG submission 194412) | Soil microbial communities from agricultural site in Penn Yan, New York, United States - 13C_PalmiticAcid_Day48 | ecosystem: Environmental > Terrestrial > Soil > Agricultural land...
CCATGGATGCATCCCACCCCCTGCAGCTGCACCTGCCGCTCGAGATCCTGCACCACATCGTCCGCCAGCTCGACCCCGTCTCGCTGATCGCCCTCGCCCAGACGTCGACGTCATGGCGTGCCCTCGTCAGCCCGATCCGCCACGACTTTGTGCAGCGCCTGCTGGCCCTCGAGGTGCTGCCCGAGCACGGGGGCATCGTGCCGCTGTTTGACGAGCGCGAGCAGAAGCTGACGCCGCCGTGGGACGACCCCGCGTGGCGCGCCAACAAGTACGCCTGCTGCGGCTGCATGAAGCTGCGCTCACACATGATGTTCGCCAACCACGCCATCCTCCGCCGCCGCTACCGCAAGCCGCCCCCGGGGAGCGTCGAGGCTGCCAAGGCCGCCGTCACCGACTGGGAGCCGCTGGAGGCGAGCGCCCGGTGGAGGCGTGTCCAGGAGCGCGCGGCCGGCGAACGTGAGGAGCAGCGGCGTTGTGCCCAGCTCCTGGCCCGCCGCGACCGCGACTATGACGAGTGGCAGCCGGTTGCACAACCGTTTGCCTTTGTGCCTCCGCGCGAGCAGGACGAGACCGACCGCGAAGCTGCCAGCCACCTGGTCGGCATCGCGCGGCAAAAGCGCCGATGCATCGAGTGTGAGCTCCGGCTCGGCAGATGTCCTCTGCTCCGTACCAACTACGAGCCAGAAGGCGTCCCAATTGTCGTCAGCCGGCAGTTGAGGCTCCCGAGGATAATTGACTGGCATTTCCCTGGCTTGTTCGAGCCGTCGCCGCCCGACACCCTTGCGAGGATTTATTGGAGGTGCCTCCGGAGAGAAGACTGGGCAGACCATGTCTTTCTCACCCTCTACGTCGTCCGCTGCCCGTCCTGCGGTGCGTGGCAGGAGCACGGCGCCTTTCGGCAGTGGTCTCTCTTCACCTGGGGGATTCGTCACCCCCACCTACCCGCTGGCCCGTTGCTCTGCAACCGCTGCTGCCTTGCCGCATCGGGCGGTGTCGCCAGGCTTGCCGGCGAGCTGACTGCCGGCGCTCTCCGCATGGTCCGCGACGAGCGCGTGTCGCTGCGCTGCTACAGCTTGGGCTTCGGCTGGTCCCACATCGACCGAGACTTCTACTGCCGAAAGAACCACGTCACCGCCTTCTCAGACCACCCAGACCTTGGCAGGGAGATCTTGGGCGGACTGACATGGGCCACCGAGGAGCAGCGTTTCATCGTTGTCGAGGACGCCGACATTCCCGATCTCCGTCGCCGCTTCGAGCGCTACACCAACTTTCTCTACAACCACGTAAGCCCAGCCGTCCAGGCCGGCGTGCTCCAGAGCTGGTTCAAGCTCTGGGTGGAAGATTACCACTTGGCCGAAGCCAGAGATGAGATGCTAGGACGGCAGATCGCCCGACTCGAGAGCGATCCACATCTGGTCCTCAGCTACGTCCTCGAGAAGGATCCGTACAAGATCTGACGAGCGCTTGGCGGCATCGTCTTTATTTACATCAGATGACCCGACAATGGTCGTCCAAACGACCGGCCGGACAACGGCCGCCATCCATGCCCCTGGACCCTTATTCATCCCCTGGTGGTGACGTCTGAATGACACCACGAACCCCTTTAATAAGGGGTGGTCCGTTTTGTAAATCCCAAAGGTCGACATACTATGACTCGCTCACCTTGACAATATCAGTCGGTTCAACTCTCTCCCCTCGCACAATGTCTGAAACGCAGAGCCCTCCCGGCCTGGGCATCCCGCCCTCGCCGCACACCGTGAACGTCTCCATCATCGACACCACCGCCACCATCCGCGGTGTGTCGCCGCCGCTGTTCGTCTCCCCGCCCATCCCGGGCCACGAGGCGCTTGCCGTCCCCGTCTTCTCCTTTCTCATCCAGCACCCCGGTTTGAACCGCGCCGTGCTCTTTGACCTGGGCATCCGCAAGGACTGGCAGAATCTCAGCCCGCCGTTGCTAGTGCACATCAAATCGCTCGGATGGACGCTGCACGTTGACAAGGACGTGCATCAGATACTCGAAGAGGGCGGGGTCGACACCAGCACCATCGAGGCCATCGTTTGGAGCCACCACCACTTCGACCATGTCGGCAACCCCAACACATTCCCGCCCAGCACGGCGCTCATCGTCGGCCCGGGATTCGGGACCATGCTCCCGGGATACCCGACCAACCCCGAGTCAACCATCCTAGAGAGCGACCTGGCGAACCGGCGGGTGATCGAGCTCGACTTTGACTCGGGCAAGCCCGGGAGCAGCGCCTGTCCGCGCGTCGCCATTGGCCGCTTCCGCGCCCTCGACTACTTTGGCGACGGGTCCTTCTACTTCCTCGACACGCCTGGCCACACCGTCGGCCACATCAGCGCCCTCGCCCGCGTCACGGCTAGCCCGCCCTCGTTCATCCTGCTCGCCGGCGACGCCATCCGCCACCCGGGCGAGCTCCGCCCCAGCCGCTACCTCCCGCTGCCCACCGACATCATCCCGGACCCGTTTGCACCGGACCCGCACCCGCTCGAGTCCCACTACGGCTGCCCCGGCGACGTGTTTGACGCGCTATTTGCCGGGCGCGGCAGGCCCGTCTCGGGCCCCGTGTACGCCCCCGCCGTCCAGTCGCCGTTTCTCCACGACGTGGACGAGGTGCTGCGCACGATCGAGAAGCTGCAGGAGGCCGACGCCCACTGCAACGTGTTTGTCGCGGCCGCCCACGACGAGACCCTGCTCGACCACGTCGCCTTCTTCCCGCAGGGGACCCTCAACGCGTTTGTCGCCAGGGGCTGGGTCAAGAGAGTCCGCTGGCGGTTCCTCAAGGACTTTGCGGTGGCGGTCGGGAGAATGGACCACGGGCTGGGGAAGCGGGCGTGGGGCCGGGAGGCGATTGAGACGTGATGGGGGATGGTGGGCGAGCGCGGCCGGCTCAGTCATGGGACGAGCAGCCTCCCTTCCCTCGCCGCGTGTGCCTTCAGGTGCGCCGATGGATCCTACAAAAGCAGTCTTTGACGGATTAGAGAGACAAAAAGTGTTACACTGTGTATTCCGTGCATTTACCGCGGGACGGAAGGAAATGAAATGTTGCGATCCACGCTGAAGCGAGATAGAGGTGAGAGATACAAGGTAGATTGTACAAATGGAACGAGCAATCATCGATATCTCCAGCGGAAGTTTGAAAAGCCGAATTGCGTTCTCCCTCGCAACAGCCGCCTTCTCCTTCTCGGGTCCACCGTCTTCCACCAGTCCTGCGCCTCCTCGATCCTGTCGTACGGATAATCTGCCATCGTGTCAGTCTGTGAACCGCATCACCCTGTTCTTTGGGTTACAGAATCTCGATCCGCAGTTTGGGGGGCTATCGTTACCTATGGAGGACATGCACCGGTCGGCGCCGATCTCATTGACCCAGAATTCCAGGCCCTGGGTGGAGTAGAAGCCGGACGTGGTGATCGAGACGTTGTGTTTGAAGTAGTGGCCGTAATCGTCCACGGACAGCCTTGCTGCCCGCTTCACCGGCTTGTTGTACCAGCGGTTCACGTGCCAGAGGTTAAAGGGGATGCTAAAGGCAGAAACAGTCAGACCACGGCACGGCGGCGCCCAGTATCGAATCAGCTATGACGTGAACCAGTTAAGATTCAGGTGCAAATCGCTGGGGCCCGGGTCGCCGAAGTGTGTCATGGGCGGCTGCATCACGGGCACGGGCAGCGCCGAGGGGGATTCCGGATATGTCTCGGTCGGCACGGGCAGGCAACCCGGAACGGCCCCGTAGGGCTGCACCATCATCTCAGGCGGCGGCGGGTATGTCGAGTAGGCGAACATGGGATGCGTATTGGACCGCTCGCGCTCATCGTAGGACGTCTGGGAGAGGCACTTGTCGTAGAAGGTCGAGGTGGCTTAGGCAGCTATCGCCGCCCTTGTGCCGTAATTAGTGAAGAAACCTGGTAGATCCCGCCGCATTTCGTCCGGTTCCCTGGCTGGGAACTTGGCCCGCACTCCACCAGGCACAGGTCGATAGGGTGCTAGACATTAATGGAATCGATGCTTCCGGGTGATCTTTGGAGATTTTGTTGTCAGCTAGGTAGACTCCCCGCGCTCCCTGAGCTTTGACGCGGCGAGAACGACCAGTCTGATCCGCGCCGTCTGTTTCGGCGCCTTCCTGTTTCCTCTGCCACTGCCCGCTGTCCACTGCCATCTTCCGTCGGTGTGCCACGTCACTCGACAGCCAGTCGGCGCCGCCTGCAGTAGGCCTCACCAGATCCACAACACAGACACTTCTCTGTTTGCTTCCCGGCTCCTGTGTGTCGCCCATAATTGCCACCCGGGACTCTTGGCCCATCCCATTCCTTTCGTGTTTCGTTGCTCCTCACAGCGAGTTGGAAGTCCTCGCCCTCTGTCATCCAGTCCCCCCAAAGATGGCAACTCAGAGCTTCCCCTGTGCAAACTGGACTCCTGGCAGCGTAGCCTGCTCCAGGACTGGCAGATACAGTTGCAAAAACTGCCTTCTCGTGCTGGTGAGTCTGCATTCGACACCCGTTTCTTGCCCTGCTCTGACTGCGTGGTCACAGTACTGCGGCCAGGACTGCCAAAAGGCTCACTGGACGGCCCACAAGACGGACTGCAAGGCACCTCTGGGCCAGAAAACATGGACCCCCGACTGGGTGCGAGAGAGGCGAGATCCAGCATTTCTTGGGAATGAGCCGGTGGCGCAGTTCGGAGGGCTCAAGTACCTCTGGGGCAACGTCCCTGCTTTTGACATCCTCCAGCTCGGGTCCAGAAGGAGGTGATTACAAGCAGCCCCTTAAGCTCTTGTTTGCCGGTACGTGAGTGACTTTTACCCCTTTCTCGCCTGCGTGGGTCTCCCCGTGGAGGTACTGACGGTGACACCGCGGGCAGCGTCTGGAGACCTCCGGAATCTCGTGACGACCATCGCGGAGCTCCCGAGCTCCTGCTCGCAGCCGCTCGACATCACCATGAACGACAAGGAGCTCGACATCGTCGCGCGTAACGTCATCATGCTGCTCATTGCACTCGTCGTCGACAACAACGAGGCAGCGGTCGACTGCATCATCCACATCTGGTACTCTGCTCTCATCCGAGAATCCGACCTCGACATCCTGCAGCAGCGGATCCGTCCCCTGGTCGAGGACGTGTGCGGGAAGATCAAGGACAAGACTCCCGCCAGCCTCATGGCCAAGACCTGGCAGTTTGGGCAGCGCTCCCTCCGGTTGGTGCTGCCAAAGTCATCGTGGGACGGGCTGCTGTCCTTCATGGACACCCCCAAAGGTTTAACGGCGGAGGACGCGAACCGGATCCGCAGGGCCGTGACACTTGCCGCGTCTAGGCAGGACTACCGAGACCGACACTTGCTTTTCCAGGCACCGTCACGTCGAATCGCCAAGCAGCGGTTTAGGGAGGACGGATTGCTCCTCCCGTTTGGGTACCGGCGCGACGAGTTTCGAGAACCCAATCCGTGAGTCTGACTGCGTATCCCTTCATTCGCAAGCACAGGCGTCTAATCCCAATTACAGAACCTTCTTCCAGTCCGCCGACGCCTGGTCGATGTCCGACAACGCGGATCCCCTAAACGGTTGGCCCACGAAGCAGGTTGAGTACTGCAACACCGGCCCCGCGACTGCCGACATCTACGGCAAGCTGTTCTACCATGTCGGCGCAGCCCTGAGGTCCTTTATCGTCCGGCTCTCGACTTTGAAGGCCACATTTAGGCTCTTCCAGATGGATGTTTCCGAGCTCGCCCAATCTTCGAATGTTGAAGCTGGTTCCTTCAGCCGGATCGAGGTATGCGCCGGGGTCTGATCTCGAGTTGTCCAAGATCTGATGCGCCAATTGAACAGGTCTCCAACATTGCGGACGGGGGTTATCTTGGAGTGCACCGCACGATCTACTTGATGATCCCGTTGCTCCAAGCACCGTCGCTAAACCCGCACGCAACCCTCATAACTCTGTTCATGAACGTTGTCGAGGAGTACAGCGCGCCCCTAGGTGGACAGCTGGCGAACCTGTCTCGCGACAAATCCGTCATACCCCGCGTTATGAAGCATCTCTCACTCAAGGGAATGCCGACGGGCCCGGACTTGATCAAGTTCATCTACGCCATTGGATGTGTCACGACATATGATCACATCCTCGATCTGTAAGCCATACTCCCTCCTTGCAGCGGTTTGAAAGTTTTGCTAACTATTATCCCGGCAGGTTCGTGAGGGAGTTTCAGCTTGCCGACGCAGCGCGATATATCGGGGCGGTGATGAAAGCCAATCCCACAATCATCGAGACCTGGCCGTTTCGGTTGAAGCTTCAGCCCAATCAGCCCCGCGCGCAGAAGGAGTTTGACAGGCTGGTGAGCGGCGGCGTGTCAAGCAAGGAGTTTTATCTGGAGTGGAAACGGACCGTGTGACTTTGGGAGGACGATGTCGAGGACGGCCGGAGCCCGGGACTTGGTCTTCGGTTTATATCTCTGGCCCCCGTATAATCTGCGGAGGGTGCGTGAGAAGTAGTGAATGTGTAGATTTGGAGCCGTCTTGAAGATGCCGTGAGGATAACAGTTACCGACGCGAGTGTCAACCCGGTCTCACCCTCACAATGACATTGGCCAGCCCCCAAGCCTGTCACCTCGCCGAGCACCGCAGCAGCCAATATCCCGGCCGTGATCCACGGACAACCGCGCTCCCGGTGTTGCCCGCCAAGCTGCGCATGCATCTTCGTGCTCCCCAAGCGCTGGAAATAGGCAAAAGTCAAGGACCCGGTAGATTAAAGTGTCCAAAACTGCGGAGAATACCGTCTCGGACTGGCTGCTTTCCCGGATCCCTTAGACTGCAGAGAGGCTTATGTGGGATCAGCCCGGATTGCTTAAATGCCACGCTCACGTGTTGGGGAGATGGCGTCCACGGTCGTGATGGTGGGCTACCGGCTTCGGATACCAAGTGTTCCGTGGTCCTGGAATTGCAGCTGAGAAAGACAATCCTGCTCTGGTAGAGGGCCGGAACCGGGTGATGGAGCAGATGGTGTGGCACGGGGGAGGTTAAGAGGACGGGGGAGCTTCTTTCCTTTGCAGCTGAGTAGCATCGTGCAGAGTTTAAAGTGCCGCAGCCCTCCCAGCGGTTGGGTGACTGCATCGGATATGGAGGACCCGGGGGCCGGCAATTTACCATGTGCGTCTCGTGGTTACGTTGGGGCTAGAACGTGTCTACGAGCTGGGCCTCGACCCGGCCGAGTGGGTGAGCCGCGAGGGTGCTGACATGTGCATAAAAGGGGGACGAATTCCTCGCCATCAAGTCAACTAGACAGGTCAAGCCGCTCGTTGCTACACGGCCAACGACAACACATCACATCCAGGAGCTCATCAACTCTCACATCCACCATGCGCATCGGGCTCGCCCTCCTGCTTGCCTCGGGCGGCCTCGTCGTCTCCGTGCCCCAGCATGGCGCCAACCAGTTCCGCCCCGAGCCCCGGTCGAGTCACCTCGACTGGAATGCCCCCCGCGGCCACGGCAACTTCCTTGCCAAGCGGTCGGGCCTCCACTCGGAGGAATACTTCAACAACCCGCCCACCAAGCGATCTCCCGCGATCTCCCCCAACCCCCACCTGCTGACCCAGCCCGAGGCACTGCTCTCGACGCGTGCCACCTCGGGCCGGTGGGAGAACCTCGAGGGCAGCGGCATGTGGCACCCGGCGCCGGTCTCGTGGGGCGGGTCCCGGCTGGACGTCTACTACACCAACAAGGACCGGTCGTGCAAGTACCGGTCGTACGAGGGGTCCAAGTGGGGCGGGTGGCAGGACGTGGGCGGCTCGCTCGACTCGGCGCCGGCGGTCTGCAGCCGCAAGAAGGACAACACGCACGTCTTTTGCAAGGGCACCGACGGGCAGTGCTGGCACCGGTCGTACGACTATTCTGGCGGCGGCGGCGGGTGGGGGTCCTGGCAGAGCATGGGCGGCAAGGTCAAGCACTACCCGTCGACGTGCTCGTGGGGGCAGGACCACGTGAGCGTGTACGTGTCGGCCGACGACGGGCAGTGCTGGCACCGGCGGTACGACGAGGGCCAGAAGGGCTGGTATGGATGGGAGAACATGGGCGGCTACCTGGACGGCCCGCCCAAGGCGGTCAGCTGGGGCAAGGGCCACACGAGCGTGTACTGCAAGGGCGAGGACGGGCAGGCGTGGCACCGCAAGTACGAGTCGGGCAGCTGGGGCGACTGGGAGAGCCTCGGGGGCTCGCTCGACTGCGAGCCGGCGGCGTGCGCGTGGGACGGGCGGATGGACGTGTTTGTGCGCGGCTCCGACGGCGCGTGCTGGCACAAGACGTACCGGCAGAAGTCGGGCTGGGGCGGCTGGGAGAACATGGGCGGCAAGATCAAGCTGGGGAAGGCCCCCGACGTGGTCGTCTACGGCGGCAAGATCGAGGTCTACATCACGGGCGACGACAATGCCGTCTACCGCCGCGTGTGCAACGACGACAAGTGGTCCTCGGACTGGGAGTACATGGGCGGCAACGTCGACACCAAGCCGTGTGCCGTCTCCTGGGACAGCGGCAAGGTCGACGTCTATGGTACCGGGTCGGACGGGAGTTGCCGGAGGTGCTACTGAGCGGGTTTGTCAAGGGCGGTGGCTCGGCTTCGGAGGGGATGGAATGGGTGTGTGTGTGTTGGGAGGGTGGTGGCTGATGGTTGTCGAGTTGGTGTGTGCCAGGGGCGGCTGAGATTGACTGAGCGGTGGATCTGTTGGTTGCCCCCCCTGACCCCCAGCATTCGGTTTGCTTGGTTTGTCATGTTTGTCGCGAATGGATTTCCCAGCCCTTACCCATGCCATTTTCCCGGTTCATGCCCTGGTCGCGGCCCGTCCACGAGGTTGGTTCTCAATGCGGCCGCCCTGCTATTAATACAGTGCTATTGCCGGGTCAATGGTGGAATTTTATGGCGGTGATTGTATTACATATCCTTCCATCGCCGAGGGCAGCAACGCCCATCCACGGCATGCCGTGTTGTGCAACTTGGCCTCCAAAATAACCGTAAATGCCCCCCGCCCCAAAACCTGTATCCCCGCGACACCAAACACCTGGGCAGGACGGTGCAAATCCGCCTGCGAAACGCGATGCAAAAACCATCAAAAGGAAACAAGAAAGAGAGTCGCCAGAAGATTTCTTACGACTGCGGGGCCTTGTCGAGGACCTCGGAGCCCTGCAGGTACTTGCTGCGGAACTCCTCGACGTGGCCGGGCTGCTGGTAGGCGGACTGGATGAGCATCGGGGCGATGGCGGCCATGATGTTGTGGGTGAACTCGCGGTTGGTCAGGTGCTTGTGGCCCCAGTAGTGGCGGACAAACTGGCCGATGCAGCCGCAGCCCGAGACCTCGGGGTAGCCGTTGGCCTCCTTGCAGGGGAGCATGCGGATGTACTGCGGGTGGGTGTCGATGCTGTAGCCGTCGAGGAAGTCGTAGCGGACAAAGGAGCTGAAGGCCGACTGCTCGTGGAACGGCTTGTTCTTCCACTCGGCACAGCCCGGGTAGCGCTTCTCGTCGGGGCACTCGGCCCAGTCCTTGAAGAGGTGCTGGGTCTTGTCGCTCGCCTGGGCGATGATGAAGCCCGAGTTGATGTTGACGCGGTGGCGGGCGTCAAAGTTGGGGTCGCCGTTGGGGTCCTCGGCCATGGCGACGAGGGTCTCGGGCCCAATCTTCCAGTAGTTGAGGAGCCACTCGAGCGGGATCTGCGGGTTGACAAACATGGCGTCGTAGTCGAGCATGACGACAATGTCGTACTGCTTGAGCATCTCCTTGGTGTAAATGACCTTGGACCAGTGCGGGGCGCGGTCCTCGTACTTGGGCGCGCGGATGAACTTGTACGAGTAGCCGTGGATGGTGGCGTAGAGGTAATGGCTCGTGAAGCCGGCCGAGGGGCCGGCCAGGTCCTCCCAGCGGGGCAGGGGGTCCGAGAAGATGGTGCCGTTGCCCGAGAACTCGCGGTTGTCGATGTCCATGATGAGCACGCGCTTGCCCAGGGGCTTCTGGTGGAAGAGCTCGCCCTGCGGGGGCAGGTGCTTCTCCTCGCCGTTGTAGGCGACAAACGTGGGGGCCGTAATGGGCAGGAGGAGGGGCGCCCAGAGCGCGCGGATCACGTCGGGGAGGCTGTCGAGGGCCAGGGCGCCGTTTGCGCCCCCGGCGGGGCCATTAAAGACTACCTTGGGTCTGGAGGGAGCGCGCGCGAGGGGAGGTTAGCAGGAGACAACCTAACGGCGGCAGTCGGGGGGAAAGGGGGAGGACAGGAAGAAGGGCGGAATGGGCTTACAGCGGCGGCTTTGGGATAGCGCCATTGTACAGGCCGGTGGCGAGGAGCAAGGTGACGATGGCGACTGGGACGAGGAAGATGGCCCGCCGCCAGGACTGCGGGAGGTTCTGGAGGGCCGTCATCCGGACCGCCGCAAGAAACACGGCGAAGGAGCTAGGTCTCGATCTCGTTCGGGGGCCGGGTGGTGGTGGTCGCGCGTGTCGGCGGGGCAGGGCGGCGTGTTCCACGGTCAAGGCGGATCGGCACTGGGACGGGACGGTATGAGGGCTGTGCGACGCCGGCAAGGACGGCAGTTTGGGGGCGCGGGATCCAGGCGGCGGGTGGATTGG
>Ga0247824_10002333_pt1 | contig 10599 bp, 9 predicted proteins | sample 13C_PalmiticAcid_FD_194412 | JGI IMG/M metagenome (GOLD analysis project Ga0247824, IMG submission 194412) | Soil microbial communities from agricultural site in Penn Yan, New York, United States - 13C_PalmiticAcid_Day48 | ecosystem: Environmental > Terrestrial > Soil > Agricultural land...
GGCTAGCGGCTTGCGGCTTGCGGCTTGCGGAGGTCGGAGGGCGAACAGCGACGGCGGATCCGGCCCCCGGAGTACGATCTTCGAGTGAACTGGCGCGAGGACCCGGCGAAAGTCCGGCCAATGCTGGCAACTCTGGCCGAGGCTCCACTCACAGGCACCGGCCTGATATTCGAGCCCAAATACGACGGCATACGGGCACTCGTTCATGTCGCGCCCGCACGCGGCGGGGCCCGGGTGCGTCTCTGGTCGCGACTCGGAAACGAGAAGACCTCGCAGTTCCCATCCATCGTGCACGCGCTCGAGCGGTGGGGAGCGACGCTGAAGGCGCCGGTACTCGTCGACGGGGAGATCGTGGCGCTCGACGGCGAGGGGCGTCCGGCCGGATTCCAGAAACTCCAGGGCCGCATCCATCTCTCGGACGTGCGCGATGTCGAACGCATCGAGAAGCAGCAGCCCGTTGCCCTCATTCTCTTCGACATCCTCAGGGACGGCGACGAAGACCTGCGCGGCCTGGCGCTGGCCGACCGTCGTTCACGACTCGAACAGCGGCTCGGGCGGACCGGCGACGGTCTGAGGCTGAGCGAACAGGCGACGGGCGACGGACGGGCGCTGCACGAACGGGCATTGAGTGAGGGATGGGAAGGCCTGATCGTAAAAGAGGCCGGCGCTCCCTACCATTCCGGCCGGCGCAGCCCTTCGTGGCGCAAGTTCAAGGTGGTCAACGAACAGGAGTTCGTGATCGGCGGATGGACGGAGCCGCGCCAGACCCGCCAGTACTTCGGCGCGCTGCTGCTCGGCGTGCACGACGACGAGCATCGTGATCGATTGCGATATGTCGGCCATACCGGCACAGGCTTCGACCAGAAGGAGCTCGCGCGGGTGTGGAGGCTCCTCGACATGCGGAAGACGGCCGATTCTCCGTTTGCAACGAAGTTCAAGACCAACGAACCGGCGCACTGGGTGAAACCGGAGCTCGTCGCGCAGATTCGTTTCACCGAGTGGACCGCCGACCAGAAGCTGCGCCATCCGGTGTATCTAGGCTTGCGCGACGACAAGCGCGCCGCCGACGTCGCAGTAGAAAAGCCCGGCCCGCGGACAGCTTCACACCGCACCGAGCACTCGGCACGCCGCACCCAGCCCCGGGATGCGACAGCGTCGGACGTCGTCGCGCAGCTCCGCGCGCTCGAAGACGCACGCCGCGACGGCACCATCGAGCTGCCCGGCGGCGGCCGCCTCGGCATCACCAATCCTCACAAGGTGTTCTGGCCGAAGCTGACGCTGACGAAGGGAGATCTCCTCCGCTATTACGCGACGGTCGCGCCGCTGATCCTTCCCGCGGTGGCCGATCGGCCGCTGGTCATGAAGCGATTCCCGAACGGCATCGAAGGCGCCGCGTTCTATCAGCAGCGATCCCGCCTCGAAAAACCGCCGGCCGCAGTCAGGATCGAGACGATCGCGGACGATCTCGATCCGATCAGCGAACCCGACGCGAGACGTTTCGTCGGCGGATCGCTGATCACGCTGCTTTACATGACACAGATCGCCGCGATCTCGCAGGACCCATGGTTCTCGCGCGCGCAGTCACCTCTCCAGGCCGACTACGTCGCACTGGATCTGGATCCCGGCGATGACACGCCGTTCTCGCGCGTGCTGGACGTCGCACGACTCGTCCACGACGAGCTCGCCTCACTGAAAGTACCGTCGGTCCCGAAAACCTCCGGTTCCAGCGGCCTGCACGTCTACATCCCGCTCGCACCGGGAACAACCTACGAATCGGGGATGCTGTTCTGTCAGATCGTCGCAACGGTGATCGCCGCGAAGCACCCGAAGCTCGCTACCGTCGAGCGCACGGTGAGGGCGCGGAGAAAGGGCACGGTATACGTCGACTTTCTCCAGAACATTCTCGGCAAGACGCTGGCGACCGCGTACAGTGCGAGGGCAAGCGACTACGCAGGTGTGTCGACGCCGCTTTCGTGGAAGGAAGTGTTCAACGGCATCGATCCGCGCGATTTCACGATCGTGACAGCTCCCGCACGGTTCGCCGAGGTTGGCGATCTGTGGGCGCCGCTGCGGACATCGAAGCCGGCAGATCTCGCAGCCGTGTTCCGGAAATACAAGTAGGCGAAACGCAGGATCAGGACGTTTGCAGCGTGGCCCTCAGGCCCGTGTTCCCTCACCCGCGCGATGTCTGAAGCCGGAGCCCTGCAAATGGCGACTGCTCGTAGCGCCCGAGGAGATCGGCAGGCTCCCTGTAGACCGAGAGCGATCCGGAAAGCGCCTCGCGCGTCCATCCGCCGCATTCGAGGCCGACGATGTCGATACCTGCGCGCCGCGCGGCGGCGACATCGTATGGCGTATCGCCGAGCATGATCGAACGTCCGGGGTCGGCGCCGGCTCTCTTTACCGCCGCAACGACAATGTCGGGCTCCGGTTTCGAGTTGGCGGCGTCGTCTGACGATGTGCGGTGCGGGATCAGATCGTGGACGCCGGCGCATTTCAGAAGCGGATCGAGCTCGTCTTTTTTTGCGGAGCTCGCGACCGCCAGTGTCAGACCGTCGGCGAGAAAGCGTTCGATCAGTGGCCGCGTTGCGGCGAACGGTTTCAGCTGCGGCAGGTATCTGGTCTTGAAGATCTCGCCGCGACGGTTCGAGATCTGCTGACCAAGCGGTGACGATTCGTCGATGCCCGAAACTTCGGGCATCAGCTTGTCGCCGCCCATACCGATCGAGCGGCGCACGTGGTCGAATGCAACCGCGATCCCGTGCTCGTCGAACGCGTCGATCCAGGCGCGCGCGTGCGCGTCGTTGCTGTCGACCAGCGTGCCGTCGACGTCCAGGATCACGGCTGCATGCGCGGGCACTCAGTAGCGTCCTTCGTCTTCTTCTTCCTCTTCGTCGTCCTCCACGTCGGACTCGTCGAACTCTTCGTCGTCCTCCTCGTCAGCACGCCCGCGAACCTCGTCGTCCATCATCTCGGGCAACGCATCTTCGTTGCCCGAGGCGGGGCGCTGATTTTGGTGGGCTGAGTTGCTGCCGCTGTCCTGCCGGTTGGCCATGAACGCTCCTTTCAGATGCGTCCCACCGAGCAATCACGGTGCCACGAGGGCTATCATCGGTGAGATGGCGAAGCATGAGGACCGTCCCCCGGCAGAGGTCGCGCGATCGTTCGGCGTGGGACGACTCACCCGGCACCTGTTCATCTGTCTCGGACCCGACTGCGTGGATCGCGAGAAGGGCGATGAAACGTGGCATTACGTGAAGAAACGGATGAAGGAGCTGAACATCACCGGCGAGAACGGTCCGTTCTACCGCACCAAGTGCAACTGCCTGCGCATCTGCACGAACGGGCCCGTCGCGGTGGTCTATCCCGAAGGGACTTGGTACCGGAACGTGACGCCGGAGAACGCGGAGCGCATCATCCAGCAACACCTCATCGGAGGTCAGGTGGTGCGCGACCTGTGCTTTGCCGAAAATCCGCTTCCAATCTGATTGCGAATTGCGGACTGCGGACTGCTGATCGACGGAGTGCTGATTGTGGATTGAGATTGCGGAGGGCGGATTGAAGGCGAGCCCGCCGACGTAGTACCGGAGCCGCGAGCATCGACGGTGCGTAGGGTGGCGCGCCCGGCAGGATTCGAACCTGCGGCCTTTGGCTCCGGAGGCCAACGCTCTATCCAGCTGAGCTACGGGCGCGAATTACGACGCAGCGGCAGTCTCTTCACGAGGGTCCTCGCCAAGCACCTCGCGCTGGCGTTCGGCTGTGAACCTGACCGCGACGGTTGGTTTGCCAGGCAGAAGCCGCGACATACATTCCACGGAGCCGCGAAGGATGGCGCGCCCGGAGGGATTTGAACCCCCGACCTACGGGTTCGAAGCCCGGCGCTCTATCCAACTGAGCTACGGGCGCACTCGCCGGACCTCGTGATTGCCGAACACTCATGATACTGGTGACCCTCGGATGCGCGCAAGAAGGTACGTCTGAGTCAAACCGGTCGCTGGCTGCCATGGCGCGAGCGGCACCGCCACTGCGCATGTTTGACAGCCAACAAGCGATTCAGGATCATCCGATGTTGAGATATGCGGGAGGCGACGCGATGAGGTATCGGGTTCTCGGCATTGCCCTCGCGGTGATCCTCGGCCTGAGTGGCTGCGCGACGACGAAGACGGAGGAGTTCACCACCGCCGACGTGCAGGCCATCCGGCAGCGCAGTCAGCAACTGGCCACCTCGTTCAACGGCAAGCAGATCGATGCGATCCTGGAGCTCTACGCCGACAACTCGGTGTTCATGCCGCCGAACGCGCCCGTGCTGCGAGGGCGCGAACCGCTGCGGGAGTTCTACCAGGACCTGATCAACCGCGCGACCAATCTCCGCCTCGAGACCGAAGACGTCAACGGCCATGGGCCGATCGCCTACGAGACCGGCTCGTACTCCCTCGTCTACCAGGGCGGCGCGGTCCGCGATCGCGGCAAGTACGTCTTCATCTGGCGCAAGGCGAACGACATCTGGCGCACGGAGAAGACGATCTGGAGCAGCGATCTGCCGCCGCAGACACCCGTCAAGGGAAGTTGATCCGCCTCACTGTTACGCAGCACGCGACGCGACGCTCGAGACCGCTACACATCGGCGGATTGGATGTCGCGGGACACGGCCGAGTGAAATGTCGGAGCACCTCCGGCTCACCGTAGGGACCCGATCGCATTCCACCGCGACTGGCGCGTCGACGCGACCGAATCATCAATTAACACCAGCGTTCCCCTCTAGCTGTGCGGCGGATGTTACGGCATAGTTCGTGCGCAGGCCGTTTGGGTACCATTCCCGACGGCAGATCTCCCCGCCAATCGACCGGCGTCGCTGCGCGTGACCTGAGGCGGAAGAGGCATGAGAGACACGCGGGGGCGGAGGCGGTCGAACGATCGCGCGACGAACTCGCGGGAGATGAATGATGGCGAAGCAGACTACGGACGTCACGGAACAGAAGCGGCTGAACGACGCCCGCGAGGCGGGCATCCCCTGGAAAAAATGGGGGCCGTATCTCAGCGAGCGGCAGTGGGGGACGGTGCGCGAGGACTATAGCCAGGATGGCAACGCCTGGGACTACTTCTCGCACGACCAGGCCCGATCGCGGGCGTACCGGTGGGGCGAAGATGGGCTCGGGGGCATCTGCGACGACAAACAGCAGCTGTGCTTTGCTCTGGCGCTGTGGAACGAGCGCGATCCCATCCTGAAGGAGCGCCTCTACGGCCTCACGAACAGCGAGGGCAACCACGGCGAGGATGTGAAGGAGTACTACTTCTACATCGACAGCACGCCCACGCACTCGTACATGAAGTATCTGTACAAGTATCCGCAGCGGGAGTTTCCGTATCGCTCCCTGATCGAGACGAACCGGCAACGGTCGCGCGAGGCGTTCGAGTACGAGCTGCTCGACACGGGCGCGTTCGACGAGGACCGGTATTTCGATGTGTTCGTCGAATACGCGAAGGCCGACGCCGAAGACGTCCTCGTGCGCATCACCGTCTTCAATCGCGGCCCGGAACCGGCGCGGCTGCGGGTGCTTCCGACGCTCTGGTTCCGCAACACCTGGTCGTGGGGTGAGGATCAACAGAAGCCTTCACTGACCGAGACCGCACCAGGGCTGATCCACGCCTCGCACCCCACACTCGGCGAGTACTGGTTGTCGTGCGACGGAAACGCGGAGCTGCTGTTCACGGAGAACGAGAGCAACGTCGAGCGTCTGTGGGGCCAGCCCAGTGCGTCCCCTTACGTCAAGGACGCGTTCCACGCCTACGTCGTCACGGGGCATCACGAAGCGGTGAATCCCGCCAAGACGGGAACCAAAGCGGCGGCGCATTACGCGCTCGACGTGCCCGCCGGCGGCAGCCAGACGGTGCAACTCCGCCTCACCGCCGCACCACCTGCCGACGCCTTCAAGGATGTCGATCGCATCTTCACGAGCCGCATTGGCGATGCCGACGACTTCTACCGGCGTATTTCGCCGGCATCGCTCAGCGACGACCAGCGCCGCGTCCATCGCCAGGCGCTCGCCGGCATGTTGTGGAGCAAGCAGTATTACCACTTCGACCTGGAGCAGTGGCTGAAAGAGCACAAGAGCCACCCGCTGCTCGCATCGCCGCAGCCCGGCGTGCGAAACACCGAGTGGTTTCACATGCTCAACGCCGACATCATCTCGATGCCCGACAAATGGGAGTACCCGTGGTACGCGGCGTGGGATCTGGCCTTCCACACCACCGCTCTCGCTCTGGTGGACTTCGACTTCGCCAAGGATCAGCTGCTGCTGATGCTGCGCAATCTGTACGTGCACCCGAACGGCCAGATCCCCGCCTACGAGTGGAACTTCAGCGACGTGAATCCCCCTGTGCACGCCTGGGCCACGTTGTACCTCTACAAGATGGAACGGACGCTCGGCCGAGCCGACGTCCGCTTCCTCGAAAAATCCTTCCAGGGGCTGATGTTGAATTTCAACTGGTGGGTGAACCGGAAGGATCCGGCCGGGCGCAACGTGTTCGCCGGGGGATTCCTTGGCCTCGACAACATCGGCGTATTCGACCGCAGCGCCCAGTTGCCGACCGGCGGCTCGCTGGAACAGGCGGACGGTACCGCGTGGATGGCGTTCTACTGCCAGTGCATGCTCGAGATGTCGCTGATCCTGAGCGAGTACGACGCGATGTACGAGGAGGTGGCCTTCAAGTTCCTCCAGCATTTCATGTGGATCTCGTACGCGATGGATCGAGTCGGCGAGAACCACGACGAAATGTGGGACGAGACGGACGGCTTCTTCTACGACCTGCTGCGGCTGCCCAACGGTGAGGCGATGCGGCTGAAAGTGCGATCGCTGGTGGGGCTGTTGCCGCTGTGCGCGTCAACCGTCTTCGAGGCGGACGCGGGCGCGCGCTATCCGAAACTGATGGAGATGGTCACGCTGTTCCGCAAGCGCCACCCCGAACTGGTGTCTCACGTGGCGCCAACCGACGAGGGGTTCGTCGGACACAAGGGGCGGCGGCTGCTGTCGATCCTCAACAAGAAGAAGCTGGAACGCGTGCTCGCATACCTGCTCGACGAGAACGAGTTCCTCGGGCCGCACGGCATTCGTTCGCTCTCGCGCTATCACCTCGATCATCCATTCGTGTTCCACGTCGGCCACCAGGAATTCAAGGTGCAGTACCTGCCAGCCGAATCGAACACGGGGATGTTTGGCGGGAACTCCAACTGGCGTGGGCCGGTGTGGATGCCGGTGAACGCGCTGATAGTCCGCGCGCTGTTGAACCTTTACCCCTTCTATGGTGACGAGTTCAAAGTGCAGTGCCCCACCGGTTCCGGGCGGTACATGACGCTGTTCGAAGTAGCGCAGGAGATCTCGCGGCGGTTGTCGGCCACGTTCCTTCGCGATAGCAACGGCCGGCGACCCGTCTACGGAGGTTTAGCCAGATTCCAGGAAGACCCGCACTGGCGCGATCTGATCCTGTTCTACGAGTACTTCCACGGCGACAACGGCGCGGGGCTCGGGGCCAGCCATCAGACGGGCTGGACAGGGCTGGTTGCCCTGCTCCTCGACCTGTTCGGACGGCTCGATGCCAAGGCGCTGCTCGAGATGGAACGCGGGGCCTTGACCGAGCAACTCATGACGGAACAAGTGGTCGGCCAACCTGTCAAGGCATGAGGAGAAAGCTCAGTTCGACGACCGCGATCGACCCGTTGCAGCTCCACAGTCCGCGCGCAGACAGGATGACAGACAAGATCGCGGTCACATCGGGCGCGAAGCGCGGGCCCAGCCGAAGCTCACCGAAGGCGAGCGAAGGCTGGCAGCGCGCGGCGGCGGACCCTCCACAGCCAATAGAACATCGCGCCGAACAGCAGCAGGATCGGCAGCGCGCGCATCGGCGCCGTCGTGAATGGCTCCGGGAGGATGGTCGCCACGCGTTCACGGATCGAGAAGAACGATCCGGCCGCGATGAACAACGCGAAGCACATCCGCCATAGGTGACGCGCCAGGCGCGGCCCGCCGTGGGGCACGCCCAATCGCATGATGCGCAGGTCGCCCGCAGCCGCCAGGAGGAGGACTGCGCCGAGGAAGAAAGACATCACACCGATCGTGCGCAACGGGACGCCGCCGGGGGAAATGCCGCCGCTATTGAACTTCTCCACGCCGCCCACGATCCCGCCGAGCGCGAGTCCGACTGCGACGATCAGCGCGGCGACATTGATACCTCTCGTCCACGGCGATACGGGACGGACGGTCGTCAGCGCCGTGCCCACAAAATAGGCCGTCATGATGCCGGCGAACACATTGCCGTCGCTGGGACCGTTTTTCAAAAACCCCAGGAGCGAGGCGCTGGCGCCCAGGACGAGCATGACGTAGACAAACAGCAGCCCGCTGCGCCGATGGAGAGGCCCGCCCTTCCTTGCCAGTAGAGCGGCGGCGCCGAGAACCATCGCAAGCCCGCCCGCGGCGATGTGGATCGGTAACAACGTGTTCAGCAGCGGGTTCATCGGCTTGCGCTCCGTCTGCTCGCCGCTGCCGCTCGCCCGTGTTTTTCGTGCGCCGGCTCGAAACCAAGAAGATCGCCAGGCTGACACGCGAGCGCCTCGCAGAGCGCATCGAGCGTCGAGAAGCGGATCGCACGCGCCTTGCCGGTCTTGAGGATCGAGAGGTTGGCCAGCGTCATTCCGACCAGATCCGCGAGCTCGGTCAGCGTCATCCGCCGATCGTGGAGCAGGTCGTCGAGCTTGACGGCGATCGCCACGTCAGACCGTCCCTTCGAGGTCTTCGCGCATGTGCGTGCCTTCCGCGAACACGCGCGCGAGTAGGAACGTGAGGAGTACGCCGAGCCAGCCGTTGATCGAAAACCCGGCATCGAGATGGACGGGATGGGCCGCAGTCGAAATGCTCTTGCCGATTGCGCCGATGACGACGCTGAGAAGCTGCAGCGTGAGCAGCGCCCAGGCGATCGTTCGCAGGCGGTGGGCGTTGGTGGCGACGAATGGGTCACCCGCGCGAACCGTGTCAACAATCGCGAGCAGCCGTTTGAGAACGACGTAGTTCAGCGGGACCACTGCCAGGCCGAGCGTGGCGACCGCGCGCAAGCCCAGGATCAGCCGGTCCGTGTCAGGCGAAGGGGAAAGTTTGAAAGACGCCATGATCCAGTGCGCGTTGGGCATCACCACGAGCAGGGCGAGAATCGCGGCGCCCATCAGCCAGTTCAGGACGACGAGGATCCGCAGCACCACGTAGGCGATTGGGAGCGCGGCAGATGACGAGGCTGGACTTGACATAGGTTCACCACCTTCCGTGATATATCGAATATCAATAAACTATTTATCGATTGTCGTCAAGTTGAATATTGAACTTCGATAAAACACTCACACAATGTCTGCGTGGAAGGAGCGTCGGGCCTAAGCGAACGACCGACCGGCGCAACAGCAACGATGGTGAATAATGCCGCTGTCGATGAGCGTCACAGCCGATTGGATCCGCCGGTTGCGATCAAGATGCTGAGGGAGCACGCTGCCGCATGCTTGCGTGATGTGAGTTGGGTGTCGTGAGGGTGATGCGCAGCGGCATCGGAGGGCGTTGGGCAAGCGACGCACTCGCCTTCGCAGCCATCGCCGGACTCTACCTCGCCTTAACGCTCCCGACACTTGGCTCGTTCGGCGTGCTCTGGGACGAGCAGACGGACCTGAATATCTCTCGAAGTTATCTTGCGCAACCGTCAGCCTGGCTGTCCGGATCGGCCGACGACCCGACGCAGACGCGACTTCCGATGTACACGGTTGCTGGCGTGTTTGCGCTCTCCGGCCGTGCGGACCTCTACGTTGCGCGTCTGGTCAGCTGCGCGGTGAGCGTGCTCACTTTGTTGGCCGTGTTCGTCTTCGCGCGGCGGCGGTTCGGCCGAGGCGAGGCCCTGCTCGCTGCAACCTTGCTCGCAACCAGCCCCCTGTTTCTCGCGTTCTCGCGGATTGCACTGACCGAAGGGGACGCGTTTGTCACGATGGCGGTAGCGTGGACTGTTGTGGCACTGGCGCGCGCGCTCGACTTGCCCACGGTACGGCGGACCGCGATGTCGGGCGGCGCCTTCGGCCTCGCCATTTCGGCCAAGTTCGTCGCGATCGCGCTCGTCCCTGTGTTTGTAATAGCACCCTGGGTTGTGCGCGCAACTCCGGCATCGGGCCCAGCACGCAGCCGCGCGCGGCCGTCGCTCGTGCTGGGGGGGACCTGCGCTCTCGCAACTGCGGCACTCGTGCTGGTGTGGTTCTACTGGTATCGCCCGCGGCTGCCGGACCAGGCATTGTTGGCCCTCATGGCTTGGTTGATCGCCGCCTTCGTCTACGCGCTGATTCTGCTTCTTCTAATTCGGTCTCGCGACACGACTATCGGCCCCTTTGCCCAACCGCTGCTTGCGTTGACGATTGCGGGGGCGACGTTTCTTCTCATCCCGCCCGTTCACCTGACTAGCCCGGTGCACGCGTCCAGCCTTCTGAAAGAACTCGGCAACTCCAGCGGCCTCGATACTGTGCTCGTGCTGCAGGCCGCCAGTCTGCACACGATGACGTTGTTGTTCAAGCCGAGCATCGCTGTGGGC
>Ga0247824_10002334_pt1 | contig 10594 bp, 6 predicted proteins | sample 13C_PalmiticAcid_FD_194412 | JGI IMG/M metagenome (GOLD analysis project Ga0247824, IMG submission 194412) | Soil microbial communities from agricultural site in Penn Yan, New York, United States - 13C_PalmiticAcid_Day48 | ecosystem: Environmental > Terrestrial > Soil > Agricultural land...
GCCGCACACTGGAGCCGTCCTGCTCGTCCACTTCATTCTGGAAGCCGGGCATCAGCGGGATGACGATGACGGCGCGCCAGTCCTCGTCGTTTTCGTGGGCCCGCAGGATGCGGCGGACCAGGGCGTCACCGATACCGTTTAATATCTTGTTGTTCAGTGTCTCGGTGCTGGTGATGAAGAACTGGTTTTCCATGTAGACAAAGTGGTCCGAGTTCTCGATCATCTTGATGTATGCCGACTGGATGCTGTGCTCCGTGTCCTCGATCCCGAGCGACCACGTCGTGGCGGAACGGAGGATTTGCACTTCACAGGTCCCGGTGAGGCCCATTGCCTCGAGTTCCTCGGGCTTGCAATCCGGCGGGGGCAGCAAGAACGGGGTAGGCCGGGTGGGCTTCCGTCCACGCCGCACATAGTTCCATCGTTGAACAAAATGGCGAGTAAGATCTCGGGCCGGCTGGCCCACGACCTGCATGGCGATATCATGCCAGGGCATGCGCGGTGTCATGGACCTGTCATACATCTCCTCATACGGCTCGTGGAGCTTGGAGAAGTCCAGGACTCTGGGGTTGGAATAGTCTTTGCCAGGGAACAACTGGCAGTGTTCGGCATCCTTGGGGGCGTCCTGGGGCTCGAACCCGGTAGGCTTGTCGTCCACCACGGGATGTTTGGGGGTGTCCCACCGGCCAAAGCATAGGTCGATACCACCGACGAACGCGATGTCGTGGTCCACAATGCAGATTTTCTCGTGGTGAGCAAAGAAGAACTGGTTTTTCTTGAACTGGTGCGGTGACCGCTGGATAAATATGTTCGGATGGAGGTTGAGCAGCGAGAACTTGGTGTACTCGGAATCGATCGGGATGGCAGCTTCGACGTTGCGGTAGACGATGACGAAGATCTTGACGCCCTCGGCAGCCTTCCGCTGGAGCAGACGGTCGAGACGCCACTTCTGACTGATACAAGCCGGCCGCCTCATGTACAGCTCGGGACTCAGCCACCAATCGTGGATGTAGACGACGTCCTTGGCCATGCTAATGGCCCGGGAGACGTTCCACATGTAGTCACGGCCATCGACCAGCCACTGGGCGTGGACTCCCGTCCGGACGGGAGCAAAGCTGCCGAAGCGATTTTCGAGGTGCCAAGGGGTGCTGTTCAGCATCTCCATGATGGACTCCTCAAACTGCGCGATGAGATGCTGGTTGGGAGAGAAAAGCTTCACTTTTCGTTCTGATGTGATGATCTTCAGTGTGTGGTGCTTGTCGGTTGGCCGGCGAGCAGAGGGGTCGAACTTCTCAATGTCTTCGTCTTTCTCTCGGCTTTTGGCGCGAAGATGCTTCTCTTTACTCTTGGTAACAATTCTGAATTTTGAGTCGACGAGGTAGACATCGTAGATGTTCATGTTCTCGGGCGATTCGACACAGACAATGTAACTTTGCCGTACCAGGAACCACTTTCGGCTGTGCCTGGCGATCACCTTGCCCGGCGTGAGCACCCGGCGAAAGTCGAGGCCCTTGGAGGATTGGATGTGCAGGTAACATTCCTTTCCGTGGTAGCTGCCCTCGGCCGCGAGGCGGACCCCGAGAGCGGACAGCTCAAGGAAGCGACACAGGCGGTTGCTGTCGGCTCTGAACATGAGCCAGCGGATCATGTCCTGAAGATACTTCTCCAGCATCCTCTGCTGCCGTTCGACATATTTTCTCCTCAGCGCAGCAGCGTCGGAAACAAATTGGCCGAGGTCGGCATTCGAGCCCAGGACCGACGGCTTTCGTCGGCCACCAAGGTAGGACATGCGTGATCGCTTCTTGCGCATGGGTGGTCGATCCTCAAAATCGGTGCCCTCCTGCACTGTTCCCTCGCCAGCGGTGAGGTCACCGGCAGTTTCCTCGTTGGCGGGGTCCTCTTCCTCGTTGTCATCCAGACCTCTGACGCCGCGGAGATATGGGAAGGCAGACAGGGGAAAGCGCGGTTGCTTGGGCCGCCCATGATCGGAGCTCTTGGTGGGGAACCCCTCGTTGCCCAAGGTCAGCTTGTACTTCCAGTGTAGGTTCATGATGTCTTTGATGGTCCGCTTGATGGTCCATTTCATCTGACTCGGGCCGCTCCCGTACTCGAGTTCCATGGTGAAGATCCAGTGCCTCTCGCTATCTTTATCCGGAGCCGGAGTGCTGTCAGTAATCCGCAATCTCAGCTGCTCGAGCAGGACGGGGATTCTCTTGTTGCCATGCTCGTCCCGCTGAATCATGCTTGCGAGCATCAAGACGGCCGGCGCGCCGCCAAAGAGCTCTGCCATCAGTTCGGCGGATTTGGAAAAGTCAAACTGCTCGTCCTTCTTTTGTCGCAAGAGCTTTAACGCACCCTTGACCTGGCGCCATTTCTGGACGCCAAACGTCGAGGCCCTGTCCGCGCCAAAGAACGGTCTCCTAGGGCTCATGGCGTCACCATCGGACACGCCACCGCCACCACCACCCAACGCAGACAGGCGCCTGAAATGATGTCCTACGCGAAGACCTGACGGGCTGTCGGCCTCCTCCCCTTCTTCGCCCGTCCTGGACATCCAGTTCACCCCTCTCCTTGGGCCGCCTTGTCCAGCAAGACGGTCGCGGCCCTCGCCCTCGGAAAAGCCGTGGTCGTCGATACCGGCCAGGGTGGCACGTCGCAAGAAGGCAAGACGGCTCTGGGCATCCGGGGTGTCCGGCCCCAACGAACTGACTTGGGGAGTACTGGGCACCGAGTACGACTGCATCCTAAGTCTTCGCATCCGCCTCTTCTTCCTTTGTTTCCCTCTCGCACGCCCCGTGGCGGTCTCATCCGCAGTCTCTTCGGCATCTGCATCGTCGTCGCTGCCCTCGGCCATTGCGCGTGATGGCCGGTTTGCTTGTCGAAGTGCGGTGGGCGAGCTGGACGTTGATGGCAGCTCAGGTGTCAAGGCGGGCATTCGTGGAGTTTGCGTCCCGCTGGGACCAGGCGAAGCAAATTCCTTCAACTTGGTTATGAACCCGGAGCCACGAAGCTTCCCCAGGGCGTCCCTTGTGTCCCAGGAACCGGTCCTCGAGTGCGTCGCCGCTGAATCCGGGGGCGCCTCATCGCGCGCAAATTGTACACTCTTCCGTCCAAACAGCGGAGAAGGCGGTTCGGGGATGTCGGGCACGTCGGTCGGCTGCAATGGAGGCACATCGGTGTTCATGGCTGGCAGTTTTGCGACTGGGGATATCTTGTCGTGTGGGTGTCCTCCATTCAGGTAGTCGGCGGGTTCGTCCTCGGTAGGGCCTTGTGTCCCCTTGGCCGCGAAGTCAAACTCGTCGGAACCAAGAGGTGTTGCCGGCCCAAACACCTTGGCCTGGGGGATTGTGGGCATTTCTGAAAAGGTGCCCGAGGACATGTTGGTCTCTTTTGGTCGGGACGTTTCGGCCATGGTGCGAAGGTGTCTCGCTCCGTGCGAGGCAAACGATGCCCGTGCCTATGAGTCCGCCGGTTGTATGCCCCCAATCCTCAATAACGAGGCATGCCGCACTCGCCACGGCGTAGAGCTGTTTCCGGCGCCAACAGCAGCGACGATGAGGTTGCACCAACGAGGCACCCTCCGACACCCCGGGGTTGAGCGGCGCGGCTGGATCTTCGGTTCGCTTCCGTTACTGGTGCGAGCGTGGTTGTATCGAGTGGAAAGGAACAGTCAGAAGTTGTTGCAATGCCGTTGACGAAGGATCGCAGACCCGTTGGGAGGCCGCACGTGGGCAGTATCCAGTTGAAGGTGGAGGAGTGGAGGGTTACGCGGAACGTATTAGGCCGCCGTGTTGATGGTTGATGGTCCGATGGGTCCGCAATGGGTCGCTTCGTAGGTACTTCGTATCTCTTGGAATTTCGGGTTTCCACGGTACTTTGAGCACAGGGAGGCGCTGATCGGCGTTGTGCGGAGAGGAGGATGAAGACGAATGCGTGGGAGGATGCAACTACTTGGTGGGTAGCGAGGTAGCGACGCCAGTTCTCGATTCTGGGTTACCGTTCTTCTCATGGATTTGCAACTGGAAACCTGGAAGTGGTATCGACCTGGTACTTGGAACAGGGGGCCGCTGGTCAACGATGCAATTTGGCAGCGTGGAGCAACCCCCACAACCTGTGCAACCACCCCTGGCAAGGCCCAGGCATGTTTCAAGTTTAGCGCGTCACAGCACTGCGTACTATACAGAACGTTTAATACAACACCAATTCGAGGAAACGCCGCTTCCAGGTTGACGAAGCTCCTCCCATACTAGCGGCGATTGAAAACTGGAAGGGAGAAAATCTGGCTTCACTGATAATCTGAGACCGAGACAATTAAAACCTATCAGAAACCACCTAATATTGTCCAGCGTCAAGCTGGCGCCGACATCTGAAAATGTCATCTCGTCTGAAGCTGCCAGATGTAATGTTGCGTATTGCTTGTACTGTACCAAGCTGACTTGGAGTAATCCAGAAACGCAGAAACGGGATCAAGACGGACTTGCACCTGACAAACAGCTTCAGAGGAGGCCCCGATATCGTGTAACAACCGAAGCAAGTTGCTCAGATACCCCTGGTACCGAGCGGGGGAAGCTCGACCTTAAGAGAACTCTTTTGCTCACTGCTCCGTCCTACTGCTTTTGCAGGTGACAAGGTTGCCCCTCTCCGCTTGAAGCTGCAGCGGGGTCCAAAATTCGCGTCTCCAACAGCAGCGACGCGTCTTGCATCTGCACTTGGATCCAGCCCAACACCGCTAACACCCAGATGCCACCACAATGCCCAGGTACGGCAACCCATTGCCCCGCAAAGCCTGAACTCGACAACTGACATCGATACAGAGAAATAATCACCATCCAAGCCGGCCAGTGCGGCAACAGCAGTTAGTTTCCTCCTCCCTGGGCACGTTGGACAATTTGGTCAACTCTGTGCGATGACAAGACTAACTCAGCGGCGCGAAGTCGGCAGTCAGTTCTGGCAGCAGCTTTGCCAGGAACACGGGATCAGTCAAGACGGGAACCTCGAGGATTTTGCGACCGAAGGCGGTGACCGCAAAGATGTCTTCTATTACCAGAGCGATGACACACGGTACATCCCACGCGCCATCCTGATCGACCTCGAGCCACGGGTACGTCGTCTCTCTCTCGGCTGAACTGCCATACACAATGCTAAGAGTCGCCTCAGGTGATCCATGGAATACAAACGGGCCCGTATCGAAACATTTACAACCCCGAGAACTTCTACGTCGGCAAAAGCGGTGTGGGGGCGGGAAACAATTGGGGCGATGGGTACCAGACGGGGGAGTCGGTGCATGAAGAGATCATGGAGATGATTGACCGAGAAGCCGACGGCAGTGACTCGCTCGAGGTGAGTATTGGCCCAGGATGACAGCGGGACGTGAGCTCACTCGTGATAGGGCTTCATGATGCTACACTCCATCGCTGGTGGCACCGGGTCCGGCCTCGGCTCGTTTCTCCTGGAGAGGTTAAACGACCGATTTCCCAAGAAGATCATCCAGACATACTCTGTCTTCCCAGACACGACCAACTCGGGCGACGTTGTCGTGCACCCCTACAACAGCATGCTGACCATGAGGAGGCTCACACAGAACGCCGACTCGGTCGTTGTTCTCGATAACGGAGCCCTAGCACACATTGCGGCCGATAGGCTCCATCTACAAGAACCGTCATTCCAGCAGACCAACCAACTCGTGTCGACAGTCATGTCAGCCAGCACAACGACTCTCAGATACCCCGGCTACATGCACAACGACCTCGTCAGCATCCTCGCGTCACTCATCCCTACGCCACGATGCCACTTCTTGATGACCGCCTACACGCCCTTCACGGGAGACCAAGTCGAGCAGGCCAAGACTGTCCGAAAAACCACCGTCCTGGACGTCATGCGCCGGCTGTTACAACCAAAGAACCGCATGGTGTCGACCGTCCCGGGGAAGAAGAGCTGCTACATCTCCATTCTAAACGTCATCCAAGGCGAAGTTGACCCCACAGACGTGCACAAGAGCTTGCTGCGCATCAGGGAGCGCCGTCTCGCCACCTTTATCCCGTGGGGCCCGGCCAGCATCCAAGTGGCCCTGACCAAGCGAAGCCCGTACATCCCCATGGCACACCGCGTGAGCGGCTTGATGCTGGCCAACCACACCAGCATTGCCACTGTAAGTGCTCACCCTCTACTCACCAAGCCGTTGCTGATCCCCCATTGCAGCTCTTCAAGCGGATATTCCGGCAGTACGAGGGCATGCGAAAGCGCAACGCCTTCTTGGAGGGGTACAAGAAGACGGCGCCGTTCTCCGACAATCTCAGCGAGTTCGACGAGGCCAGGGAGGTGGTGGCTGACCTCATTGCTGAGTACGAGGCGGCCGAGGATGCGAACTACCTGAACCCGGATCTGGGAGAGCAGGCGACGTCGGCAGAGACTGACAAGAGGATGGGATGAACAGTGTCGTAACTCGATGCTGTCCGGGTTGATGAGCGGTGTTGGTATCTGGCTTGGAAGATAATCCAAGGTCGCTGGGATGAATGTTATGTCATGGTACTGGCGTTTAGGAGCACAAAGGACGGAAGGATAAGCTGTCATGCAATATCGTCATTTTATATTCAAGCAGTCGCAGAATGTTCCACACTCAACTAGCCAAGAAAGGGGGTAACGGGCGAGTTTTGCCAGACGATGGTCGGGTTTTCGAAATAGGCTCTTCGGTCCAGAGCCGCAACCCAGCTCAAAGTTGGGGGTAATTCCTGTTTCTCAACCGTGACAGAATCCCCAGGCACGACGGGCCATCACACGGTCGATGAGCAACTTCATTCGAAAAGTTTCTAGACATGCCCAACCCCAGAGAACAAAATCCCCTCAAGGGTCCGCCAACGAAAACCATCATGGGACTGCGAGGCAACGGCATACTGTACAGCCCAAACGCGTTCGGCTCAGGCGATTTCTAGACCATATGTACAGAATCGGCACAACAAAAGAAAAGGCGCCTGGCAAGAAGATGATATCTCTGCCTCCCAGCTTTCCCCAATCTCCAATCTCTCCTTTTCCCAGGCCCGGTTCAAGACCAGCATTTCCGCCTTGACCCTCCCCTCCTCCACATCGAAATAATTCCCCTCCCAAAAACGGCAACCAACCCATTACCCATCTACTTGCGATACCACATCCTCGTGATCTTGGTATTCCGCATCTTCCTCTGCAGCTGGAAGATGCCGTACATCAGCGCCTCGCTGGTGGGCGGGCAGCCGGGCACGTAGACGTCGACGGGGACGATGCGGTCGCACCCCCGCACGACGCTGTAGCTATAGTGGTAGTAGCCGCCGCCGTTGGCGCACGAGCCCATGCTGATGACCCAGCGCGGCTCGGGCATCTGGTCGTAGACCTGGCGCAGGGCCGGGGCCATCTTGTTGGTCAGCGTGCCGGCGACGATCATGACGTCCGACTGGCGCGGGGACGCGCGGAAGATGATGCCCAGCCTGTCCTGGTCGTAGCGCGGGGTGGACAGGTGCATCATCTCGACGGCGCAGCAGGCCAGGCCGAAGGTCATGGGCCAGAGGGAGCCCTGGCGCGCCCAGTTGGTCATGATGTCGAGGGTTGTGCTGCAGGTTGATTGGGGCACTCGTCAGCCCGCGGCCTTTGTGAAGGGGGGGAGGGGGAAGCAGAGTGAGGACGAGCGGGACGTACAGAGCGTATTGCACCAGCCCCTTGGTCACCTCCTGGCTGGGAAGCGGGACTTCCTTGCGCTCGCGCTTGGCGAGGCCGTACCCGGCGTGGGGCTGGACGGCGCTCGCGGCATCGTTGCGGGACGAGGTCGAGAGGGCGGCGGCGGCGCGGAAGGGGGCGAGTGAAGTCGTTGGCCTCGCTGTGCAATTGGGTGCGGCGGTCAGCTTCTAGGTCGAGCAGTCATGGTGGAAGACGGGCAGCAGTGGCGAGCAAAACGCGGGAAAGAGAGCAATCCAAACTCACCTCGCAGGGCCAGCGAGGCGCCTGTCCTCGCAGAAGACAGCATCTTGTGATGTGTGTGTGTGCCGAAGCGGGCTGGAAGGAGTGGAGAGTTCCAAGTCGTTGGCAGGCGTCGCGAAGTCAAAAAGGGCCCTCCCCGCGGCGATTCAAGGTCGTTGCGTTGATATCCGATCGCTTTTCGCCGCTGGGCACACGGGCCAGCTCGCTGGAGCACAAATGGCCCAGCCATTATTGGCCAGAGCTGGCGGGATTGGACCCACACACTTCGCAGCTGCTATTTTGCCGGAGTTCTTCCGTCCTCACCTCCAAAATGTACGTCACTAGGAAGGCGAATGCAGGCGATGGATGGTTCAGGGTGATTGGTCTTCACTTTCCTTCTCTTTTTCTTTCTTCATTTTCCCTTTTCTTTTTTCAGAGAGAGGGGGGTAGTTTCAAGACCGGGAGGCACCATGAACCACAATTGTCAATTCGTCTTAGACAGCACACCTCTATCAAGGGCTTCTCCCTCGTGGGCTTCTCTTACATCTAGGTGGCTATCTGGCTGTGTAAAACCCAAGTTAACCAAGCCAAGAATTCCATTTCCCGACCGCTTTACAGTTTGAAAGCACCACTGCTCTGCGGCCCCTTCTGCTCAACCACCTTCTTCCCATCCAAGCCCACCACCTCACCCTTGCGGTTGATGACCTTGACCCCGCCCTTCTTCAGGTCACTCATGGCCTCGCGCTGCGCCTGGGCCTTCTTGCTGACCGGCTTGTTCGCGTCGAGACCGCCGGCCTTGCGGATGCGCTCCTTCTCCCGCCTGCGCCGCCGCAGCTTGTCCTCGCGGCTCATCTCCTGCTTGGCCACCGGCAGCCCGCTCTTGGCTACAACCTCGCCCTTCTCGGCCGTGTCCTTGCCCGGCGCGTACACCTCCTGTGGCGCAATCATGCTCTCGCCACCGGCGACGCCTTGGGCCGTCGTGGGCTGGGCATCCTCCATAGCAACCGTGGCCACGTCCGCGACAACCGTGAGCGTCGGCGCGGCAGGCTTGGGCTTGTAGTGCCAGCTGCAGAGCGCGTCAAGCTTGGCGCTGATATCCTTCCACATGTTCTTGATCTCCTCCTCGTCGCGGCGGACCTTCTCGTCCGCTGCGCTGACGTAGGCATCCGGGTTGGCCTTCTTGACGTGCTCTTCTTCGTAAATCTCGGCCAGGCTCTGCTTGCCCTTGGTGTCATCAACCTCCACCATACCGCGCCGCGCGTCGTTCGGGTTGCCGAGGGTGTCTGGCCGTCTGCGGAGCACCTCGTCAAACTCATTGGCCAAAATGCGGCGCTTGATGAGCTCCTCGATGGATTCTGAAACATCTTCGGTGATGACAGGGACTGGCTTTCCGACGTGCTCAAAGTCCAGATCCTCTTCGAGCAGCGAGTTCAACGGGCGGGCTGCGGCAGTAGCCTCACCAGAAAGAGTCCAGGCACGCTTAGCGACCAGCTCGGCTTCGAGCTTGCGGATCTCCGCTGCAACCTTGGCCTGCCTCCGCTCGTGGGCCGAGCGACGTGACTTGGGGTTGCCGGCGGAGACATCGGATAGGGCGTCCTCGGAGTCGGATCTCTCGGACAGATCGTCAAAGAGGTCACGACGGACGTCGTTTTCGGCCCTCTCCATATCGGCGTCGTCCGGTCTTGACGGCTCGGGAAACTCTTTGCGCGGTTTGAAGCTTCCCGGCTTCCTCTTCCTCCTCGGCGGAGCAAAGAAATCTTTGTAGTATATGTCGTTGGCGGTGAGGTCCAGGCCCATATCGTCAAGATCATCCTGCAAGTTCCCTCCCTCCTCGTCGTCGCTCTCTCCGTCCAGATCCTCCATATCCTTCTGGCTGAGTGCGGCAGCTGCCTCGTCGTCCTCGTCGTCCTCATCCACATCCATTTCCGACTCGTCATCCTCGTCATCCTCATCCCCGCCTTTCTTGCTGGGCTTCTTGGCCGAAAACGGATCCCCATGCCAGTCGACTGACTCGTCGTCGCTGAAATGGTCCGTGTTGGGGTCTGCGCGGGCATCCTGGTCCTCGAACCATTGTGACTGCTTGTTGAAGTCGTCTATCGAGAAGAAGCCGTCGTTGAGGCCATTGGGATCCTCGACAAACTCTTCTTCGGGCTCGTCATCGAAGTCGTCACCTTCACCCTCTTCCTCCTCGTCTGCTACTTCGGCGTCGTCGGCCTCTTCATCCTCCTCCTCCCCCTCCTCTTCGTCTTCATCCTCTTCCGCCTCGAGGTCAAGCATTTCGTCGTCCTCATTGTCCACGCCAGAACCTTCCTCATCGGACTCCTCTGTGTCGCCGTCGCTGGCGGACTCATCCTCGCCAGAGCCCACCTCAAATCCATCCTCCCCAAACTCAATGGCCGTGGCATCTTCAGCATCATCCGCGCCATCCTGCTCGACCTCGTTGCTCTCTTCGAGCTCGCTGAGCACTTGGCGAGATTCGTCCAATGCGCTGGCAATGATCTTCTTGGCCTGCTGCCAGACCTGGCCCGTCTCGAAGCCGTCGACGTGCAGTCTCCTGATCTTCAAAACGGCCGCCTTGCCCTGTGAGCCATCCCGCTTCCGCTTCTTGCCGGCGTCGCGCAGCCTCTGCTGCTGCTGGTCGGCGACCTGGCCGGCCAGCGCGTCGAGGGTGTCCTTG
>Ga0247824_10002335_pt1 | contig 10587 bp, 6 predicted proteins | sample 13C_PalmiticAcid_FD_194412 | JGI IMG/M metagenome (GOLD analysis project Ga0247824, IMG submission 194412) | Soil microbial communities from agricultural site in Penn Yan, New York, United States - 13C_PalmiticAcid_Day48 | ecosystem: Environmental > Terrestrial > Soil > Agricultural land...
CCCTACCACTACCAGCAGCCTTCGCGCTCGACACGCTCCCCACCCTCGACCTCGTTTTGCCGCCCGCCCCCGCCGCGGCCGTTGTCCCGTTGCCCCCCGCTGAGCGGGGCGGCACCTCGGCGGCACGCAAGACCGCCTGCACGGCCTGCTCCGCCTTGCGCAGGATGTTGGGGCGCCTTATCCCGCCCACCCTGCGGGGCGCCACGTCGCCCGCGACCGAGTGCTTCTCGGATTTATCCGGCTGTTCCGACCCCGCCCGCAGGGAGCCGAGCACCGAGAGGGAGTCGCGGTCCTTGGCGCTGTCCTTGTCGCGCGTGACGAGGGTGTGGAGGAGCTTGGATTTGAGGTCGTCCACTTTGGGTGGTGGCTGGTTGGAGAGGGCGTCCGGGGTGGAGGTGGCGGGTGGTTCGGGGCCGGGGAGGTCGGGCTTGACGTGCAGGTAGATGGCTGAGTAGCAGTCCGTGATGAGGTCGTCAATGGGACCCGCCTTCATGAGGTTGGCGTTGAGCTTTTTGAGCTCGACCGCGTCTTTCATGGCGTTGAGAGCCGGGTTTTCCTCTGCCGCGGTCGTGGTGGCCCACTCGGTGATCTTCTCGCCGACGACGTCGAAGTCTTCCTGGCTGAGGGTTTTGAACGCGTCTTCTTCCGTCTGGGGGATCTGGAAGGTCTTGCGGAGCAGCTTGGTGTAGGCGAGGACGCAGAACTGCCAGAGATCGTTGAAGTGGTAGAAATCGGCGCCCTTCTTGCGGATGCGGCGCAGGACGGCTTCGAGGTTGACCCGGTCGTTCATCACGCTCAGCAGTTTGACCACGTACCGGATGTACTGCTCCGTGTAGAAGTGGTGGCGGCCCGGCCGCTCAGCGTCGCACTTCCAGACGTTCATCACCATGGTCTTGGTGAACATGCTCTCCCGCAAGATGAAGAAGGCCGCCTTGGCGGCGATGTCACTGCCCATGCCCGTGGGATCAGCGTCCACATCGAACAGGAGCCTCGCGTGTCGGATGATGAGACGGTGCTGCCAGTTGGACTTGTCCTTGTCGCGCAGGAACCGCAGGTATCGAATCACGTACGCTTCCCAGTCGTCGGAAGTGTCAACTGGGATCGTCTTGCCACGGTCTGGAGAGTACGGCTGTCGCTGTAGAATCTCGGCCGCTTCCTTGACCTCGACGTCGCCACGCTTCACGAGCTTGTGGACAATAGACAGGATCTTATAGTGTGGTTCCAAGATCGGATCCTGACCGTGCCGAGGCTTCGGCAGCGAGGACACCACCTCGACCGTCTTCTCGAGTGCCCCGATGACCGTCTTGACGGTCGGCTGATGCAGGCGGTTCTTCTCATCCAGGTCCGCAGGAGGCTTCTGATACATCTTCCAAAGACACTTGGCCACCATGTACGGATTCTTCCAGTCCTTGGGCTTGCCAACCATCGCTTTGCGGAACAAATGCGCGGCGAACTTCCAGACCTGGTAATCGGTCATTTCGTTGTGAAGAATCTTTTTGTACGTGCCTGCTCCCTCAGCCTCGATGAAGAATCGCTTCTGCTCGGCATGCTGGAACGGCTCCATGGCAAATGGCTCACGGCTGGACGAGTACAGCCGCATCCCGAACTCGTGGTACATGTCGTACAGCGCTTCTTCGTCATCCTCCAACGATGTGAGAACGGCTGGGTCGGAGGCCCACGCATAGGAATGGGACAGCGCCATTATGTAGCTGTGGATGGCATTCCTTTGGAACTTGACTAACTCAGCACGCTCCTTGTTCATCTTGTCGGCGGTCCAGAGGACCGACTCGTCCAGTTCGTAGTCGAAACATTCGGCTAGGCGGAACCATGCGTCCCACCGGTCGGGGGTGTACTGGAGCTGCAGCCGCAGGTAGGTGGCCCCAATGCGCAGGTCATCAGTGGCCCCTGGCGTTTGCCGACGGTTCAGGTCGACGCCCTTGAACTTGGTCAAGGCGATCATGCCCAGCAGGAAGAACCACCCTTGTTTGGCTGGTGCACTCTCTGGGGTGTTGATGGTGACGGCGTCTAGATCGACGCTGCCGGTGAGAGCCTGGTAGAGATGCAACGGGTGGATCGGCGCCTTGAGGTACTCGGAGTAGTTGCGGAGATTATGGGCCATCTGAGGACTCGACTTGGCGGATCCTATCGCTTGCTGCATCCTCTCAATGGTGGTTTTGAGGTCAGACTTGAGCAGGTCCTTCATCGACATCCTGTTTGCGAGCATTGTGATCTTCTCGACGAGCTGCAGCGCCTGGCGCTTTTCGAGATTCTCCGGCTCGCATCCGTGATCCTGGACCTCCCAGATTCCCACGCCGAGCTTCAGTCCGTGCAGGTCGTAAAGTACCTGGCCGAGGTAATCTTCCCAGTTGTCGATATTCCTCTGCTTAAGAAGCTCCACACGCATCATCTTGAGGAAGATCTTGTTGGAGGACTTGCAGCACTTCCGAAGGCCCAACACCTGGTGCACTGCAGCCAAATAATCGGCGAGGTCGTTCTCAGGTTTCGGGAACAAGTCCGGATGCTGGTTGAGCCCAACCTTGAGCATGGTGTACTGGAGCGACCAGTTCCGCACCTGCATCTCCTGCAGCTTGTCGAGGAACGACCGGAGAGCCGAGGAGCTCGCTGGCGCAGGCTTCATCCCGATGCGTGTCTCGTCCTCGTACATGGATGCTACGTGCAACATGCAGCTAACCTTGGCGAGAGCAGACATACTCGACCTCAAATGATCATCGTCCACGACGTCAAACGAGCTGTTGTCGTTCAAGGCGAGGTGCAAAGACTGGATGGTGAGGTCGTCCAAGGCTTTGAGCAGGCTCATGAACTGGCTTCTCCTCGGCTCGTCAGGTGCGTGGGCGTAGTCATCGCTCTCCAAGTCAGCTACCACAGTCTCAATGCTCCGAAGGAAACACGAAAACTGCTTGGTCGTGTACTGGATCTTGCCATAAGCTTCGCCGAGTCTCGACCACAGGAGCAACCGCAGCTCAGTGTTACTGCTCTTTAGAAACTTCCAGAGGTCCATCAGCTCTTGGCTGGCGCATTCTGTGATGGGCTGTTTGCGCTGCTTGATGTGGCTCGCATCCCCATTTGTTCCGTTCACTTCGGAACCGGAAGGAATACTGATGACGACAGCTTCGGGGTTGAGGACTGGTTCCAAGCTCTCGATCACGGAAATAGGATCGCCCGTGTCTTCCTGAAACAGGCCTAGGAAGAAGTCCATCGTCGTCAGCTTGGATATCTCGCGCTCCGCCGCCGCGGCGGATATTTCGGGCATGACACTGTTGTTGGGAAGGCCGATCTCCTCTTTGTCATGCTCGACAAGAAAGTCGCGCAAACTGTGCCAACAGTTGAGGACATGGTCCCGTGGGGTGCCTTGGGCCATTCGAGTCGAGGACACCGCCGCCCAGAGAAAGCGAGGCGCGAGGTTGTCATCGGGGCCAGAGTTTCGTAACCTGGTGATGTCGATGGCGATGTCCATCCACCTGTCCATCCGCCCTTTTGCCTCCAGTTTGGTGCCCTGATCCGCGGTGCTGTTTGGGTCCATGGTGTTGTCGCAGACGTCAAGATGAAGCTCAAAGAGCATCTGTGCGATGTCTGCCAGATCGGAAAGTGCCGATGCATCCCTTTGGCCGAGTTCGAGGTTATGGAGGAACTTGTCATAGACGGGGCCCTCCAGCTGAATGAGGACGTCTCCCAAAGCCGCCTTTAACTGGTCCGACCATTTGGATTCAGTGTACGACTTGGCCAAGGCCGAGACGTATCCGTAGGCGATGTCGTGTATGGTGCTCCAGCCGTGGTTGATGCTGTCCACGAAATCTCTCAAACCACGGGAATCATCAAACGCAGGTGCCTCGTGGGCCCGCTGCGACCCCGATTTTGCGTGTTCGAGAAAAGCGGAGAGACTCAGCTGAGGAAGCTCTCTTTTATTCAGCAACACCGCTCCTACATCTTCATCGAAGTGTGTGATGGAGTCGCGGAGATCCACTGTCGCCTGGTTCTGGATTTTGCTTGTCCGGTCATCAGAGGCACAAGAGTCGAGGACTTCGGCAATCCTCTCAAGGGTGACTTGGTCTGTCACGCCGAGGTTCTCCAGAAGATTCTTAGTGGTCTGGAACAAGTTTTGGTCGGCGGCTTGCAAAGGCTGAAGTTGGCTCGAGAGGAACGTGGCAGAATCCATCACCTCCTCCACGGCCGTATCTCGGCGTCTGGTCCGCTTGCTCCGCTTCAGGTCCGCAGTTTCGTCTTCCTGGTTGTCAGGAATGCCTGCTGCAGACTGTGAACGTTTTCGAGTTGACATTGAAGTGCTCCGGTCCTTGGGGGGTTGCTCATCGGGTTGGGCGGGTTCGGGTAGTGTTGCTTTTGGGTCCTCCACCATGGCGTCACCCTCGGGCTGCTCGGTACCTGTTTCTTCGGGTTTCACAGCTGGCGCTTCGGCTGGCTGATCTGACGGCGGGGATGACTCTAGGGGCTGCAGTTGCATGTCAACCTCCATCTGAACGTCTTCGTCGCCGTGTGTATCGGGTGCTTGTATCGAAACAGGTTGCCCCGGCAGGCCTTGCTCGGCAACAAAGGATACTATGGCAGCGCCCAACTCCGGCCAAGATAATTTCGGTATCGAGAGGAGTAGACGGGGGGCCTCAATTTCTCTTCTTGGTGCGCCCCGGGCCGACAAGACCTTGGTGGGGTTGGGCAGGAATGGAATTGGATCCATGAACCGAGCCAGATACGGAGGCATCTGTCGGTTCACAAACGGTTTCATGATTGGGTGGCTCAATGCCATTTGGTCGCCCAGAACCTGAAGCTGTTGCTTGAGTTGCTCCCCCGCAAAGCCCTCGGCTAGCGACGGGGGCTCAACCTCATCCACAGCCGGGTCATCATCTAACTCAATGGCGGCTTCCAAACTGTAACGGTTGATCCGAGTACTCTTGAGGAATGCGGCAACTCGGGCGGCCTTCCTCCAGAGCTCGGCGTCTGACGGATCTCGATCCAGGGCCACGCAAAAATCGTTCAATGCCCTCTGCGCATCGACCCGCACCGAGGGGTCATCAAGGAGAGCTTCTCTCTTCGTCGAGGTGCTGCGCGCCTTGTGCTTGATTCGGTCGATAACAAACTGGCCGTGGTTTTTGTACGACAAGTAGAGAGCCTGGGGTAGACTGCTGCCAATGCCATCGACGTCTGCACCGACGAGCGGCAGGCCTTGGGCGAAAGCGGGCTCAATCGCAAGGGATCCATCCTGTCCTGCCTCAACGCGTTCGTAGTCGGTCTTGCTCTCGGGGTATTTGAAAATCTCGGATTCGAAAAGGACGTTATAGGCGTCGGAAGCCTGGTCGAAGAATTGCGGCCCTTGCGCATGGAGTTTGAGGGCATTCTGGAAGAGTTTCAAAGCATCTTCGACCTGGATCATCACATCAGGAGCTGTCAAGGGCACGATCAAGTCGAGGGCGCAACGCACTTGGAGGTCCTTTGTGGTATCGACCTCCTCGTCGAGGTTCTCTTCGGGTTCGACGTTGATGGCCGAGAAGGCGGCCTGGGGAGGGACTGTGTTAGCGATGACAAAGCGTAGTCTGGGTAATCAAATCCATACCATCTTGTCGCGAGCCGTGGGGGTATCATAAAATCAGTACTTGGTGAGGGTAAAAGAATCGGAATGGGCAGTCGCAATGCCGGGGATGGAACTGCGCCAATGCCCGTTTCCTTTCTGAATGTCCAGATCCTTGCACGAACAGGCGCGGGAGACGCGACTGCCAAGCCCCGACAGGGCGCTGCGTTAAAGTGAGGGTGTTGGCCCGAGCTCCTTCAGGACCCTCTTTCAGGCACCCGCTTTGGGTTCCCCATTTTGACTTGAATGGGAGTGCCAAGGACCATCGGCGTGTTTGCAACAAGCAACCTGGAAAGCTTGGGAAAGCTGCCCGCCCAGACAAGCCAGACAAGGCAAACCAGCCAAAACCATCCCGAGACGGCGAGCACAGGCATTCGAGCTCGTCCAGACACCAACCCCGCCTAGCGCGCCCCAGGATCGCTATTCTGCATGCGCATACTGTTATCAATTCGAAGCTCTCACCCTGACCCTGCCGAACTTCCTGCCAACTCATCGCCGTGCGACATCGCCGTGGCTCGCCCGTCGCCATGGTTGCGCCAGCTGTGCCTGAGTCCGTGCTCCCCGCCATCGTCTGCCCGAAGGCGCATTGAACCGAACTGAACTGATGTCTCTTTGTGCAGGCTGACGGAGGAGGTGCTCCACGAGGCAATTGACGCCCGCACCGAGTCACTGGTCTCCTTGCGCGAGCTTGGCCCGCCCGATCTCGTGCACTTGGTCAAGTTACCCCTGAGGAGTGGTGGGAAACAAGTTAGTGTTCTGCGCAGCCCCTCTCCCGCAACCAGACATTGACTCCGGGAATGTCTAGACAGGCGTTTACCATCATGTCACGGGCGTGGATGCCTCGTCGTCTGCGAGTCTCGCTGCCTACATCAACACGCTAGCCTACAAGGAATTCGGCCCATCCGCCACAAGCAAGACGCTGGAAGGCACCTACTGGTACGAAGCCCGTCCACGATTGCGCCGTTCTCGCCATTAACCTGCTGCTAGCTGCTACAATGCCTTCTCTCGAGTCGACATGCGCGTGCATGCGCCGTTCCCCGGGTCTGTGGAGAGCTACTGCATCGACGAACGAGGCGAGAAGCGGAAAGCCACCGACGAGCTGTGGCTCGAGACATATCTGTGCAGCGTGCTGCGCGCATACTCGTATGCCGATGACGGGACCGGAGACACCATTAGGAAGATCATTGGCGTCAGGCGGTTCAACCCTGTGACCAACACCGAGACCGAACATCGCTTCCTCAGCGCGGCCGAGCAGCTGTTCTTCAGGGGTAAGGCATTCTGGCCACGGACTCTGACGGTTGAGCATAACTGACCGCTCGTAGGATGGCAATTGGGATCGGACTCTGTCGTGCAAGTACCGAACGCCGTCTCGAATCACCTCACAGCCGGCCTTCTGAAATACTTCCACACCACTGGCCGATATGCCTCCGGAATTAATTTGTTCGAGAAGCTGCGGGCACAGAACGTTGAGGTGGCATCCTTGCTCAGCAGGGTTCTCTTCATGGGGAACGAGGAAGTGCAGGGGATACGTATTCTCCACGACGCTCTCAAGCAATCTCCCATGGACTACGTTATGCTCGACACCCAAGCCGAGTTTTTGCTCAAGAAGGCCGAGAATGCCTTGACGCCTGATCAAAAAGACGAAAGGCTCCAGATGGCCCTCGGCTGCGCGGACCGCAGCACCATCGCCGCTCCCAGTGAGTTCGGCACGTGGGCCCGGTTAGCTGAGGTGTACGTGGCGATGGAGGACTGGGAGAATGCCCTCACCACCCTCAATTCATGTCCCATGTTCACCTACCAGGATAAAGACTCACCCGTCATGCCGGAGCCAAGAGATATCCTTCTTCCTACGCTTCCCGAGACGAGGCTGGACGAGATTGACAGCGAGCCCGAGTCGCGGTATTCCGAGCAGGTGGACCCAAGCCTTCTGAACCTCCGCGCGGCGGCTTATCGGGGAACGTTCAAGCATGCATACAGCATCCTAACCGAAATGACGGCCAAGATCGGCTGGGACCAGCTGCTCAAGATCCGGAGCAACGTGTTTGTCATGGAAGACGAGTACCGTGAGAAGCAGGATTCGTCCAACTACCCAAAGAATCGCAACGCCAGCACTGATGCTCTCCGCGGGACACCGGACCCGACCACTAACGGTGGTCCCTCCGAGGCTGGGGATGAGGAAGAGAAGGAAGATGTGGCCGAAGATGCGGAGAAGGAAACTGAGGAGAAGGAGAACGACGAGGAGAAGGAGGTGGGCGAGGACGAGAAAGGCGAGCCTGTTGGGCAGACACTTGCACCCAATGGCGGCGCTGAGAACATCGAGCGGCCTTCCAGTGCCGTCGACCCTGACTTGGTCAAGAAGGGTGACGACAGCGTAAGCCACTTCGCCGCCCCGAAATGTATCCACCACTAACCACCGTCTCCAGGGCTCCAAGGAAGACCATTACTCGCGCCTCAACAACAAGCGCCTGTGCGAGCGCTGGCTCGACAGCCTCTTCATGGTGCTCTACGAAGACCTGCGCGTCTACACCATCTGGCGCACTCAAATGGCCCAGTACCGCGCGCAGAGCATGCAGTACAAGAAATCGGCCGAGGAGTGGGAGATCCTCGGGTCCCTCGCCGATCGCCTGCAGCACGTCGACGAGGCTGTCGAGGCCTACCGCGCCTGCCTGGGCCAGCGCTTCAGCCCCAAGGCGCTCGCGGGCATCCTCAAGGTGTTTGAGAAGACCAAGGGCAACACACGCGACACGGTCGGCGCCACCATCCGGCTCGTCACCTGGCAGTACCGCTGGTACAGCGAGTTCTCGCCCGAGCTGCTGCACACCGTGCGCATGCTGATCGAGGAGGAGGGCGCCGTCAAGGTCCGGAGCATCATCCAGGCGACGAACCTGCCGCAGAACGTGCTGGACTTGACGCATCATTATGCGGCGCTCTGCGCGACGTTCAGGAGCAGTGGGACCGATGGTTAGTTTTTTTCTGTTCCAGGTGGTGAGCGTGGAAAAGGGGGTTAATGGGGGGAGGACTTCGGGGGTCTGTCATTGTCGTTATGCAGTTAGAAGCAAGCCATCTGGAAGCGAGTCTGCCTGATTGGTGGCTTGCGAGTTTAAGTTAGTGATTGTGGTCGCCGAGAGGGTTGATGCGGTTGTGCTGAGACAAGCGCGCCAATCTGAGTGCTTGTGTTTGCATGAGGCTCTTGAAGTCGGTGGGCAATTAATGTCGTCCCGTGTCTCAGGGGTAATTGTTTACTTTTACGAGGTATCCTGATTACAAACGCACCTCCGCTCGAGACTTCAAACATGCCCCTCTTGAGTCATCCGGTGAGAAGCGCAGCAACAGTGAACACAGCTTGCATTGGTGGATTTTGCACCCATTTCCACGCTCCCCCACCATGTCACTTCGGGCCGTGATGCCGCGTCTTCCGCTCGGTCGAATACCGCAGCTTCTTCAGGCCTTGGGTCCTGACAAGCAACGAGACTGGCGCGGCTAGGGGTGCCAACCTGCAGCAGCCCCGCTCGACATGAAACCAAGTGGGTTCTGCTCCTGCAAGACAGGAGGCACGCTGCGCGGGGTGGGCACGATAACGTCATAAGTTCTGCTTTGATAGAAGGAGTTCGAAGGTCGGGGCTTCTGTCTGTGGGTTGTCGAGTTGGGATTAAAGGCGTCCTTCTGTCCCGTCTACTTCGAGTTTGAGTTTGACATCTCTCAAAACATTCTCCAACTCAAAAGCTCAAGATGGCCGACACTAAGACTACCTCGTAAGCGGGCCCCCACATGGCCCTCCTCATATCCCACTCATGCTCACAACCCCCCCAGCAAGACCTTCAAGCTCAACACGGGCGACTCCATTCCCGCCATCGGGCTGGGGACATGGCAGTCCCAGCCCGGCGAGGTCGGCAAGGCCGTCGAGGCGGCTCTGCGTGGCGGTTACCGGCACATCGACACAGCCTTCGCCTACGGCAACGAGAAGGAGGTCGGCGAGGGCATCAAGGCGTCGGGCGTGCCGCGCGAGGAGATCTGGCTGACCACCAAGCTGGACAACCCGTGGCACAAGCGGGTGGCCGAGGGTATTGAGCGGTCGCTGGCGAACCTGGGCACCGAGTACGTGGACCTGTACCTGATGCACTGGCCGTCGAGCACGGATCCGGACGACCTGAAGAAGCACTACCCGGACTGGGACTTTGTGGATACGTGGCGCGAGCTGCAGAAGCTGGTGGGGACGGGCAAGGTGAAGAATATCGGCGTGAGCAACTTTGGGATCAAGAACCTCGAGAGGCTGCTCAATGACCCGAGCTGCAAGGTATGTTTTGGGCTGTGAAGTCGTTTCATTGCTTGGATAGTGCTGACCGGCCGTAGATCGTCCCGGCTGTCAACCAGATCGAGCTTCACCCAGGAAACCCGTCGCCGAAGCTCGTCGCCTACTGCGCCACCAAGGGCATTCACTGCTCGGGGTATTCGCCCCTCGGCAGCAGCGGCTCGCCGCTGTACAGCAACGAGACGCTCAAATCCATCGCAGAGGCCAAGAACCGCAGCGTCGCGCAGGTCATCCTGCTGTGGGGCATCAAGAAGGGCTGGAGCGTGCTGCCCAAGAGCGTCAACCCCGACCGGGTGAAGGCCAACTTTGACCTGGACGGTTGGGATCTGACCGACGAGGAGGTGGCCAAGATCGACGGGGTTAAGGACCGGTTCAAGGTCTGCGGCGACTCGTGGCTGCCAGTGAAGGTGTTCTTCGGGGATGACGAGTGATTGGTCTCTTGTAATCGTTAGAACGCGCAAATAGACCAGAATAAGCGACCCAACACTTACTTGACACTCCGTGACTGTCTTCGTTGTAAACACCATCCCCAACCACTTCCCAGGCACAACCCGACCAAACCCCCCACTTCCCCTTTCCACCCGCGGCGGTATCACCACCCCAAACCCCTATCCAAGAATAACTCTCCAAAAACCTCCTCACAACTTCGCCTTCCCCTCATCCTCCCTCACCACCTCCGCCA
>Ga0247824_10002336_pt1 | contig 10581 bp, 5 predicted proteins | sample 13C_PalmiticAcid_FD_194412 | JGI IMG/M metagenome (GOLD analysis project Ga0247824, IMG submission 194412) | Soil microbial communities from agricultural site in Penn Yan, New York, United States - 13C_PalmiticAcid_Day48 | ecosystem: Environmental > Terrestrial > Soil > Agricultural land...
GCTTCCACTTTGCGGGCGGCGCATAACATCATCACATCGTAGCTCTCCCCAGACCCGCGCTTTGAGGAGCTGCAGCATGACGTCACCACCTTGGTTTCGCGATTCGACCCTGGCTGCCTGCCCCACCCGACTCCCAAAATTGACCAAACGGGGTTGGTCTGCGGCCCAGAGCAGCCCTGCTCGAAGCAGATGCAACTCATGGAGCTCCTGAATCTTCGGATCCACTGCATCTGTTGCTGGCCTTGGGAGAGCGATTTCGTTTCTGACGCAATTGAGGGGATTGCCCATCGCGGGCCGGCGCTGCCCTGGCGGCTGCGCCCCATCCCTGGCAGATGAGCCAGATGAGCCAGATCAGAGCATCTTGATCCCGCAGGAACCCGCACCGGCTCCCGTCCTGTCACGATCTGTCCACAATCCCACGCAAGGCCTTGGAACACTGTCTGGGGTTGGGTATTTCTCGGGAATTTTCTCCCTGGAGTCTGTTCTCCAAGACCCCATCCGAGGTCCACCAATACTTGGCTCGGAATTCCGAGAACTCTCAAACGATCGGATCCGTCTTGACCTTTGCTCTGTTAATACGACATGGATCGTTCTTAACTCTCCCTCTGTGTCGGTCAAGAAACAGAAGAAACGGGCCCCAAAGTACCAGTTCCAAGGACACAGTTTATCAAACAGGTCCCGCATCTCTCAGGCGTATTATCATATAATTAGGGTTAGGGTCCAAGTGGGAATCCTTTACTGGAGCACAACCCATGATCTTTCCGTTAGACACGAGCACGGCATGTGTGTCAAGAAGGGAGTAAGTTGTAGCTTTGTAAAAATCCGACTACCATTGACTCATCACTGTCACGCAAACACGGGCAACAACGCTTCCTTTCCCGACACAACACTCCTCGCCAACCACCAGCATGATTATTGACTTCGGCCTGCTCGCCTGCTGCTCGCTATGTAAACAATTCAGAACCCACTCCTTTTACCTCTCTCCCTTTCCCGCTCTCTCCTCTCTCCCGCTCTCCCGCTCTCCCGCTCTCCAAAAAGAAAAACAGAAAGAACCTAACAATGACAATGCCCCCGAGTGATGCTGAATGATGACCTATGCTTGCTTGCTTCCCCCCGCTCGCTTCTGCTCCCAATGTGTGTCGTCGCCTATGGGACTCAGGCCATGTGCTGTCCGTCCTCGCCGCCACGCAGAGCCAGGAGGGCCCGCACATCGGACACGTACTGCAGGCCTTCCAGGAAGGGTATCAAATACATCAGGTCGCCGTCCGTCGGGTCGCTGATCCAGCCCTGTATCGGGATGGCGTTGTCTGTTTGGGCTCTTGTCAGACACGGCAAGGGAGGGTGAGGAGTGTTGTGGAGGAGGGGGAGGAGGAGGACGCACCTTGGTGAAACATGTAGCTCAGCGGGCTGTTGTCGAGGATCATGACCTTGCTCAGGTCCGGCTCGACCGAGCTGAGGTCCTTGATGAAGGCGCCGTGGCGGAAGGTGCAGTGCTGGCGGTAGTAGCGCGCCGAAAAGTACTTGCGCTCCGCCTCGAGCCAGTCGATGACCGGGTCGGCGTACTCCTGCACCGACGCCGTGAACACGACCAGGTTGTACCACTTGCTGACGCGCCGCAGGAACTCGTCGCAGTGCGGCCGCTTGTGCACGTAGTACAGAATCGGGTGCTGCGGCCCGACCGTCGCCTGCCCGCCCACGGCCTGGTACGTCGTGTTGAGCCGCACCTCGACCATGTGGCCCGAGCTCATCCGCACGCCCTTGGACATGCTGTGGATCAGCGTCTCGTCGAGGTCGAGGATCAGCGTCTTTTGGTGGCGCACGTCGGTCATCTCGACGTTCTTGTTGATGTACGACGGCTGTCGTCGGGGTATGAGGGGCCGCGGCGGCGACGGCGTCTTGGGGTACCGGGTGAGGGCGCCCGCGGGAGAGGTCGGGGACTTGAGCTGCGCCGAGATGTCGCCCACGGCACCCCCGTTTCCTCGGGCGCCCGTCGACTGCGCTTTCCGGTGCTTCCGCTGCCGCAAGGCCTCGTCGGAGTGGAGCTTGATTCGTATGGAGCGTTGTGCCGGCGCGATCTCGTCCGAGTCCGGGAGCGACTTGGAGCGCAAGTGCTTTCCGCTCGTGCCTCGCCGGTTGCCCTGCCTTTTACGGTCTGGGTCCGACTCCGATTCCGACGAGAGGCCGGAGGACGAAGAACCGCTCGGCCGGATGGCGCGCATTGTCCTACTCCCTCGGCTGCCTCTGCTGGCGGACCCATCCATGCCGTGTCGGCGCTTCTCGGACTCGGCTATCGCTTCGTGGTACTCCAGAGCCATCCGCTTCGCATCGCCCCCGTAGGAGCCGAACAGCTTCCTGAGCTGCGTCACGGGCGCAAAGTTGCCATTCTCGTCGCAGAGGCAGGCGTACAAGTAGACGCCGGGCGCAGCGAGCGTCGAGAGTATCCAGCGTATCGAATCGACAAAGGCGTTTGCGATGCGCTTGGGATAAAGCACCCAGAAGGGGCCCCGTGGGCTGAGCTCTTTGGCCTCTGATACGAGGGGCGTACTCTCGTCGATCGCATATTCGTGGCTTCGGTCGTCGTCTGGCGTGCCCTCTAGCCGAAGGTTGTCGGGCTCGTCCACCAATCCATCTTTCTCGCCGATGCTGCCCAGCGCGCTCTCGGTCTGGTTCTGGCGCGACCCGTCGGTCTCGGAGCTTACTGCTAACCCCAGGGCGCTGAGGGAGTTCGATCTCGTGGGTCCTGGGCTCGGCGGAGGGGAGACGCGGGCCGAGATGATGTTGAGAGAGTTCATCTTGCCGTCGACATGGAGAAGGCCATGAAGGACGGGATGCGACCGCGCCAGGGAAGGGACTCGACTCGGGAGCCGGTTGGCTCTGGGGGCCGGAGTCGAGTGTGTGGATGTGCGGCCAAACGGCCCAAGGCAATTGTTATGCGCTCAGCAGACAGGAGTTGTTTGTTGTAGGACTGCGGTCGGAGGCTTTGGTGCGCGGGACCGTCCGTGGGCAGAGTCAGTTCAGGTGTGGATGATGATGCCGAGAAAATGGAGAGAGGGACCAGGGACCTGGGACGTGGTTGCGGCAAAGACCGGGGATTCGTGTTAAAGACCAAAAAGACCAGACGAAATGGGGCGATGTCATCGGGCGCCTGCTTCTAATTGGAGCACGACCGCTTGCAGCTCTCTACAGGCTCGCTCGCTGTAACAATGACCACTCTCGAGAGGGGGATTTGACATGCAACACGCCAGGTTGCAAGTGTGTCGTTGTTCTTCTCACATCGCTTCGTTGGGAAACTTGTCGGTTTGTCAGTCGGCAACGGCGCTAGTTACGAGGAAAACGCGGCGCTAGCGCGGATGTTCAGCAGGTGATCCCTGGCCCGCCTCGCCTGCTCAACAAAAGCGACCCCCTGTTACAGTGCCGAGTCTCTTCACGTGCGAGTTCCAGCGGGCGGCAATCCGATTTGGGGCCGAGCCCAGATCCACACAGGCCCGGACCCCCGCCCGGAGCGGGCATCCAAGCCTGCATGAAGATTGCTGCAACACAACTGGAACCCGAGCTTGGAGAGCTTGGAACCCCCAAAGCTTGGAAAAGGAAAGGCTCGGTTTGATTCAAATGACCAATTGTGTACACAAACTTTACGCCAAAAACAGAATCAGAAACGCCTTGTTTCTGGCATCAAAACTGGTTTCTGCTTGCCCACAGCTTGAGGGCATCCAAACTGCGTCACCTGAATGCAATCCACCATCTTTGAGATAGCTACAAATAATGATGCCAATTGAAGTAACAGTGCAGGAGACTTGAACGCTTTGTGGGACTGTTGTCTGCAAGTGCGACAGATGGGGAGTTCAATGACATCCATAAATTGCTGAGACTGTCAAGACAGGAAATTTGGCTCATTGAAGCCAAGATATGATGGGAGCTGGTAAACAGGTTGCTGGAGTGTGTCGTCTCAGTGGAAGCACCATCCGTCACTCAATACGCTCACCGCACCCCTCGGACATTCTCTGCCGCCTGGAACTGACAACGGATGCATGCGCAGGTATCTACCAGCCCTGACACGAGAAGAAGAGCCCAGGGGAGAGCTGGATGGATGCTCCGCACATCTGTCCGCATCTTGCTCAACTTCAAGCCTTGGACTAGGCGGCTTCGATGCCCACAGTATCTCACTTGGTCACAGGAGCGGCAATGCAGGAAGCACGAGCAGCAGCTGAACCAGGTCTATCAACTCCAACGTCTGTGATGTACAAGTGCGTCTATTTATCACACAGCTTCCGTCTCGACTCGTATCCGCCGTTCTGCACCGCTTACTCCTCGCCAGCAAACTCAGCCCGGCCCTCCTTGGAGTTGAGGTAGTGGTTCCTGCCATCCGGTTAGATCAGTATCCTCTGTGCCCTCGGGTGGACGCAACCATACCGCTCAATGGCCCAGTTGAGAATGTAGTAGCCGGCAACCATCGGGGGAGCCCAGTAGAAGACCTGGGCGCTGAACCGCCTCCAGGTGTTGAAGAAGGCGTCGTGGGCAGCGCCGGCGAGGGGGTACTGGCGGTTGGGAGCGATGCCGTACGAGATGACGCCCTTCTGCTTCATGCCACCTGTTGGAGTATCCCGTCAGACAAATATTTCTTCGAGTCTCGGGTGCGTTTCGTCGTCGTCGTCGTCCTCCGCCGCTGTTCCGTGCCCAATGGATTCCAAATTGCAGTTCGTCCCTCTCTCTCAACGTTGTTCCGCATCGAAATGTCACTCACCAAAGTTACCCCAGCCACCGAGGAAGCTGCAATCAGTTAGCGAACATCCCTACAAGAAATTGACCACCCCATGCGCCGGGAGCTCCCTCGTCGGGAGCTCGGGAAAAGGCGCATTCGGGAGGACAACCACGTCACTGGGGGACTGACTGCTGGTGCTTGCCGATGGGGGCGGCACCGCCGCCGCCGAGGAGAGTCTGGGTAGGGCGCATTGTGAATCGGGGGTCGAGACAGATGCGTGGGAGAGTGGTTGGTTGTTGCAGGCGCAGCGGTCGGTCGGAATAGCTCGCGGTGTTTGCAGTCGAAATCAGTCGACAGCAGCCGAGAACCAGCGCCTCAATGGGGCTAGTGCATTCTGTGGCGCGAACCAGCCCTGCGAGAAAGCTCCGGCGTGCCCGGACCTCACCGCGATCCCATCAGCAGTGGCTGCTGCGGCCCCACTTTTGCAGAAGCTCCATCCATTGCTTGCAGGCCAAGCAGCGAAGTGCAGACCACAACGACGAGCTCACGGCAACACGGGCAGCAGAGCTCTACCCGGTCCCAACACGCACACCCCTCCACAGCCAACAGCAGCAATCTGTTGCGCAGAACACATCGATCAAAATGGCGACAAGAGGTCTCGGGTTCATCTACTCGGCGGCGGTCCCGGCGGTGATCGGCTATAGCTTGTTCCAGTCGTCCATCTACGACGTCAAGGCCGGCACACGGGCAGTCATCTTCGACCGGTTGTCGGGTGTCAAGGAGACGGTGGTCAATGAGGGAACCCACTTCCTGATCCCCTGGCTGCAGAAGGCCATCATCTTCGACGTCCGCACCAAGCCGCGCATCATCCCGACGACAACGGGCAGCAAGGATCTGCAGATGGTCAGCCTGACGCTCCGAGTGCTGCACCGCCCCGACGTGCAGGCGCTGCCCAAGATCTACCAGGTGGGCACACTCAGCTTTTCATGTTTCGGTCCCGCCACAATCTGCTGACACAGCCAACAGTCCCTCGGCCAAGACTACGACGAGCGCGTGCTCCCCTCGATCGGCAACGAAGTGCTCAAGTCCATCGTCGCCCAATTCGACGCGGCCGAGCTCATCACGCAGCGCGAGGCCGTTTCCAACCGGATCCGGACCGACCTGCTCAAGCGGGCGCGCGAGTTCAACATTGCGCTCGAGGACGTGTCCATCACGCACATGACGTTCGGCAAGGAGTTCACCAAGGCGGTCGAGCAGAAGCAGATCGCGCAGCAGGACGCCGAGCGGGCGCGCTTCATCGTCGAGCGGGCCGAGCAGGAGCGGCAGGCCAACGTCATCCGGGCCGAGGGCGAAGCCGAGAGCGCCGACACCATCAGCAAGGCCATCGCCAAGTCCGGCGACGGCCTGATCCAGATCCGCAAGATCGAGGCGAGCAGGGAGATTGCGCAGACGCTGGCGAGCAACCCCAACGTGGCGTACCTGCCGGGCGGCGGCAAGGGGACGAACCTGTTGATGAACGTGGGCAGGCCATAGGCGGAGGCGGGCTGGCGGTGTTGATGCGACGATATCAGACGAGGCTGTGTATTACTACTCTATGACTGCTGTTTATTCCCCGCTTCGGATGCATGAAATGGGAGTACGGGTTTTAAGTGGCTGCGGTGCCTGCCCAGTGCTGTCAAAGTCCGGCTGCCTGCTAAACATCAGGGCCTGCTGATTGAGGATATGTCTGGCACGTTTGACATCTATGTGCTCGGAGCATGTAATGCGTTGGACGCAACTGAGTTCCAGGTTGTCATTGCCCCATGCCAACAATGCCCAGGTATTCCGTCTATCCTGCAATCTCCATTTCGTCAATTTTGTGAACCTCGTTCCTGGCCAGCAATGATGCTGCCAACAAGCACTAATTATCTACAAAACTGTGACAGGTCGGATCAGAAGAAAATACCAAATGAACTCTATTAAGAGCAGAGGTAATTGAAACAACGGGAAGAGTCCTGAAAACATAAAAGAAGTTTTATTTGGGGGGATGGAGAGGGAAGTTGAGCCTTCCGCTGTGGTGGCACAGGGGTGCCAGGAGGCCCACAACGCAGCTGCAGCCTTGGCAGCTCTCCGTCTTGGCAGGTCTCATTGACACCCATCAACTCCAACTTCACACCACCATCCATCACTTCTATGCAACAAAGCCAACGCAGCCTGCACATTTGCCCAAACTGAGCATCTGTATTTTCTGTTACATTTACTACTACAGTTTCAGTGATACCCCCTCTTGATTTCCTTGGGTTTTTGCTGCTGGGCTCGACCCTCGCACCTTCGGTCCATTGCTCCTCCTCGGGTTGACTGCTGCCCCTTCCATCCATCTGCACCCTGTCAGTCGTCTCTGCCCTTCGCCAACACGAAACCCATCGCTTTGCTGCCGGACCGAGAACCACCAATCCTCATCACACTCTTTTATTCCTTGGATCATTTTGGGAACCTCAGAGGCGCCGTCGACTTCTCGAACGGCCCCTCTTCGTCTCACTCGTTTCGCTGCATCACCACTTCTCAGCTACGATCGCTTCCTCCGGCCACGATATCATCTCCGGAGGACCACGTCTCAAGACCTGAGAGCAGAGAGACACAGGTTTGAGTCCGGCCCTCGCTGTTCGTTGCCACTCTTCTTCTTGGCTCGTCCACCCCTCCTTATCGTGCGTTGCAGCCTGCAGTCTCAAATTGCCTGCGCGTGGACTCATAGCACATGACCACCTCATGCTTCTCGCATTCTTGTTTTCTGCTACCCACGCGTGTCTTGTGACATTTCCACCAGTTTCATCCATCCCTTTCGGCCGTCATCTCCTTGCACGTCTCTCCTTGTGGCCTCGCCCCCCTGCCGCCAGCCTCGCCTCCACGCACAAGATATCTGACTCCAAAGCAGACACGCCGCAACCATGGATGCGATGAGTGCGGTTTTGCGCAATTTCAAGCTGATCCCTTGCCCGGCAGGGGACAGCTGCGCCAAACCGAATTGCCCATGGCAGCACACGCGGGACCAGACGCCCCCGGCGGCCCAGGCAAATGGCGGGAGCCAGGACGAAGACGGGCCACGAAAACGTCGAAAGGTCTCTTCTGAGCCTGCATCCACCCCGACACAGCCTGAATCAACAACACCAGGGCCCTCGTCATCAATACGCCCAGTTTCGCCCCCGCCCTTGAAGCGCAAAGCGCCTCCACCTCCAACGCAACCAACTCTCGCTGCAACACCAGCCAAGCCATCGCCAGGCTTGGTCCCATCCTCTACCACAACACCCAAACCTGACCAGAGCGCCACGCCTCAGAACGTCACACCCCAACGTGCGCCGCCGCAGAAGGTCACACTTAGAAAGCCTGAAACTCTGAACCCCCGGCATCTCAAGTCGGCCGCGCCCGCGGCCCACGACTTTAGATTTAAGGCCCTTAAACTTCTCCATGAGCAGTTCCAGCGACTTAACAACGAGCTGAAGAAGGACGCTAAAGACGATGAGAAGAAGCTCGTGCTTTCGGCCCAAGATCTCATCTGGCTAGCACTGGACGAAGAGCAGCGAATGGCGACCGACAAGCCCTCGGTCTATCAGAATATCATCAAGAACCGCATCATGACCTATAAGCGCATGACACCGGGCCAGTGGAGAGACGAGCGCGTTGCCGAGTGCAAGAAAAAGGAGGCGCAAGCGACACCGGCATCAAAGACGCCCCGGAAGTCGGTGCTGGGGCCTCCCAAGGTCGTCGAAACAGGGCTCACGCCCGAGCAAGAAGTGAAATTCCTCACTTACCTTCGCACCCCAATTGACGGCCTCGCTAATTGTGGCTACGTCCCGACTGCTCCTCTTGAAGAGGAGATTGCGAAGGCCCGTGAAGGAGAAGAGGCTTCTTTGGGCTATGAGGTGTGCGACCGCTGCAGCAGTCGCTTTCAAGTGTTCCCCGGCCGCCGCGAGGAAGATGGCGCCCTCACAACCAAGGGCAAATGCGTCCACCATCCCGGCCGGTTATATTTCCCCGAAAGAGTGCTGGGCAACACAGACAAGCCGGCCCGGCGTTACCGGTGCTGCCAGCAGGTGGTGGGCGAGTCGACGGGCTGCGTGAGCGGCAATACGCACGTCTTCAAGACGTCATCCCCGGCGCGCTTGGCTTCTCTCATCCAGTTTGCCGAGACGCCCCCGAATCCGCTGGCGCCCACGGATCGTGCGGTCTGCTTCGACTGCGAAATGGGCTACACTGCCCGCGGCTTGGAGCTGATCCGGCTGACAGCCACGAGCTGGCCCGACGGCAAGGAGCTCCTGGACGTCCTTGTCCGGCCGGTTGGCGAGATCCTCGATCTCAACTCGAGGTACTCTGGCGTGTGGCCCGAGGACCTTGTCAACGCCGAGCCGTGGTTATCTAAGAAGACTGACGTACACGACGAGTCGGCCAAGCAGAAACAGAAAGAAGCGGCCGATGATGCGAACCCGAAGGCGAGGAAGAAGATGCAGATCGTCTCGTCTCCCGTCGTGGCCCGCGACCTGCTCTTCTCGCTCATCTCCCCCGAGACACCCCTGATTGGCCACGGCCTCGAGAACGATCTGAATGCCGTCCGCATCATCCACCCGACCCTCATCGACACCATACTGCTCTACCCGCACCGGCGCGGCTTGCCGATGCGCCACGGCCTAAAGATGCTCATGGAAACGCAGCTGAACAAGATCATTCAGGTGGAGGAGGTCGAGGGCAAGGCCGTGGGGCACGACAGCGCCGAGGATGCGCGTGCGGCCGGGGAGCTGGTGCGGCTCAAGGTGCAGGAAAAGTGGGCTGCGATGAAGGGAGAGGGCTGGAGTTTGGTCGGGGACGAGTTTGTGCCTCCCGGTGGCAAGAAGGGCGCTCTCAGTGAGGCATTCATTGAGGAGGGCGAGGTGGCGAGTGCCTAACTGCCAAGTGTGCGCTCGGGAAATGGTAATCTGGAAGACTGGCAGCGATCTCGGGGGATAGACATGGTCAGGGATAGCAGTCTCGCTGGGGCTGAGGGTGCCCTGCGTGCGGATCTGGACGTTCCTGCATAGACTCATCACTCCTCATAGAGCATAACTGGAAGTGTGTTATCAGCGGATAATTGTCGGTGTCATTGGTGTGTGGTTGTTTACTTTCTTTCTGTCCTTTCGGGTGGCGAGGTCCTTTAGTGAAGGGATATTGGCAAGTGCCGAGCCAAGGTTCATGGTTAAGCCTTGAACACCAGCTCACTCTGGATCGCAGGTACCGCTTTAGACTCCGACAGCTTGAAGTGGCCCTCATCGCCCGCATCAGCACCGAGCCGTCCTCTTTTGTTTCCCTTGAGCTTTGTCGACAGAGCAACCGGCTCCACTCCTCGCTGGCTCCTCTTCGTGACGTCAACAAAGAGCCTCCACAAGCCGAAGCCATGAGCCGATGGAGCCGACAAGGCCGTAGTGCGACTCGGCAGACGACTTGAATCGTATTATCGTGAGCTTGGCGAGCTAGAGGTTTCTGACGGGTAGATCGGGATCTGGTTTAGAGATGTCAAGCATCCTCCCACTTATACTCCGACTCGCCTCTCTCCAACCATGGCTGTGCCTTGTCCACCGTTGATGCTCTCATCAAGCAGTTGTCTCTTTGACGGTGTTCTCTTGTGTTCAAGAGCTTTGTCACATCACGAGCCATGTCTACTAATGCGACCAAGGTCGTCGACTCAGACAAGAGTAGCCCCCCCTGAACTCCTTTTACCATCCCTCCCAGTCCCAACTAACACCCCCTTCAGTCTGGGCCACCCTGATCACAAACGACTCGTACCTTCCCGGTCTTCTTACTCTGGAGTTCTCCCTCCGCCGCGTCGGATCCAAATACCCCCTCGTCGCCCTCCACACAGGCTCCCTCCCGCCCAAAAC
>Ga0247824_10002338_pt1 | contig 10579 bp, 15 predicted proteins | sample 13C_PalmiticAcid_FD_194412 | JGI IMG/M metagenome (GOLD analysis project Ga0247824, IMG submission 194412) | Soil microbial communities from agricultural site in Penn Yan, New York, United States - 13C_PalmiticAcid_Day48 | ecosystem: Environmental > Terrestrial > Soil > Agricultural land...
GGTCTAACCTGTCCCGCCAGCCCGGCGCCTGTACTGAGCGACTCGGAGCCCGGGTCGGACGACGACGACGATGACTGGCGGGACAGGTTAGACCCGAGCAAGCGGCGGAAGCTGGCGCATACCGAGGATCCCGACCGGCGGTTGCGGCATCCGCGGCTATGGAGCGGGCAGGGCGACGAGGAGAAGCCGGGGATCGTGCACGCGGTGGATGTGGCGTCGCTTGGAGACCGGTGTCAACCTGTGATGAAGTTGGGGCGTGACGAGGTGGCGGTGCGGTTGAGGTATCCCGGGGCGAGATACTCGGAGAGGTAAGGGCGGATTCGGCTTTCGGATTTCTGTGCTGAGATGCTGACTCTTCGTTTCTTTAGGTACGAACTCGTATGGGGCAAAGATAAGATTGACGGCGCCTTGGATATCATGAAGGTGGTCAAGCTTGTCGCCTCGACGTACCTCACCAGCGCCGAAGCGAAGCCTTTCCTCGACCAGAACAACGGTATCTACCGGCGGCTGGAGAAGAGCAAGAATACAAACGACGGGAAGGGGTTCAAGGCAGCCTTGGCGGAATACAATGACCAGCTCCTGGCTCTCCAGAGGAAGGGCGCAATCGGTCGGAATATCGATGCTATGCGGGGTGTGCCCCGGGAGCTGGTCGAGTTCATTCTGGACCAGGTGTATGACCGCACCGTCGCACCCAAGGTCGAGCTGCTCGCCAAGTACGAGAACGGAACCGATAACGTCTATGGCGAGCTGCTCCACCCCTTCATCTCGAACATATTCGACCGGACAAAGTTGACCTCGGACATGGTCTTCGTCGACCTCGGCTCCGGCGTCGGCAACGTGACGCTCCAGGCAGCGCTGGAAAGAGGCTGCGAGAGCTGGGGCTGCGAGATGATGGAGAATGCGTGCAATCTCGCCGAGGAGCAGAAGAAGGAGTTTGCGGCGCGCTGTCGACTGTGGGGGATCGCGCCGGGCAAGGTGTATCTCGAACGAGGCGATTTCCGCAAGAGCGAAAGAACGCTGGCCGCGCTACAACGAGCCGACGTAATCCTGGTGAACAACCAGGCCTTCACGTCGCAACTCAACGACCACCTCGTCAACATGTTCTTGGACTTGAAGATTGGGTGCAAGATCGTGTCTCTCAAGACATTTGTCCACGACAACAAGAACGCCGAGAACGATGTCGCGACCTCGATTTTGGACGTCGAGGATTTGACATACCCGGAAGGATATGTCAGCTGGACTGGTGCGCCGGGCACGTTTTGCATCTCAACGAGGAAGTGATTTCCTGCTCGTACACATTAGCGACGACTCGGTGGTTCTGGGTGGATTTTTCAGGAGTACAGGAGGTGTTGGTTGGAGAACACTGTCTACAAAGACGAGCGAGTACCCCCTTTAGCAGTCTATGTTTCTCTTCTTTGGTGTATGGATTGAGGGTAGATATCAAGGGGCGATGGGGTTGACAAAAGGAGGGAGCGGATAGATGTGTTGTGTGTACATACCTGTTGAGATACCAGGATACCTTGAACGGAGCGATGCTTTTGTCTATCGTGTTGAGGATGAAGCCATTCCGGAGCATCCGTCACCTTGCCTCGCTACCTCTTCTTGGTGAACAGTGGCTCATTTGCCAGGTTCATTGCCTCGGCCTCTTGCCCGACCCTCTTCATGAACCTCTCGACGAGTTGTTTGTTTTCGGCCTCCTTCTCGGCCCGCTTCTTCTCCACCATGTCGAGCTGCATATTAAGCACCGCTAGTTCGTCCTGCACGTCTGCGACAAGTTTGTTCTTGACCCGGAGCTCCTCATCGCGGTCTCGCAGTCTGACGGTCAGGTTCCGGCGTTCGACGGTCAAGGTATGGAGGGTCTTCGAGTCGGCGGTGGTCTTGGCCTTAAGACGGGTAAGCTCCTCCTCGGCAACCTGGAGACGCTGTTGGAATTGGCCTTTGGCGCGCAGGGCTTCGGCTAGTTCGAGACGGAGGCGGGCGGCGATGGGAGTGTCGTCAGCGGCAGGAGTCGGAGCTGATGCCGGTGATGCTTTGCCTGACGATGCCTTGCTTGGTGCAGTTGATGGAGGCCGGGCTGCGGGTTCGGACGGGGCTTGAAGAGCTGCCTTTTCGGCTTCGAGAATGGAAACACGGTCAAGGAGTTGCGAGTCTGGATGCCGGATTGTGGACCTGGTCAGCGACCGTATTCAAATATTTGCCGTGAGGGGGACGTGGGAGCAGGGCAATGGCGGGGCTGTATACTGACATGCTGCGATAAGCTCTTGGTCCACCGGGTGCTGCTTCTCGGCATCTCGGATACCGCTGAGGTATTCCTGTCTCCAGTCGGGCATGGTGTTTGTCTAGAGTTAGACAAGCTGGCTCAAGTTCCAATCAGGGACGGCCTAAAGTGGGTGCGTAAACGAAGGAGAAAGCAGACGAATACGGCGTGTGACTTTGGGCTGGTGATGCATGCTGTTCGACCTAGCTTATCGTCTGGTAACCCCGCGATCCGATGACAGGGGCGGTGGAGATCCGCGGCCCGTGCTGTGCTGCGCAGGGGTGGGTGGGCTGCACTGTGTGGATGCCAGTCCAGGGCAGCCTAACCTGGAACTGCAGCCGACAGCTCCAAGCTGCAGTGTCTCATTCAAGGAACTCCAATTCAACAAAACAACACCAGCCTCACATCTCACATCTCTTCACAGCCAAGCATGGGAACATGACAAACGATGGACGCCACTCATCCCACAGCAGGCTGGGAACAGCTTGGTGAAAGTTTTTACCGCAAGACGCAGCTTTACACGCAGGTGTTCGACAAGGACCTCGACCTCGACAACTACCTCGTCGCTGGTGCGCCCTACGCAGGTGCCGTTGGTGAGTGGATGCCTGCGCGACCTGTGTTGCGTCTTCAGCCACACCGGCCCGCCTTCTGACAGCACCACAGCTCTCTACCGCGACGAGGAGAAGCTGATCGCATTCCAACCAACCAGACCCTCCAAGCCCAGCATCGACATCTACAGCTGCGCCGGCAAGCTTATCCGCCGCATCAACTGGGACCAGGGGCCCATCAAGGGGCTTGGCTGGTCCGAGGACGAGAAGCTCTTAGTGGTCACCGCAGACGGCACCGTGAGGTGTTACTATGATCTGCAGGGAGAGTTCACCCAGTTTTCGTTGGGCAATGGCGCCGACGAGGCGGGTGTCAAGTCCTGCAGGTTCTACGCCCATGGCCTCGTCGCTCTCCTGAGCAACAACTCCCTGGTGTCGGTTTCTTCCTATGATGAGCCCCGTCCTAAGCTCCTGGCTCCGCCGCCGGAGGGCCAGGTTCACTCGTGGAACATCATCCCGCCCGCCTACACGCTGTCGCGGTCAGTCGAGGTGCTTCTGAGCATCGGCCAAACCATCTATGTGTCTGACGCCTCCGAGTGCGAGGATCGCTTTCTCGACATTGGCCCCTTTACCCACATTGCCGTGTCGCCGAACGGGAAGTTTTTTGCACTCTACACAGCGACCGGCAAGGCCCACGTCATCACCAGCGACTTCCAGATGCGCCTGAGCGAACACGACTCCAAGTCCAAGATTTCGCCCAAGTACTTCGAGTGGTGCGGCAACGATGCCGTCGTCATTGCATGGGAGGACGAAGTCCACCTTGTAGGCCCGAGTAGCTCGGTGGCCAAGTTCTTCTACGACAGTGGTCGAGTACATATCCTCCCAGGTGAGTGTTCTTCTGCCCAACGTGCTCGTGTGCCCCCCTAACGAGACGGCAGACTACGACGGAGTCAGGATTCTAGCCAATGACACCTGCGACTTTCTTCAGAAGGTCCCAGATGTCACCGAGGAGGTCTTCCGCCTTGGCACGGACCACCCAGCCTCTATCCTGCTGGACGCTGTTGAGCAACTTGATATGCAGTCGCCCAAGGCCGACGACAACATTCAACTTATCCGACCCAACCTCGTGGAGGCAGTAGACACCTGCGTAAACGCAGCGGGCCAGGAGTTCAGCGTCCACTGGCAGAAACAGCTCCTCAGAGCAGCCTCCTTCGGCAAGTCAGTCCTCGACATCTACAACAGCGACGACTTTGTCGATATGTGTGAGACCCTGCGTGTCCTCAACGCCGCCCGCTTCTTCGAGATCGGCCTCCCTCTATCCTACGAACAATACCAAAGGCTCTCGCCGTCAGGGCTCATCAGCCGCCTCCTTAACCGCCACGAGTATCTCCTGGCGTTGCGGATTGCAGGCTACCTGCGTCTGCCTACAGACAAGATTTACGTCCACTGGGCATCTGCCAAAGTCCGGCTGGGCGCCGAAGACGACGATGCCATCTGTCGGAAAATTGTCGACAAGCTCTCAGGGAAACCCGGGATATCCTTTGACACAATCGCTCGGGCCGCGTACGACGAGGGAAGAGGCCGTTTGGCCACCGAACTTCTCAACCACGAGCCGCGCGCCGGCCGGCAGGTGCCCTTGCTGCTCAACATGGAGGAGGACGAGCTGGCACTAGACAAGGCTATCGAGAGTGGCGACACAGACCTAGTCTACTTTGTCCTGCATCAGCTCAGGCGCAAGCTGCCGCTGGCGGGCTTCTTCCGCGTCATTAGCAGCCGGCCCACCGCCTCAGCCTTAGTCGAGGCATCTGCGCGCCACGGCGATGGTGATGGCCGCGAGGATACCACGCTGCTCAAAGATCTGTACTACCAGGACGACCGCCGCTTGGAGGGAGCAGCCGTATTCTTTCGCGAAGCTTTACGCCAGCCCGAGAGCCGAACCGCAAGCGACAAGATCTCCCTGGCTGCGAAACTGCTCTCAGACAACACCAAGGAGCATGCGTTCGAGCTGGGCGCGTTGAAAGAGGCGACTGCCCTGCTGCGCATGCAGGAGGCGTTTGACCGCGATCTGACCGACACTTTTACGGGGTTGTCGGTCAACCAGACCATATTTAAGCTGATCCGGCTCGGGTACCATGGCCGGGCCAAGAAGATCCAGAGCGAGTTTAAGGTGCCCGAAAAGGTGGCCTGGTGGATTCGGTGCGCTTTCACATCTCCTACCCCCAAAGAACATGACTAACCCAACACAACACGCAGACTCCAAGCCCTCGTAGCCAAGCGTGACTGGAATGAAATCGAGGAAATATCCCGCCAACGCAAAAGCCCCATCGGCTGGGAGGTACCTCAACCCCCTATCCCCCTTTCTTTATTCTATTCCCATCAGTCACTGACACGCCAACCCCTTCACAGCCCTTCTTCAACCAAACCCTCCAAGCCGGCAACCCCCGCCTGGCCGCCACCTTCATCCCCAAGTGCACGGGCCTCGAGCCGGGGCAGACCGTCACCATGTACGAAAAGTGCGGCATGCGCGTCAAGGCGGCCGAGGAGGCGGTCAAGATGAAGGATGCCGAGGCCTGGGGACGGCTGCTCGAGGCCGCGGGGCGGGGCACGAGCGAGGGGAGGGAGATTGAGAGGTTGGGGTTGACGGTTTTCAAGAAGTAGATTCGCCATGGTTTGTTGTGTATTTAGCGTGTTGCTGCTTCTCATGGGGGGCGATTTGGTAGTTGGTTGGGGTGGGGGGTGTGTATCAGATGTGTTGTTGCACGGGGCGTTTGGTGCTTCGAGCCTGGTTCCTTGTAACGATGCGTATGCTTGCGTTCGTACTTGCAGTTGGCGTGTTTCCCACTCGAGCTGTGTTTGTGACGATCTTCTAGGTTTCGTTGAGTTGGTACTGGTGAGGATACATGAGAGCAACTGGGGCAGCAAAACCAGACAGCAACACACCAAACCAAACACAGGTTAAAATGATGTTATTATGACTGATATTGACTAAAAGGAGGACAAACCCGGGTCCGAGGTGGGTAGATTATCTCCATCAATTCCCCGCCGGTTGGTCCCCCAAACCCCCAACACTGATATGCACAAGGTTTTCCGCGCACCCAGTCGCCATCCCAGGTTAGGTTTTGGTTTTCCAATGCGCCATGGGGTGACATCGCAAACCACCGAGTAGCCTCGTTGCTCTGGTTTTGAAGCCACAGGTTCTGTACTCCTGACTTTGACTGCGTGATGTGATGGTGGCCCAGGCCATGACCCCAACAGTACGTTGACCGGATATATAAAGGGTGGGAGGGAAAACAAAGGATACCAAACAAACGGCCGAAAAAAACCAAAAACGACAATGCCCTCCAGTTTGCCCTCCCAATTGCAGCCCCCTTGTGCCCAGCCAGCCAAGCAGCCCCAACCCTCAACTCCATCAGATGTGCTGTGCAATGCGCCCTTCTGTACTGTACTCAAACGGAAAAAAAGGACAGAAAAGCAAAACAAGAGTCAGAGGAAAGAGGGGAAAATCAGTAACGCAACGCAATGACCCGCTTGAAAACGACCTCTAGAAAATGCCCCACAGCCAATGCCAGACCGTCAGCCAACAATCACACCCCATTTCAGCTCCCTCTTCAAGACAGGATCTCAAGGTGCAAACTCTCCGCCTAGGACATGTCTTCCTCCCGCGCGATCCTCGCCCCCGCCGCCTGAACAGTCGCCTCAAGACTGACGACCCGCGAGGCAGGCCCGTTCTGCCCCGCAGCAGGAGCACCAGCCAAAACCGGACGACCCCCTTCTTGGCTCAGCCGTACCCCACTCCCATCAAACACCCAGGGCCCCGCATCATTTCGCGGGGTAATGGGCCCCTCGGGGCCGTTGGTCACGGGGGCGCCCGTGGGCGAAGGTGTCCTAGTCTCGCGGCGGCCGTCGGGCAGGATACGCTGGGCGGCAGAGGGGATGGGCATGGGAGTCGACATTGTGTGCGACAGGACGCCCGGGTTGGCGAGTGTGGCCGCGCCATCGAACTGGACCGGGGACTCTTCTCTCTCGGGAGGAGGCGAGGGATCGAGAAGCATTGTTACGTCTGGGACCTCGGTGGGCTGTGATTGTTGTTGATGAGCAGCGAGGAGACGGGCGCTGCGGACCGACTCGCGCGACCTACGGGGCGCTGAGGGAGCGTTGTTTGGGTCGGTGGAAGGGGGCTGCAGAAGCGCGCCTTCTTGTGCCGCTGCTACACCTTCGTCTGAGTCGAGCTGTTCCCATTCTTCTGGGTCCTCGACTTCTGCCTCGAGATCGGCCGCGGCGCGGCAGTTGGGGCAAATAAAGATGGGATACGAGGCGGAGGTGAGGAGGGAGCGGATGCACTTGTAGTGCCACGTGTGTGAGCAAGGCGCGACGAAGAGACATTGGCACGGCTGGGAATCATTAGCACCTTGTCGAGTGGCAGAAGGGGGGAATGCTTACGGCGATGTTGTTGAGACATATTGAACAGTCCTGTGACGACGAATTGGCCGCGCCGGAGGTCATGTTTCTTAGCCTCTGATGTGTGGCCATGCTAGGGGTTGTCAGTCTCTGTGCTACTCTTCCGCAATATACAGCAAAAGTTTCCCCTTACTTGAAAGTGTTGAGCTTGTTCTGCCAGCCACGGTTCAGCTCGAGTCTCATCTTGACGCAGCGAAAGATCATCTCCTCGCCCCCTTTGAAGTCGATGCCCAGCTGCACAATGTCACCATCGTTCACCGCGTAAGGCTTCGACTCGGTGCCGGGCGGGCTGAGGCGGATGTGGTTGAGAAAAGTGCCCGAGCTGCTCTTGACGTCCTTGATATACCACTTGCCATCCTCGTACCAGAACTCGCAGTGGCGCCGGCTGACGACCTTGCTCTTGAAGCCCACGGGGGCGGCCGAGGGAGCGTTCGCGGGGACATTGGGCTGATTATCCCTCTCGGAATACCTGCCAACACGGATGACTTCTCTGCCGCTTGGGAGGGTGCGGGAAATCGGAGCGAACTTCAGTGACGGCCGAGTGGCACGGGGGTCGAAGAATGTGCTGAAGCGGATCGAGGGCAATGTGTCGAGGTTGCCACTGCCTCCTTCCTGTCGGGCGGCGGCATCTCCGGTCGTTGCCGAGCGTGCTCGGGTCATGTCGTCGGCGTGCGGATGGATCCCTGCCGTGGCTTCGGGCCCGTCGACGGTGGGTGAGACGGCGAGGAAGTGGACGGCAGACGACTCGGTTGATCTCCTGGCTGCGGCAGTTCCTGTGGCGGCCCCCGGATCGGCTCTTCCTCCCGAATACGAAGTGGATAACCCGAGGGGATGGGCGAGAGTGGGCACGAGCTGCGAGAAGCGGCTGCTGCGAGTCGACAAGGAGGGGTTGTTGCTGCCGTCAGACGCGGGGGCGGTGGAGGGATCGTTTCGGGCCGAACCGAACCAGGGATTTGGCGCAACAACGGTTGACGACGGCGGCGGCAGTGAGGATGCCGGTGGTGGTGCAGAAGCGGCAGCGCTCTGGGTCGCGTGGGAGGTGTGGGAGGTGTGCTCACGAGACAGGATGTGGGTTTGGGTGTAGTTGCGGAGGTAGCTCAGGCCGCGCAGTCGGCTGGTCCTTGAAGGCGGTGTCGACGACGCTGGAGTTGCAGTCACGGCAGAGACGGCGATGTTTCCTGGCCCCTGGGTTGTGGGCGAGGCGGCGGGTTGCGTAAACATTGACGGGGCCCGCTTGAGTTGGTGTCGGAGGAGAGTCCCACGCCCGGCGCTGTCACTTGTCGGCGGTTGTCGATGAAAGGTCTGCTGCGGCACGCACTGCCTGTTGGGGTCCTTGGGGGCAGCCGCTCCTGATTCGCCGGGCGCGTTTCAGTGGCAGAGACAGAAACCACCTGAGGAAGGAGCCTGACCTGCGGGAGCTGAGTGAGGCCTCGGGCGGGTAGGTCGTCGACAGACGGAATTCAAAGTCGAGGATGGATCTGCCTGGTCTGATCTGTCTGTCCCAGTGGCAAGGTTATTTTAAAAGGAGCATGAACTAGTGAATAGCTGCTTTCGACCAAATTGGGACCATGTCTTAGTCCCGAGGCTGGAGTGGGGTCAAATTGGACAAGGTGAGGCCTGGTTTTGGTGCTTTTTGGGGGCGCTTCAGTGGTTGGTCGGGCCTGGGCCGGCCTGGGTCTGGTTGGTTTGCAGATTCTCTCTGGGCTGCTGTTGGGAAAGAAACCGAGTTTGGTCGTTGCATCTGGCTGCAGTGGTTGTGCACCTGGCTCATGGAAGGTGCGCGAGCCAAGTCAGCACAACATGAAAGATGCCAGGGGAATCTGCCGTCCCATAGCGTCGAGTCTGGGGCACTTGACATGGTTGTGACGCCTTAAGTCGCTCGAGACTGAAGAACGCTTTCGTCACCCGCATGCTGTTTGCTTGATGCGCGCCCAAATTGGCAATCCTTCCTGGCCCTCAGACATGCCTGAGAGCGGGCCCGCCCCGCTGGAACGCTGTTTGGCGGGCTTTGGTCTTCGGGCAGGCACCCCACCACCCGCGTTCGGACGCTTTTCCGCAGACGGAGAGCGGCCTAATCGCAGACCCCGGGCCTCTCTTGCTTTGCACGCCAAGTGCCAAGGCCGGGCTGCTCGCTTATCGATAGGCCACTCGCGACGCAATCGCGGATCGTCGATTTGTCTGGTCGTTGCATTGCATGCTGCTTCGACGAGTTTTGCGACCACATCCAGCATCGCCTTCACCCCGTCGGACCCAACCTCCGCCATGCTCCGATCCTGCCGGCCAACACGGTTACTATCCCAGGCTCGCCAGCCATGGAACCCGCTCAGAGCCAGCGGCCCGTCGCTCCCGGCCAGGACGCTTGCCACTGCAGTCGGTCGTGGCATCAGGGTTCGCGCTCCTCCCCAAACGCCCAAGGTAGGAAACCCGGCGCGTGAAGGGTGCCCAGTGATGTGTGGGCTAACATTTCTTGCAGGAGCCGACGGAGCGCGATAGGATCACTACCCTACCCAACGGCATCCGCGTTGCCTCGGAAGACCTGCCCGATGCCTTCTCCGGCGTCGGCGTCTACATCGATGCCGGGTCGCGGTACGAGAACCCTTCGCTGCGCGGTGCGAGCCACATCATGGACAGGCTGGCCTTCAAGTCGACGGGGTCGCGGACTTCGGAGGAGATGATGGAGACGGTGGAGAAGCTCGGCGGAAACATCCAGTGCGCCTCGTCCAGAGAGTCGATGATGTACCAGGCCGCGACATTCAATTCGGCCATTCCCACCACCGTTGGCCTGCTCGCCGAGACCATCCGCGACCCGAAACTTACCGAGGAGGAGATATCCCAGCAGATCGAAACGGCAGACTACGAAGTCAGGGAAATCTGGTCCAAGCCCGAGCTGATTCTGCCCGAGCTGGTGCACACAGCTGCCTTCAAAGACAACACTCTCGGAAACCCGCTCCTATGCCCGCAGGAGAGGTTAGGTGCCATCAACAGGGACGTCATCCAGGCATACAGGGACTCTTTCTACAAGCCAGAGCGGATAGTGGTCGCATTTGCCGGTGTGCCACATGAGGAAGCAGTCAGACTCGCTGAGCAACACTTTGGAGATATGAAATCAGAACCCGCGCTCTCAAGGACGGGATCAGAGACATCACTCGACTCGCTCGCGTCAGAGTCAAGCGACGCATCAACCGCCTCCTCCTCCTCATCCACGTCCTCCACCTCGGAATCATCGGGGTTGTTCTCCAAGATTCCCTTCCTTAAGAACTTCTCATCCTCCAACACCTCCGCCTATTCCATTCCAGCCACTCCGGCCTCAACCGAAGAC
>Ga0247824_10002339_pt1 | contig 10578 bp, 7 predicted proteins | sample 13C_PalmiticAcid_FD_194412 | JGI IMG/M metagenome (GOLD analysis project Ga0247824, IMG submission 194412) | Soil microbial communities from agricultural site in Penn Yan, New York, United States - 13C_PalmiticAcid_Day48 | ecosystem: Environmental > Terrestrial > Soil > Agricultural land...
GCAATTACCTTGGGGCCGATTACAGGGATCGCTTCCAACCAGAGAGCCATAATCAACCGTCGAGCTCATCACTGTTGCAGGAAGCGGTGATCATGCCATTCACGTTCGACCAGGTGCAAGCCTACGTCAATGGATACGTGACCACCCATAAGCCGCAGTGGCAAGAGGAAGATTATTATCAAGCGCTGGAACACTTTCCAAGTCTCAACGAATTGGTCAGGAACCCGTTTTTATTGGCACTATCCATGAAGGTACTGCCCCGCCTGATGAATCTTGGTCAACACTCCCCGACTGCTCGTGTCACCAGTGTGGAATTATATGACTGTTTCGTCGACCAATGGTTTGAGCGAAGCAAGAAACGACTCGGAGAAAGGGTTTTGACCTCTCAAGAGAGAGCAGCCTTCGACCGCATGAGTCAAGAAGGATTCACGCATTTTGCTCGCGAATTCCTGAAGACGTTGTCCGTCGCGATCTTTCGAAATCAAAATGGTGTCCCGGATGTCACATACACTCACAGCAAGGATAAGAAGACATGGAAAGCAGATTTTTTTGGTCTCGAGGCTGGCACACGACTCTTGCTCGAGGCATGTCCACTGACTCGGAGTGGCGAACTGTACCAATTCATCCATCCATCATTGCTGGACTATGGATTGACGCTTGCAATGTTTGACCCGCAAGACAGCAAGAACCCCAAGGTCCATAGGGGCAGTTCAGCTTCTGACATCAAGGAGTTAGATCCCGAGTCACCGCTAGTATGGAGGGATTTCTCGAGCGATCCTTTGATCATGCAATTCCTTGAAGAGCGTGCCAAATTGATCTCAATCCAGAAACAGTTACTCTCCTACGTCAACCTTTTGAAAACGGACGAGAAATGGCTCACAGCAGCTCTCAACGCAAAAGCGATCCTTGAGAAAGTTGGTGTGCATGTGCCAAGCTTCATGCCATTGCAAAACACCCAGCAGCATCCTGTGGCGGGTTTCCATGGGATGCCTGGTCCAATTCAGTTGCAAGACAAGTATGAAGCTCTTAGAATTGCGCGCCGGGGTGTGAATGGCCCAGCTCAGATACAGGCAGGCGAACCATCGGTTCTCGCAGAGGACGGCATGGTATGCTCGTGTGCGTATTCACCCGATGGAATGTCGATCGCAGTTGGTCTCGACGATGGCAGCATCAATGTCTACTCGACAGAAGACTGGTCAATGACTTGGACACTGAGCGGCCATGCCGGGGCAGTCTGGAGGGTTGTGTACTCACCGGCAGGTGATCGGATCGCTTCAGCCAGTCATGATAGGACGGTGTGTGTTTGGGATTCAAGAACGGGATCGCTACTGCACACATGTTCTCATAACGGCAGTGTTTATAGCGTCGCATTTTCACCTCGTGGGAACAAAGTTGCGTCCGCTAGTGAAGACCAGACGGTGAAGCTTTGGGAGGTAGAGACCGGAAACTGCCTTCAGGCGCTCCCTGGTCACCACGGTGGAGCCACATGCGTCGCGTTTTCACCCACTGGAAAGCAAATTGCCGCTGGCTGTGGAAACAGCAAAGTACGGCTATGGGACGCAGGCGGTCGCAGCCATGAGCTATCCGGTCACAACCAGTCTGTCAGTGATGTCAAGTATTCATCTGAAGGGGATCACATTGCCTCCACCAGTGATGACAGAACCGTCCGACTATGGAATGCGAAGACACGAGCCTGTCGCTACATCTTGAATGGACATAGCTATGGTGTTCTGTGTGTTGCTTTCTCGCCAAAAGGGGATCAGCTTGTTTCCGGAAGCGCGGATAAGACCGTAAAGGTGTGGGGCATCAAAAAAGGATCTTGCATTCGTACACTGACTGGCCATGATGGCCCTATCACCAGTGTCGTATATTCACCGAAAGACAAACAGATCGCCTCTGGTAGCGCCGACAAGACTGTACGGTTGTGGAATCTTGACCAGAAATAATATGGCTAATAAAGTTCAAGATTACAAAGATCATGGTACTGGCGCTGGAATGTGGATACAAGGGCCTGTCTCAGAGGCTGTAATCGAACGTGTTCCCATTTCTTGCTCTCGCAGCGATTCGGGCGCCGAAGCCTCAGTCCCACCGACACCCATGCTCACTTTACCTGTATTATTCGCTGAGCACCCATATCTAACCTGAATCGAGTTATGTACCAATTAACAAGCAAATGGAACGGAGGTCGGAGAGATATACTCTTCGATTCTCCTCACAATCGCCTTCATCACCACTGAGACACTTCGCGGCAAGTCGAAAGGGGCGGTGGCCAGGTTGGCCAAAGTCATGAACGAAGAGAATGAATGGCAAGACATTCTACTCATGATCTTGCCTGACACATCACCAAGATCTTTCGTCGAATGCGGAACCTCAAGCACTTTATATTCTGAGGATACGGCAGCTACACAAATGCACTAAACGGATTGATCAACGAAATACTTGAAGGTTCGGGCCTTCTGTACTGCAATGATCGGGACGGGTTGGCGAGGTTGAGAGTAAAGGTAGAAGTGTGTTTTGAGACAGACCGACGGAATCTCGGAAGACCTCAAAAGCCCCGAGAGGCCCATCACCGACTGGACACACTACATCAAGTCTTTAATAGAACCTGTTCCAAGTCCATGGATGCACACCCACATGTAGAAACCTCTCTCTCCTCCAACCTTCAATATTGTCCCTATAATTCTTCCTGTTCAACTTGCTGTTCGTCCTGCTGTTCGTCCTGTCGTTCATCAGAAATATCGGTGATCGATGGAGAATCCATTATCTGTCTGTCTTCAGGTTGCCTCATTTGAGATACCACGGATGCCATGGTGATCAGCTTCCTGCTTGCCTCGCGAAACATGTCCAGTGGCTCCCCTACAACACCATGCTGTTTCAACAGCTGCTTGTTAAGTGAAGTCAATCCACGCACATTTTGTATCGATGCTCCCGTGACTGTGAGAGAACCGCTCGTGGCACTCCAGCAAGGTGTAACACGGCGCTGGTATCCCTCTTTGATGACCTCCCACTTATGTACCGATCCATCTCCGCAGCCAGTAACCAGGTAATCGGCATATATAGATGGGTCCCATGCGACACCGAGAACACCCCCTTGAAGGTTTTGTACAACAGCCCGGCACTGACCAGTTGCAACATCCCAAAGCCGGACTGTCTTGTCAGAACTGCCGGAGGCGAGTAGATCTCCATTGTACGAGTAGCCCACGCATAAAACCGCATGGACATGACCGATCAATATCCAATGGCATTCTCCTACATCCACAACCCATAGGCGCACCGTGCAGTCATCGCCAGCTGAAGCAAGCTTGTCTCCTCGAGGTGAGAATTCGAGGTCCTGAACCCTGCTACCATGGCCAACGAGGGTATTGATACAAGCCATTGTTACAACACTCCATAGCCTGACAGTACCGTAAATGCATCTAGTAGCGATCAGGCCGCCGTTGGGTGAATACACGACGCCAATCACTCCGATTGTGTCGCTAGCCAAAGACCCGAATTGTTCGCCAGTTTTTGGATTCCAAAGTCGAACTGTATCGTCCCAACTGGCAGATGCTACTTGATCTCCTTGTGGAGAGTATGCGACGCTGCGGACCCAGTCGGTATGACCAGTTAGGATGTGTTGGCAAATCCCACTATTGACGTTCCATAGCCGTATTGTGTTGTCATAGCCTCCAGAACATATATAGTATCCATCAGGCGAAAATACGGCACTGGATACTGTTCCTACATGGCCACGTAAGATCTGTTGACAAGTTCCTGTTTCCGAGTCCCAGAGTCGTATCGTATGATCCTTGCTACAAGAGGCAATCAGGTCTCCACAAGGTGAACACTTGATATTCGAAATCTCTTGGCTGTAGCCACTCGGGTTGTGTCGGGATCCTCCGAGTGACACATCCCATAGACGTACCGTGTTGTCAAGACTGCCAGAGGCGATCATGTCACTCTTAGGGGAATATGCGACACAATTGACGTTGTTTCCATGGCCAGTCATTGTATGACGACATGTCCCAGTTTGTACATCCCATGCTCGCACTGTTCCATCCTCACTTCCGGAAAAGACTTGGTCACCTTTCGATGAATACACAGCACTGGTGACTCCGCTACTGTGCCCTTGCAGGATAAAGCGCGTTCCCGACTCCACATCCCATAATCGAATTGTCCTGTCATGGCTAGCTGATGCGACTTGCTCCCCTTGAGGAGAGAACGTGACACTCCAAACCATACCAATGTGACCGGGAAAGATACGACTGCATTCCCCGGATGCAACATCCCATAGCCGTACTGTGAAATCATCGCTTCCAGAGGTAATCCGGCCCCCCTCTGGTGAGTATGCAATGCACAAGACTCCTCCCGCATGGCCGGATAGTATCTGACGGCAACTACCCGTGGCTAGATCCCATAGCCGAATTGTCTTGTCGTCGCTGGCGGAGGCAACTTGATATTCATGAGGTGAATACGCGACACAATTGACGGTACGGTTATGATCGGCTAAGATGTGCTGGTAGACTCCTGATTCCATGTCCCAAGTCCGAGCTGTCTTGTCACAACCACCAGAACACATCCAATTCCCGTCCGGAGAGTATACGACCTTTAGAACTGGACGACTGTGGCCACTCAATATCTGTATTATCTCCCAGTCGGATGACGAATACACGACAATATCGCCACTTCGGAGACCAATTGCTAACCGATTTCCGTCCGGCGAAAATGCGCAGGAAAAGACAGCGCTATCCACGGTGAAATACGGCAGCTCGCCAAATTGTACACCCATCATATTCGTTCCGCTCAAATCCGTCTGTCGTAGCCATGCACCTCGAAGATTGACCTTCCTCATATCCGCTCCTTGCAGTTGCGCGGCATCAAACACTCCATAGCTGAGATCGGCTCCTGGGATCTGAATACCTCGAAGATCTGTGCCAGCAAACTGCACTCCTGCTCGGACAAGAATCGTGATCGCGTTGGCTGCTGCTTTGCGCCATTTCTTGTCCTTCTTCGAATGCTTGATATACGCAAGCAATTGATCCTTGAACACTGGTTCTTGTTGGACTCGCTCTTCTAGGAACTGCAGTAGCGAATAGTCATTCACGAAATTCCTCCAGACTAAAGGTGAATTGGGATTCGGATCCTGTTCTGGACTGGCTGCCATCTCGTCCATTTCGTCATGGATTTCAAAGCTCTGCATTGAGCTCATGCTCCCTCGTCGACCCATTACTGGTTCTAGTGCTGCCCTGTTTGTTCTGTCTTGTGGATCATATACTGCGCGTGCCAATGAGTACTCCAAAAGTGACTTATGGATGAACTGATGTTGATTGCCATTCTGTGTCAATGGACAGGCTTCATGAAGGAGCTGCTTCTCCATGCGATCGAAGAAATCATCCTTCCATGATCCTTCATCAACTAGTTGAGAGTACTCGACAACAGGATGACCACCTTGCTTCTTGTAGATTGCAACGGCAAACTTCTTCAGATATCCAATACCATTCAGTATGAATCCCTCAGCACACAACTTCTCAAATGCTTCCCTTGGCAAAGAAGACATATCCTTCGCTGCGAGTCGCTTCTTGCCTCGCTCTAACCACTCTTCGATGAAATGGTCATACAATGCAACTCGTGTAACACGTGTACTTGAAAGGTGTTGTCCTGGATCCACCATGCGTGGTAGCACATCCAACGCCAAGGCCATTAGAAATGGACCTTTGACCAGATCCTTGAGACTTGGGATGAGGTCGAGAGCTTGCTTGTAGTCATCTTCATGCCAGAGAGGTTTGTTGATGGCGACGTACTGCTTGATATAGTCGTGTACCTGGTCATTTGAAAAAGGCGCAATCACTGCTTCTTGGAACAATGGCGAATCCTGTCGCCGGTTGCGATTCCCTGGTTGGAATCGATCTCGATAGTCCGATTCAAGGTACTCTGTACGACAGCTGATGATCAACTGAGCGTCCCATTCTCCAGGCTGGTTTAGGCGATTGCTCATGTACAGGTTGTGGGTCTGCTGAATCTCATCGTATCCATCACAGATCAAGATAAACTTGCGATGGTGCTTCAACTCTCGAATCTGAGGCTCTGAGAACTCGTCTCTCCTTAACTGCTTAGTGATCATATCGAGTTCAGGCTTGTCGATGGTAGCCAGGTTGATACGGAGAGGGATCCTGTCTCTCTTGCTCTTGTATGTCTTCCACAGGTCGATCTCGAGCTCACGACTGAATGCTGATTTCCCCGCTCCAGAATCGCCTAGCAATAGGAACACCTTCTGATCGCTACTCAAGAATTCTTTGACCTTGTACATCAGTGGGAAACGTGTGTCATCGGCAGCTTGCAGGCTGGCCTTGCCTTGGAGTGGGATGTACACAGTATTACCACGTTCCTTTGTACGTTGCCTCCTTAGGACACGAAGTTGCGCCTCGACATCCGGTCTATTCTGCACGCGATCGAGAAGAGATGGAGACCCTGGTTCTGGTAGAGTAACTTTCAATGGATAAGAGGTGGGGCCATTCATCAAACTCATTTGAAAGAGATCCTTCTTCCCGATGCTGCCGCTTGCTTCCAGTTCTTGGAGAAGTGTCTCCGCAGCTGCAGAAAGTACAGAACATTTTCGGTTAGATTATCACGTCAATCTGGTAGATATGGAAACTTCATATCTTAGCTGGCGAGCGATTCATCATACAATGTGACGATTCTTCGGACGAGGAGGATAGCTGCATTAGAATGTTGAGGATCCATTGCTTGATACCGACTTGCTGACCCCACATATCATCGTTCCTGTAGATCTCTGCGAGGAGTGCAATCGCACTCTGATGAGTCTCGGCATCCCATTTTGGATTGGTTGCCATCTCTCCAAGTCGTTGGCACACCCCCCATTGGAAGGCTGGATCGTATCGACAAGGCGCTCCGCAGACCAATTTCCTGAATGTGGCGAGTTCCCCATCTCGGATCAAAATGTCGGCTCCTCGGAGTGCAGCATACCAGTTACGTTTGCGATTAAAGCTAAAGCTTTCCTTGAGTGAATCTTCGAAGCCTTGACCTCCTTCATTCAGCGAGGTCACTCCATCGTACGCCGACTTGACGACAGAGACAACATTGGATCCTCCTGACGCGCCTTTCTCGATGTCCTGTAATCCTTCGATGAATTTGATGAGATCCAGACCTTTCACTGCGCCTACCAATCCAGAAGCACCTTGAGTCACTTTTTTTGTTCGTCGCATGGCTGCTTGCCACATCGTCTCGTCATCCGGGACACACAACAGAGCTTGGTATGCATACGCTGCTTGGTACACCAAGAATGGATCCGAACTCTTCTTCAGTTCGCTTAGATAGGAAGAGAGAGGCTCTTGTAGTAGGTTCTGATAACCCAGATCCGTAAACTTCGCATCAGCCATGGTATCAAGGACGTGCGAGACAGCCAAAGAAATGAGGTGCATGTATTCCGATGATTGTTGATGCATGTCTTTGAGTCGGATGCTGAGGAGATCCAGTATCTTGAAAAAATCATCGGTGTAAAGATAACCACGATCAGCACCTTCGATCAATCGGGCGAGTCCTTCGAGCTGTTGAATGTTCAACAATCCAGAGTGGTCGATCGCTGAGTAGAACTTTCTGAGTAGATCACGGAACGTATCCTTGTCAAGGATAGGTGCAAGGAGTACCACTTCAGCAATAGTTTTGGCATCCTTAATCCTTTCCATCTTGAATGCTCTGATCACATCAATGACTAGGCAGTGGAGTCGTTCTTTCTCATCTCTATCCCGCAATACGGATTGTATCCACTTGAGAGCGATTGGATTCAGTCTGATACCTGGGAATTGAGCCACCTTCAATAAACCAAGGCAGTAGACTAACTGTGGCGTGCTTATGAGACGCTCATCAGGTTCAGGCAGGCTCATCTCAACGGTGGGTGGAGGAACGTTCTCAGGAAATATGTGAGCGGGAACCGTTGAAGCGACTGTTGCCACATTACTGCTTTGTTGCTGGTCAAGTAGAGACTTCACTGAGCTCACATCCTGCGACCATCCTGCAGAATGTAGTGTTCTCTTGATGCTACTGGGACGATAGGTGTCTGGTGGTCGAGCGAGATCGTAGACGTTCCCTCTAGTCCATGGTCGCGGTACATGAAAAGTAAGCACAGGCAAATTAGGACAAAGTGATGCGCGTTTTGCTATGTGTACTCGGCACTCAAGAGTACAACTCCCATGATCCTTTCCCCGTCAAGTAAGTTGCCGCAGTTAATCTTACCCTAGTTTCTCTGCTTTTTTAAAGCTGGCTTGAGCACTGCTAGCATGACCGCGGCTCTCGAGCAATTTTCCCAAGCCAATGTATGTTGTGGCAATTCCTTTCGCCACTGTTGGGCTCTTGTCATACTTGACAGATTTCCTCGCTTGAGACAACGACACCTCTGTGTCGTGACAAAGCACCAAGGCGATGTCGGAATCAGTGGTATTGAAAGCCGTTTCCAAGTAGACGTTGGCGAGTTCCAATGCCTGCTGTGATGAGAGAGATCCTCGTGGAGACGATACAATGCTGCCGAAAACCATTTCGATTTCTTCTTTTCAGACGAAATAGATGAGCACAAGGGTCAGGACTACTTGTTGTTTGAAAAAGTCAATGTCAAATATTGATGGATGTAGTGTAATGCTAACATACCGATATAGCGTTGGTAGTCCCAGCTTATGCCTGTAACATGAAGCAAGAAGGATTAACATCGATATACCACATGAGAATGGTCAAAAACTGTCCCATGAGTTTTGAGAGATCCCTTACTTTTGATGTTTGGGATGTGCTTTGGAAGACTGGTGCTTGTCTCCTTCGGGTCTGGTCTTATTCCCTGCCAGCTATGCCGAGAGAGGTGACTAGGGATGTGTGTCTGGGGTGCGGTTATCTGTGTGAGTTCAGATGTGTGCTTCTGAGGAAGAGTTGTGGGAGGAAGGAAAGATGGAACGGACAGAAAGAAAATTTTGGGAGGCGAAGCCATGTGGGCAGTCTTCCCGACACAACCCCCTTGTTGCGGTACAAGCATAAACCACGGGTTAAAGGGCTATAGAGCCCATATGAATCTTTTATTACCGAAGTAGACATACCAATAAACATGACATCTTGTTTTCCTACTCGCTACACACTACTCCTCACCCTCTGTCGACCTGGCTACCACATTCCTGATATTTCCCGCAGCGGGAAACCTCAAAAATGGGGGGCTTTGTACCCTCACCTCGAACTCCTGTATTCAAACACAAGAGGGGTTCATCGGATCTCACATCAATTGGGCGACGATTATCTACAAAGGTGCCTGGATTTCTCTGCGAAGGATACCTCGTCATCTACAAGCTCTTGGTACAAGGTGTCCTTTCATTACCGCTTGACTTGGCGGCTTTATGTTGCACGGTACACAACACGCAGCTTACGCGAAGATCGGAGGGAGACCATCCTCATGTCCTGCAATCTTTCCATCGGTCGAACGGGGGTGGGCGAGAAAAAACAGCTGTGCGATAAAAACGCAAATGTCAAGTCTAAACCGAGATGAAGTTTTACTATTGCTTTCATACGGGGGGGGATATCGTCATTGTCAAGGATCCAGCCGCCCCCTTCTGGAATGCTTTGCCAATGGGTGTGACCCATTACTGTTGTGAACGCTATTGTGAACAAGGACAGGGGAAGGAAGAATCAATCTGGACAAGAGCGTATGAGGGACAGATTTCCTCCTGTCTCGTTTTATTGAATGGTGGCAAGGCGTCTCTTCCCCAGCCACCGGACTTAGCAGCATTCCATGCTGTGGTACACAACAATTACGGTTCAGCAAACCCGGATCCTTCACCAATGGGCCAAATACCGATCAAGAGCTATCTATACCACTTGAAATGCAGAATCGGAACACATTCGTCAAATCATGGGCCGCGCGCTCTTTCATTGGAACACCCCCCCAAAAAACGCCACACGTCTCTCGACACATTCTATCGTATTTCATTCACAGAGCGTCCAATACACTTCCACTCCTAACTGAAATATGTCTGAAGGTGCAGGGTGGTAACTGCAGAGGATGCAATCAATTGCGCACTTCGATCCATCCAGAAAGCGTTTGATCTACAATACTAAAATCCTAAAGTTTTTCGTTAGGCCGTTGCGTCCCTCGATAGGCCGTTGCGCTCGATGGAGTATTGGTCGAAGACAAACCCTTCTTGATTTATGCCACTTGGTTCTGGCCCTTGGTTCCACTTGCGGCTTTCGAGGGGGCGCGATTTTTGGTCCCACTTGAGATCATGAGGATTCAAGGCGGCGCAGTTTTTGCCAGAAAGACTTGATGAGTACGATGAGTACGATCCGAAAGGATTGTTCCACTTGGTTCATGCTTCCTTGACACTTGAGATCAGGGAGGCTTTCGAGGCGGCGCAGTTTTGCCGGAAAGATCTACTGAGGACGATCCGAGAGGATTGTTCTGGCTCCTTTGGTCCCAATTGAGATCAAAGGGGGGGGGAGGCGGTTTTTGAGGCGGCGCAATTTGCTAGAAAGACCGAATGAGGACGACTCGAGAGGATGCTCCTGAGATTGTTGGTCTGTGCGACCTTGCATCCAATCTAAGTTTCCGCCCACCTC
>Ga0247824_10002340_pt1 | contig 10576 bp, 6 predicted proteins | sample 13C_PalmiticAcid_FD_194412 | JGI IMG/M metagenome (GOLD analysis project Ga0247824, IMG submission 194412) | Soil microbial communities from agricultural site in Penn Yan, New York, United States - 13C_PalmiticAcid_Day48 | ecosystem: Environmental > Terrestrial > Soil > Agricultural land...
GGCCTTTCTTGCGACTGGATTTAGACTGCCGTCGGGCTCGCATGTGATCGACATCCTTTCTGAGACTGTCAGGTTTGATAATTTTGGCGTCACTTAAGGAACCGCCAACGATTGCAGGTAGCCACAAGAAGTTGTGGAGAGGTGATCAAAAGTCGCATCATTTTGCTGTCATTCTGGAATTCACTTTGAGGCGCCAGTTCAATACTGGTTTTGGGCAAGTTGCAGTGAGACAGGAACGTTGTGTCATGTTGCCATCGATCAAGCATTCAGCAATGAAGAGAAGAACGGCGTGTTGAGTCGAGTGTCTGATTGCTTGGGCGGAGTGTCTCCTGGCTCACCCGAACTCCCGGGGCCGACGGCAGAGGGTCAGCTACATACCTCGGCCCACAGCCTCCCCCTCGCTCACCCAGCCCGCCTAAAGCGGCCGAAGCCAAAGCCAGGACGGAACGAATCTAATCCCACCCCTGCATCGTCTCATCAATCTGAGCAACCATCCCATCTTCATTCCGCTCCACCATGAGCTCCCTGAGCTCCCCCAGCATCTCCTTCATGTCCCGGACGGTCTCCCTAAACTTGCGCCGCTCCTCAACAATGTCCGTCACCACGCCTATGATTGTACACATCCGGAGCCTCTCCCTCAACCCGAGCCCCGCCGCTTGGGGCGTGTTGAAGAGAACAGCCCTGCGCCGCAAGAAGACACGCAACGCCTCCATGCCGACGATCTGCTCGCACAGCCACCCCTGCACGCCCGCGACGTTCCCTGTGGGCACGTCGCCCGGGTTCAGCCCGTTCGCTACCTGGTATGTACAACTTTATGACGGACCTCGCAGCATCGGCAATCTGGCCGAGGGCGTGGTAGCAGGTGGCGAACCGGAGGTGGGCGTAACACTCCTGCATCTTGGGCATCCCGACGCGGGGTTGCTGGTCCCAGTCCTCGTTTAGGTGGGCCAGGGCGGCCCGGTAGTCTGGTGGCGTGCTCTCCGCGGCGAGCCTGTACATGTTGACGTGCATCCTGGACAAGTGCTGCCAGCCCGTATTCTGCGTTCGAGCTGAGCGCCTCCCGAGCAAATTCAGCCTGCATTACTTGCGCCGCTCCCCTGTTGTCGCCGGCCATCTCGCGCAGGTCGGCTTCGGCTGAGCGGTAGCCGTCGCGGAGCATGTTGAGGTATGGCTGGTGAGAGTCGTCGTTTCTTCTGCGCCGTCGCCCGGCTGACGCGGGAACGCCGGATAGTTGTTTCACCAATGCCTGTGTGTCTCTTGAAGCTCCTTGTTGTCCGTCCTCGGAACGATCATCTTCCGTCAGATCTGCGGCATTACCTCGAGTGACGGTGCTCCCGTCGCGTGGCTGCAAGCTATCCCAGACCGCCCCAATGAAATCCGCTACGAGTTCGAGCACCGGCATGTTTAACGTGGTGTGGGTGAAGGCTGCAAACTTTGCCACAGTCTCGCGCTCAGCGTCCTGAACGGCGACAAACAGGTTCCCTAGGCTCGCGGTGGCCACCTGAGTTCTCTGCCATGAGTGCCGCCAGGCCATTCATCATGTTCTCCGGCTTGCATACGAGAATCCATGATTCGGCCACGTCCTTCATCCGCTGCTCGAAATTGGGAATCTTGCCATCCCGTGCCATCTGCTCTGCAGCGCAAGCACCCCAGCGAAGGAGAGACTTTGCGTAGCAGCGGCGAAGAATGCCGGTGGCGTCCAGGTCTGCGGCGACAGGTTCGGTCGACAGGTTGCGCTCGAAGAGGGCCTTGGCATGGGGCAAGTCGCCCTCGTCGTGTGCAATCTGCGCCTCAGCGTAGGCACGGTAATGCGGCGCCAGCAGGCGGACGGCGCGCGGGCTCCCCCACTCGGGGCGCGTCAGGACCATGCCGACGCAGTCGACCAGCGAGACGCCCATGCGCTCGACCTCGGCCAGCGGCTTGCCGTCCTGCACCGCCCACGCCAGCGCCGTTGCCCGCCAGTTGTGCAGGTGGTCCTCGTGCTGCGTGTCTAGCCCGTCCCATTCCACCTTGGCCCATCCCTTGCTCTTGCGGGTGCGATAGTCGAAGCCCCAGACCAGCGCCTGGCGGATGACTGCGAAGCGCGCCTCTTTCCAGATTTCGTCGTTCATCAGGGCGCGGCTCAGAAGGGTGTACATGGGATGGACGTGGTAACAGGCCACTGTTTCGCCGCTCTCGGTGGTAACTTTCGCGTGGCTGAGGATGCCGACCCTGATCAGCTTGTCCTCGGTCTCAGACCAGTACAGACGCAGATTCTGCGCCATACGGCCCTTGTTGGCAATCTCAAGGAACTGTTCCGATATCCAGTGCTCGAAGTTGCCCTCGGTGAAGTGTCGGGACACGGAAAGGTAGAGGCACCAATAGTACATGGTCAGGTCCATAGGCATGACGTTGAAGAAGGGCGCAAACTGAGATGCTTTGATCAACGTCTTTCGGGTGTCGATGAAGGATCTCAAGCAGAGCGCCTGGTTGAGAGACTTCGCAAACCGGGAATCGGATGGACCACCTTGTCCGGCTGAAATCCCCTTAAAGACGCCATAAAACATGGTGCCAAGAACTTCTCGCCATCGTAGTTTACCCTCTTCAGCTCTGGCGCAACTAGCTTGATGGCCGCTGGATTTCCCTCGAGCACGATGGCTGCACGGCGTAGGGAATCGATGTTTTCCCGTCTGTAGAATGTGTCGGGCAGCTCATTGACGGACGAGCAGGAGAGATTCTGAAGCAAGCTCACCGAGTTGATCACGGAAAGGCCAGATAGAGGGTAGTTGTGGTGTGGAAAGGGAATGTCGGCGATGGATGTGGTATCGAGCCGAGATGCGACAATGACCATGGACTGCCCCCTTGCTGCCGCCCGTATAAACGATTTTAGCGGCCCTGTCATTGTATCTCGACCTATCCCCGTTGGCTGGGTGGGGTCTTCAAAGACATCAGCGCTGTCGAAGACCAGGAGATATTTGCCTCGTTGGAGTTCTTTGATGATATCCTTCTCCGACCGCTCATCGGGTGGGAGGTGCAGCTGCTCGGCGATGGATGCGACAACATCGCTCATTGAGCGGTAAGTTTCGGTCTTCTCGGAATTCAGGTCGTCAAAGTCGATGTAGACCGCCGTGTCAATCCCAACCAGACGACTTCCACCAGCGGCACACGTACCGCAGTAGCTCTGTCTTTCCAATGCCGCCTTGCCCGTGTAGGAGGACGAGCCGCGCGACGGGGAGAAGCGTCTCCAGCTTGACAATGTCGGAGTCTCTGCCTGACAACAGCCGAGGCGCGTGCATTTTGGCCTTTGGAGATAAACGTTGGGATGGTACCGCTTGCTTTATCGACGCCAGCGTGCGTCGGACCGAGGCAAAGGGGACCTTTTCCGACCTGGCGGTGTTTGCATCTGTTGCTATGCTTGACACGTAGACGACCGGTACCATGGAGTCAGCTAGTTGCACGGTCAACATGTAGTGGGCCCTTCTCGATTGGTTGCGAAGCAGTTCCGAGCGCGCAGCTCGAGCCGCATCAGTAACCTTCATTCCGTGGCCGAGAAGGGATTGGTAAAAGGATCCCATAAAAATCTCGACGCTTTCTTCGACTACCTTGTATGCCATGGCCACGACTGACTGTACCCCGTGGTCCAGAAGCACTTCGGCGAGGTTGCTGCCGGACGAGGCGTGGCGGAAACTAGCCGAGTCGCAGGCATTCAGCACGACTGTGTGAACACCAGCCAGGGCGATTTCTTTGCCAACTTGGTCTCCGGTCCGGTAATCTGGCTTTAGTCTCAGGGGGTTTTGCTTGCCCGGCCGGCAAAACTCGAGCACGGCTGTGGGTCTACCCGCCACGGTGTGCATGTCGCCTTTCATGTCGAAGTGAACCAAGTCATAGAAGCGCGGGTGTTCTTGCAGATGGTTCTGGAACGCCTGCCAAGTGGGTGGTCTGAGGATCGTGAGCGTTGTTTGGCCATCCAGCTGGGGTGGAAGCTGATCTATGACGCCCATCAGGGCGTTTGCCAGGAGTTGGTAGTCGACATCTTTCTCTGGACACGGCCTAGACATAACAAGGAGGATGTTGAACCTTTTGCCGTCCAACCCATTTCGGTGCTCTGCCAGCGCAGTCGTTGGTGGGCACCCTGCTCGCACGCCAGTTACGGACTGGACGGACCGGACAACGCTCACGCTTCGAGGACGACGCTCCGTCTTGGACCAGACCTCTGGGTCTTCCAGCACATCCCAGAGTAGGTGCTGAATGGATGGCCCACCCTCTTTGTTTTTCCCCTCCCATGACCCCGATGGGACTACATGCAGCTGGACATATCCGTCCTGGGGGACCAGGCCAGTCTCGGCAATCTGTGAGGCGAGCTTGCAACCGTACGCTGAGATGAGCCTTTTTGCGCTTTCGGCTTTCGTTTTCTCGAAGGGTTCGCTGGCATGATTCTCGAGATACCACGCAATTATCTTCGCCGGCTCATCGTTCTCGTCGTCGCTCACGAGCTCCGCCAAAGCGGCAAGTGGATCGCACAGCTGGCTATTGGACGACCCGGAGCTTGTGTTAAGCTGGACATCCCATTGTAAAGATTCGGAAGATTTGGCCTGTGTGCGCGGGCCCTGGGGTACAATATGCTGAATGCGGATGTAAACCGGCATGGCAGCTGTCTAGGTATGTAGATGCTCTTTGATGAGTACAACTGGCATTAGCTGTGGATGAGCAACAAAGTCTCTATCGCAAAACCACACAGTTCAAAAGGTTCTCGGCACGATGCAGACACAACGCGAGGAAAGTAGATGGTGCCTTCAACTCTTTAAGAATGACGCCGGAGAATGCCAATGATGGAGGCCTCGAAATCCCCGCAAGCCTGGTGAACATGTGAGCAGAGGTTATTAGCGGGTCCTCAGTGAGGCTGAGGCCGGAGAAGGTCGGAGTAAGATATGAGTCCGCGACTTCCAAGTACAGCTCTCGAGTTTTAGTGCCTTGCTCTCTCTTATTCCAACCGTGAAGAAAAGAATTCGGTATCTACCGTGTCAAGTCAGTGGAGCCCCTGTTGGCTGTGGATGATGCTCTGTGATGAGGCAACTCGAACAAAAATCCGGGGTCCTGATCTGGCGCTCTCCACCCAGCCACGGCGCTGAAGACCCCTGATTTTGCCGAGGATCGTTGCATCCGCCGAGTCCGTATCGGGACTGATCGTCGACGAAACTCTGTGATGTAACTGCACGCTCCCACGTCCAACCCGGTTCGCCTGGCTTGTCGGCCTTTTCTGCTCGCCCGCCAGGTGAAGCTGAGTAGGGATGCAGCAAGCCGCGGCACGGAGCGGGTGGAAGACGTCGGCAGGGATGTCGACAACATCTCGATGCCTATCGCTATCAGCTCGCTCCTTGCGCCGTCACCTGCTGCCGCCGAGGATGGGACTGCATAAATTGCCTCGACTCAACGAAAGGAATGGCGGTCGAGAGAGGCTCCATGCAGGTCCATGGTAGCGAGCTGCAGCACATCCGCACTTGGCCATAACCGACCGTTCCTCGACGCAGTCGCGCGAGTGTCTTCCGTAAGCTAGAGGGGCAGTGTGTTAGGGGTGCCGTCATCTGTTAGTGGCCTGTTTGGTATGTGGCTGTTGTTCGACATGGAAGCCATCGAACGGCGTGAAGCAGACATGTGGCCCCTGTCTCATGAAAGAGTCAACTTCCGGTGATGTTCCAGGGCCGGCTCGGGTTCGATCAGTCCTGTCCCACCTCACGCGGCCTCTCGGCTGCAGAGGGAGGTGTCTACGCGGCACAAGAGGTTGGTGTGACCAGAAGACCACCTCACCCACCTGCACGGGTCCAGCCATCACAGCCTGGAGGTGGCTAACCAACGGTCCAATGACGGTTTCAGATGTCCTCTTTCTCTCAGGAACCGATCAGCCAAGCAGCGCACACCTTGCTGACGAGCGTGCCACGCGCCACGCGATCTGGGTAAATCCCGCGAGAAAGAACAGGTGGAGTATCCGTATTTGAAAATAACCTACCAAAACAAGAAACGTGGACGGGTTTTGGGGCGCTGTTCGGCAACCCCCCATTCTTTTTGCGCTCTCTCCTGTGCATTCGATCGGCAGAGATGATCCCGTTTTGGACTTCTTGGGGTGACCCTGGATCCTCCCCCAGACCCCTCCACGTTGCTGTTTGGTCCAGCCTGAAAGTGCCTCGTGTTGGGGGAGAACCGCCTGAAATCGACGAGACGAGGTCCCTGCATGAAAAATGTCGGCAGCACGGGCAGAGTTCCCCTCCAACGGCTCAGGAAGCTGTGCTTGAAGCGCTCGCAAACCTGACTGTAGGCTAGACCCCCCGAAGAGCTCATGGACACGCGAATGTGAGGTCGGCCGGGGGGGAGCTTCGACTCCGACTGCGCGGAGCTGTCTCCACTCTGTTGCAGGGCGTCAGGGAGTCCCCGCTGGAGTGACGGACGGTGTCCACGGGTGTCGAGTGGCTCTGAGTGGAGGGACTAACGCGGCGCCAGGGGCTGCCGCGCAACGGTGGAGGGGCGCATTTTGCTAGTCAGGGACGGGTGCGCCAGAGGAGTGCTCTGCTGTGTCCTTCGCGGGCTGGTAAATGCACGCACCATACACAGTAAATGTCTGATTTGGAGACGAATAGTCTGGACCGCAGAATCATTTGTGTGCCGTGTTTCTCCACAACCCACATTGGTGTGCATGCATCAAATAATTCCTGGGCCAGCAGGACCTCGGGAAGCTAGAGGACGCAGGGGCTAGAGAGGGTGCCGCACCTCCTGCAGCTCAGCGACAGGGGTCTCGTTAGGCCTGAACGCAGATCCAGCGGTCCAAGGAACGAAACAGAAAAAAAGTGAGCGCCCATGACAACCTCAGCAGTTGCTTTCACCTATGCACCACATCTTCTAGGTCGCCGCGAGTTTGTGGCCGAGACTAACGGGGAGCTGCTGAACAGATTTCGTTTTTGAGTGGGTGCTCGGTGTCGCATCTGTACCTAATCTGCATCCTGGTGCCTTTAGTGCCTTGGGTTCCTGATCGGTTCCTGAGCGACTTCGACACGCCCGCACCTCGCACTTCGCACCTCGAAACTCTCAAGACGCACCCCCAGATCTGCCACGCATTGGCCGGCAATCAACCGCTCCTGGTCCGATCTCAGCCCTCCAGTTAGAACCTGGAAACCCCGTGCTGGCATTGCGCAGCACACGTTGCACGTTCGCAGGCGGGGGCCTCGTCTCTGGCCGCCGCCGTGGAGAGCGGGAAGCGAATCGTCCTCCGGTCGCACAAAGCCGCCGTGATCGACTGCCAGCTTATTGCGGACACGGTATCTGGGTTTCAGATCTCTGCCTGCACCACGGCAACAACTCCCCGGCCGTCCCGACCCCGAAAACCGACCCGAATCGACCGGTGGCAGCAGCTTGGCCGGGCAGAATATCGAAGGCACTTGGACAAGGATAACAAGAAAAAGACCCCGCGGGGAAAGTGATGTACCATGGACAACTCCTCTACACCGCTTGCCGACTACTTCTGGATCGCCGGGATAGAGCACATCGCCTACGATGATGGCCCGGCGCTCCAACAGCCCCAGCAGCCGCAACAGCTGGACGAGACGATCGCAGAAGATGGCGAGGGTGAGGGCGAGGACGAGGCTACCGACGGTTCAGTAACGGCCGCGTCGCGTGCCACGGCTCGGCATTCCCGCCAGAACTCGGCGAACCGCCTCTCCACCCTCTCCAAGCTCTCGCTGTCTCCCTCCTTCTCGAGCGGCGAGGGCCGGACGTTAGAGGACGTTGACGGGAACACTAAGAGCAACCGCAGCAGCGCAACCATCCGGCCCGTACCCCCGCCGGCTTTTACCAACGGAAATACCAATGGGACTGCCATTCCTGGGCTGAACGGTGTTGGCGGAGGAGGAGAGGGGATCGGCTTCGACGGGTTTCCTGCCGACTTCGACTTCGACAAGGCCCTACTCAAATTCGCCGCCGAGCGGGAAGATTTTCTAGACGATCTCAGTTTCACCGCTGGCGCCAAGATTCAGTCGAGGCCACCGATGGTCAACCCGAGGACCGAGAAGCTCAAGACCGAAGACGATCCGAGCGGGAGGAAGAGCCCTCTTAAGAGCATTCGTGGCAGCATCCGCCGCAAGATGAGTTTTAGGGACATGAGCAGCGTGAGGAAGCAGCCTATGCCTCCAAGAGCGGGTATGTATTGGATTCCCGGTTCTCAAATCAGTTCCGTCCGGCCGAGACTGACTGTTCGGTGTTCAGCTTCGATTAGGACGACGAAGCGTCTTAGCAACTACAATTCGGTCATCCCCCCTCCCGAGCCGTTGAACCTGGACCCGGACATGCACCCGCTCAAGAGGCGGTTCGAGCCAGTCCTGCTCGACAGATACCCCCAACGAGATGCCTCGGCGGACGAGCTGGCCAGGAGGGGCAAATTCCCAGACTACGTGCCCATGTTCGCGTTTCCCAACGATATCCAAATCGTATCCTCGGACGAACGCCCCCGGACGACATGGCACGGGTTCACGATGACCTCCGACGACAACTCCAAGATCTACGGCATCACCATCATTGTATGGGCCGCACTGAGTACGGAAGTGGCTGAGGAGGTCGAGAAGCGGTGCGAGCGGTGGCGGCAACGGCACATGAGCAACGAGGAAAGGGAGCTCGCTGCAAGTCTGGGCGGTCGCCTTGCTGCGGAGCGGGCGCATCTTTCCCAGCTCCTGGCGAAACTGGGAACCCTGCCGTCAGGGTCGGCGGCCCGAGATTCCATCGACGAACAGATCAGTGCGGTGGAGGAGAAGATTGCGCTCATGACGGAGATGTTGCGACCTCTGAGACACGGTGCGGCGTCCAAGATTGACGGCCTGACGGCCGGCGAGACGGGTCTCTGGACACCACGCGCGTTTGGCGTTCTCGGCAGAGACCTGTCCAAGATGGGCTTCTGGAAGGAGTGGCTCAGGGCGGTGGTCGTCCCCATGACCGACGGTGCCGTACTGCGAATAGCGCCAAGTTCCCCTAAGATCGGGCGTTGGCAACCGCTGGAGCGCTACGTCGTCAACCTCTGTACCGAAGCCTTCAGCCCCTTGAGCTCACTGACTCAGGTCGAGCTAGGGGTGCGTGAGCTGCGGTTGTACGCTCGCAAGGAGGCGGTCAACGAGATTCCGGGATCGCGGAGCATCGACATTTACGCCCTCTTCAGGTGCTTGTCGCTCGAGAACATCGTGCTCTTGTTTGAGTACGCCATGACGGAAGCGCGCATCATTTTCCTCTCGTCACACACCGGCATGCTGCATCTCGCATGCCATGCGTTGGCGAACCTTCTCTACCCACTCAAGTGGGCGAGCATCTTCATTCCCGTGCTGCCCGCCCGGCTCATCTCTGCTCTCGAAGCGCCATGCCCTTACATTGTGGGAGTGGAGAGACGGTACGAGAAGATTGAGCTCCCCGAAGACGACTACGTGCTCGTGGACCTCGACAAGGACATCATCGACGCCACGGATCAACCTATCGGCTTGCCACGGCAGCACCGACGAAAGCTTCTCTCGCTGCTGCAGGTGGCTGCTCCTCACCGTCTGCGGTACGGAGTCACTCCCGGGCCCCCTCCGTATGCGGTCGAAGCCTTCCCATATGATGCGTTCTCGGCCGAGAGTGAGGCCATCTTCAACCCGAGCACCACGAAGAGCTCACTGGGCAAGTGGGTTACGCAAAACTCGTCCACCTTTGGGGAAGCGGATCCCGCCAGCTCGAACCGCACCCCCCTCTTCAACGCCTTTGCCAAGGCCAAGGTTGATCCCAGCAAACCGGACCGGCCGCAGACTAGCAAGTCGAGCAAGGGCAGCCCTCCGTCGTCCGTGTCTCCGATTTCGATGAACTTCCCGCCGATGCCCACGACGCCCGTGTCGCGCAGCGACTCCGGGTTCGCCCAGACCCTGAGGGAAAAGCGGTCGGGGCACTTCGACGAGAAGACTAGGCGCAGCTCGTCGTTCGGCATGGACCGGCACCACCCCACAATGCACCGCCCAAGCCTCCCGTTCTTGAACGGCCACAGCCAGAATCTGTCCATCTCGGCCATCTCGATCGACTCACAATCCTCGTTTGGAGGCTATGCGCCTTCGACATACGCGCAGTCCACCATTGCTGCGTCCACTATCATGCCCAACATGATGGTCCAGCCGGTCCGCAACACGGAGAACACTGTCTGGGTGGAAGGGCACTGCTTCAACTGGACACCCTCCGAGGTGAACTCGACGTGCACCGTCTGCGAGGACCGGTCGGAAGGAGATGGCCTCTACAAGTGCAGCGGATGCAACTGCCTCGCCCACAACCGGTGCCTGGGTTTCGCGTCGCTGGTATGCCCGGAGGCCTTCCACGCCGACCGCGTGCGCGCAGCATTTGTGCGCTGTCTCGCCAGTCTCCTCTACACCTACCGCAAGCACCTCGGCCGGCCGACAAGGGAGCAAAGGTCTAACGGCCAGTTGTACGCGTTCGACATGGATGGATTCATCCGCAGCCTGCCGTACGACCAGCAAGAGTACGCCACCATGATGAGGGACACCCAAGGTAAGCATCCCCCCCTAACCCCGTCCCAACCCCCATCAACTAACCACCC
>Ga0247824_10002341_pt1 | contig 10570 bp, 7 predicted proteins | sample 13C_PalmiticAcid_FD_194412 | JGI IMG/M metagenome (GOLD analysis project Ga0247824, IMG submission 194412) | Soil microbial communities from agricultural site in Penn Yan, New York, United States - 13C_PalmiticAcid_Day48 | ecosystem: Environmental > Terrestrial > Soil > Agricultural land...
CTCGAGGCCAGTCACTTATCGAGGGTTTCAAAAGATGCTGAATGTGAGACCACCAAGTTGTAAATTTCAAGACTGCCACTCCGCCATCCAAGGAACCTTACGTCAGGCCTCCAGCAACTCAAGTCTGGCCTGAAGCCCTGCGCCCAACCAAGTCGTCTCACACCTGGTGAAAGCCTCGAAGCCACTCAGCAACCGCTGTGCATTTTATTCATCCAATTCCGAACCCTTTTAGCAAGTCCTGCAGCTGTTGGAGCAGCACTTGGTGCAGTTGTTGTACCGCCCGCTGTAGCAAGCGCTGTTGCAGCTCGGGTTCCCGCCGCAGGTGGACGAGCAGTAGCTGCTGGCAATGGACTTGCAAGCACTTTGGCACGCGCTGACCGCAGCACCGACACAGGCACGCTCTGTTGTTTTTGTTTGCTGTGTAAGTTGTGTGGACGATCTCTCAGAGCCGCGGTCGGGGCATGGGAGTGTGCTCACCAACAAGCGGGTTCGCAGCAGCCGAGGCAGCGAGGCCGAGCACGGTGAGGAAGAAGGCGGTCTTCATTTTGGAACTGGCTGATGCGTCTGTTGGTCTTGTTGAGATTGGGGGTTGCTGTGTGATCTGTGAGACTGGAGATTTTCCTAACAACATGGCGACCTGTCCCTCTATTTGTAGCCGTCAGGGACGTTCTCATTTGGTGTAAGAAACGGGACAATTGCTCCGTCTACATCACAACATCAGTTCATCTCAACAGTAACAGTTTTACGATCAACTGCATACAAGCCAAGGGTACCTAGTCTCTTCGTGTCCGGTTGTTGAATTAGCCTCCCTAGCTCTCAAGCATTGAGCACTTCCCCGCAATGCGCGAACTATATTGGGGCAGCGGAAACACCGGTCCGCTCCACTTGCATGCTTCATTGCATCGCTTAAGGTTTGGGACATGCCACCGTCACAACGGGGATCTTGGACACGCGGAGCTGAACCTATCAGCTCACACAAGGCGGTGTGTTGCCCAGACAGTCAAGAGCCGCGTAGCCGTTTATCTTGCCTGTAATGGGAAGGGAGGCTGGTATGTCTCCGTGGTCACGCGACAATGGTGGGTTTGGGGTGGCAAGTGTGTGGCTCTGCCTTTGGCATTTTGGTCATAGGCTTTAGTAACAAGCGGTATGGACTGCTCTTGTCCCTGAGCCCAGCGTTAACCGAGCGAGAACATACGAGTCCAGGCGCTGCCCGCCCACAAATCGAATGACTGATCGTCCTCGACTTCCAGGGCCGAGAATACTTGGCGTTGGGATTCCCGGGCCGCCAGGGCCAGCCGAGAAGAACTACCATTCAGACGCGCGGATACGCAGGCGCCAAAACAAGGGTCAGGGGACTCACGTTGTGGTGATGATACCCGATAAGATGGACATCATGTGGCCAAAGACAATCGGGGCTGGGATTCCCCAAACAAACCCTTTCGAGGAAGGCCAGGGAAAGGGCCGCCCTTCGGCGCTGTGACTCCGAAAGCGCTGGGCTCGGTAATGTTCCAGGGGTAAGTAATTAGGTAATACCAAGGCCTAAAAGGAGACAAACAGAGTTAGACGGGGGGGGGGGTTTGTGGGTTTTGATGGGCTGGGGTTCTCACCGGCCTCGCAGGTCTTGTGCTTCTTTCCGCGCTGAATCCGGGTTCCACATAATGAAATCAGAGGATGCTGGTTTGCTTGACTTTGCTTGAGTTGCTTGGAGGGAATATTACCATTGTCTTATTGCGCTTGATACGTGAGACAGCCCGAGAGCGTCCCGTTGCTGACATTGTTGGACTTGATGTGTTCAGGCACACAATGGGAAGGGCCAATCGACTTGAGCCTTTACCCTGCTTTTATCTAGGTTCTGCGTCATATGAGGCGGAGCTACCTTAGTTAACACCTTGAAATTCCGTCTAGTGGATGTTCTGCTCGCTCGTGTGTAAGCATCTCATGATGTGGGACCCGAAGAATGGTAACAGCAGCCCACGACGCATCTGATTCCTTTAAGGTCACAATGCGATCGACAAGGAAAGATATGTCAGACACTGCACGCGAGCTTTTCGGGGCTGTTTTGGGGCAGAATTTGTGGAAAGCCGTTTCAGTAACCATGCATCGGCGGCCTGCGAACTGGTGTGTCAGAAGGGGGTGGTTAGATACCTGTATCTAAGCCTGCGAGGACAGGAGGTGCGTATCAGTACCCGGCTCCAGGTTTCGTTGCATTCTGAAAGCGATGTCCATTATTCGTCTGTTTACCTAAAAAGGTCACCTAAAGCTAGGTATCTGAGCTGCTCCAATTGCCGATTACCACTGCAGTGTTCCATCCACTCTTCGTTTTTCTTCCGCTACGTTGTGTAGCGCCCAACATCACCACCTCCACCAGGCCACGACCCGGTGTAATTCGGGTTCGTCACAAGCTCCGTGCCGTCGGCCAGCCTCAAGCCCGCATACGCGTCCTTGCTGCACAGCCCAAACGCCTGCAAGTTCACCGGCGTCTCCTTGACGAAGTGCATATGCCTCTGGCACTGAAAGGTCCCAGCACACTGTTGATACCCGGGCCCCGAAAAGAACGCCCAGCTCGCCGACGCATATGTCCGAATGTCCTTGCCGCCATTGAAGTAATTTGCCGGCCCCATCCTGCACCTCTTGTCCCCCTGCGCACACCACGAGAACGTCGGATCCCCCCACCCGGCCTCATCCACCTGCCACGGCGCCGGCACCACCATTTGGTTGTTATCCCCCTGGTCATAGTTCGTCTCGCTCTGCAGCAGCGTCACCAGCACGTTCTCCGCCTTGCGGAAATTCAGCTGATACAGCCACCAGTGCTCCGACCCCAGGCTGTGCAGCCACGTCCCCTTGGTCGCCTCGACCAGCGCACCCCGCCCCGCAGCAAAACTGCTCCCGCCGTCAAAGTCCTCGGCGACATGGTCCGCCACCCAGTTCCACACGTTCTCGACATACACCGACGACGTCTTGGCGAAATGCATCCCCAAGAACGCAGCCTTGCACTGGTTGGCCGGGTCGCGGCACGCGTTGGTCAGCGGGGAGGCACCCCTTGTGCCGCCCACGGTGACGAGCGAGTTCCAGAGGGCCACATCGCCGGGCTTGGACCCGGCCATGTGGAACTGCAGGATGATGGCGCCGGGGAGCACGTCGCCGACGGTGAAGCGCATGTCCTGGATCTGGGCGACGCCGACGTCGCCGGGGGAGCCGACCTGCACGACGGGCTTGGGGTTGCTGGCGTCCTTGAAGAAGGCGCCGGAGCCCGTGATGGTCGCCCAGGCTTCGCCGACGATGCGGCTGCCGGGCGGGATGACGAGGGTCGAGTCGACGCGGTACTTGCCAAAGGGGAAGTACGCGATCTTGTTGGTCGAGGCGGCCAGACGGAGGATGGCGTTGAGTGTGGCGGACTCGTCGATGGTGTTGTCACCGAGGACGTGGCGGCCGCCGTTTTGAGCGGGGTCCTTGACGTTGAGGAAGTCGGAGACGGGGTTGGAGGCGTAGTTGGGAGCGGGGATGGCGGGGTACCGGCCTCCGGGGGCGAGGGCGGCAGGGCGGTTCAGGGCGGAGGTGACCGAGCCATAGATGGGGTTGCGGCCGACGGTGTTGCCGTACGAGAATTGGGCGACATGGGAAGCGGCGGGGAGAACGAAGGTACCCGGACCCTGAATTATGTCGGTGTGGAAGGTGTCCTTGTCGAGGTTCTCGACCACGTAGGACGGCCAGCTGGTGGTCTTGAGTGTCACGCCCGAGTTGATGGATTTGGCGTCGATGAGGGCAATGAACGGGGAGCCGCCCGTATTCAGGACCGCGGTACCAACTGTGTCGAAGGTGGGATTGACGATACTGATGGTGCTTCCGCCATCAATCAGGATGCCGACTGAGTTCTGGTAAAAGTAGATGCTTTTGAATTCGGCCTGTTGGTGGCCATTGTACCAGATGCCGTTCTGCAAAAGTTAGCGTGGTCCTGTGTCATTACTGGAAGCGGTTGTTCGTACCTGGCCACCCTCGATCCGCACGTCCGACACGCCCAGCGTGGAACCCCGGCCCATCTTGATGCCGGAGTGGCCAGCGCCGTTGACTGACCACGGCATGTGGATCTTGACATTCTGGAGGTGAGCAGCCTGCGCAACGCCCCACCAAAGTGCGGTGAACGGCGCGTTTGCCGGAACGTTGGTTGTGTCGAGAACAATGTTCTTGAGACTGACGGCAAACGACAGCTCGCCCTTCTCGTTGGTTGTGGGATCCTGGCCAGAGAAGAGAGTACCGCCGCTGGGGAAGCCGGGCGCAGCTTTGAGGACGGGGGGCTGCGAGATACAAGTTAACCAAATGACACGACCTTATGCTACGGCAATACTCACGTTGGTGGCATCTCCCATAATGATGGTGTCCGTGTTCATGTAGATGGTGCTGCTGATGAGGTACTCGCCAGGAGGGATGTAAACAACCCTGGGCTGGCTCGCGAACCACTGCCCGTGACGATTGTTGCCGTTCGAGGCCGATCTGATGGCCGCCTGGATGCCTGCACCATCGCCGGGGGCAACGGCCCGGTAGACCGGGTACAGATAGTCGCCGTCGAGGTCTGGCGCAAAGCCTCGGACATCTCCGCTGGTGTGATCGATGTTGGCGTACCAAAAGCTCGAACTTTGTCGTGGGCTGACGCTTGGTGACTTGAGAGCAGGCGAGGCGACCACTTTGCCGGCGCAAGTGACAGCGGCGAGCGCCGTGGCAAACGATTTGATGTTGACCATCGTGTCTCACGGCTCAAGGACGTGCCCGATGGTATTGCAGTTGTCGAAGCCAGACGAGGGTCTGGGCGACGAGATGCCGATGGTGCAGGGAGGGGATATATGAACGAAATACGAAACGTGACTCGCCATCATCGCGATCTGAAGGGCCAGCCTAGCAGGCACCCCGTGTTTGTGAGGTTCTGGTAGATTAGGGCCCATTCAAAGGCCTCTTGCTCTCCACCTGAGCTCCATCCCCGAGTGGAGAGATCCGAGTGGAGATGTCCATTGGGCTGACATGCGGCGGCGAGGTCAGCGCACCCCAGCTTTGTTTGTTCCTTGGTGGGATCTGCGCAAGGAAGATTACGAGCGGTCCAATAATAAAAAGGTCCCAATGCAATGCTGTGAAAGCCCCACTCTAGGCATCACAATTCCGACCTGTCGTTGTGCATAAGGTCAGCCCCCTTTGTAAAATTGGTGCTTTCCATGCACCTCACAGCCAGGGGAAAGCAAGGGGATGAATAAGCTTAATTGTGGCTCGGGACTGGAAGCAAAGGGCTCTTGGGAATCTCACAAAGAAACCCGAGCGAGGAAGACCATGCCATCCCCGACCCACTTGCCTGTCCAGGTTCTTCCACACCGAATCCACTCAAACAATTGGCTGCGCCGTCTGATCCGGCAAGCAAGCTCCACCCTTCGTTACTCCTGACAGCCATCAAGTGATGCCCCTCCCCGAACAATGTACGTGCAAACGCCGATGTGCTGTGTTTTTGGCCAAAGATACAGTAAGAAAACAAAAGAGCAAACTACCTAAGATGAGACGCTGATCACAAGGTGGCGGGATACATCCAGGGACCTATCTTCGTTCAACAAGAGCACGGAGGCCTGAGACGAGATGCCATGGTGACCGGTGAACCACTTCAATTCTCCACCTACATCCTAATAAGTACCGATTTTTTCTCGAGGTAGTTGTCGAGGCTGTGCTGGAACCCTTCACGGCCAACACCGCTCATCTTGTACCCACCAAACGGCACGTCGACGGCTGTCTGGGGGGATGTGCAGTTGACTCCCACCATGCCGGATTCGAGACCAAGGGCAAACCGTAGAGCCCGGCTGACATCCTGCGTGTACACGGCAGCGTACAGCCCGTACTCGGTGGCATTAGCCTTCTCCAGTACCTCCTCCTCAGTATCGAATACGTTGATGTTGACGACAGGACCGAACACCTCCTTCTTCATGATTGCGGCGTCCTCTTTTGTGTCAGTGAAGATGGTGGGTCTGATGGTAAACGTCCCGGGCTCGAACTCGCCACCGAGCACCAGCTTGCCGCTTTCCTTTCCCTCGGCGACAAACTCGCGCACCCTTTCCGCTTGGACAGAATCTGCCAGGGGTCCGTGGGTCGTCTTGGGATCTGTGGGATCACCCAGAACCACGTCTGCAAAGCGCTCCTCGAACGCGGCGATGAACTTGGACGAAATGGAACGCTGGACGTAGACCCTCGAGTTTGCCATGCAAGTCTGGCCGCTGTTCCATTGGACGCTGCGAGCTGTTTCCGGGACCGCTCTATTCAGGTCTGCGTCCTCAAAGATGACCACTGGAGCCTTTCCACCGAGCTCCAAGACAAGGTTCTTGAGGTTCGATTTGGCTGCCGCCTCCTGGATGGCACGCGCAGTCGGGACGGAGCCGGTGAAGGTGAGAGCGCGGACGTCCATGTGAGAGCTTAGAGTTGCACCGCTGATGTGTCCATGTCCTGACAGGATATTGACAACACCTGGCGGGAATCCAGCTTCGACAATATACTCAGCGACTTTGATGGACTGAGGAGGTTTTCAGAAAAATGGTTAGCAGGTTGTATGGTAGACCATATCTTGTGTGTCAACCTTACCGTCAACGGCGCTTTTTCGCTACTCTTCAGGACGACGGCGTTGCCAGCAGCGAGAGCTGGTGCGACCTTTAGAGAAAACATCACCAGGGGGACATTCCAGGGGATGATTGCTGCAACCACGCCAAACGGCTGCCGGAGCGTGACGTTCAGGAACCCAGGCGTGTTCAAGCTCGACTGGCCCTGAACGTTGTACCCTGCCTCAGAAAAATACTCAAACTTGCCCGCAGCAATCAAGTTGTCGTTGTATCCCCTCACAGGTCGGCCCATGGAGAGGGCCTCAAGCCGTGCCAGCTCGGCCCCATTTTGACGCAGGAGGGCAGCAAACTTCTTCAAGCATGCCCCCCGCTCCTTGGGGGAGAGTTTCGCCCATGCAGGCTGCGCTGCCTTTGCTGCAGCCACTGCAGCATTGGTGTCATCGATGCTCGCCTCGGCAACTACAGGACAAACTCTCGGTTATCTATTTGTTCTACAATGCATCTTCGGGCATTCAAGCTTACCGTTCGCCACCACTTCATGTGTCCAGGGTGACTTGAGCTCAAAGGTCTTCTCGTCGCTCGCATCAACAAACTAAGGTAGATAACAATGTTAGTGTTGCAAACGGAAACAATCTGGCGGAGGAGTAGATTTCATCTCGTCAACTTGCCTTCCCGTTGATGAACAATTGAGCTCGAAGGGGAGTTGTCTTAGTCGCCATGGTGGTCATGTAACTCCGGAATGTGCGCCGAACCGAGGTGGAAAATTACATTGTCTGAAATGTGCATGAGAGCACACAGGCACAGTAGGTATTGAGCTTGACATGTAGGCGAGGCCTTGATCGACCCAACTGCTTTCGTTTTTCGGTGTGGCTGACCCCTCTGTCACAACCCCGAGCCGAGATCGGATCGGGCCTCGGGGATCATAAGTCATAGCCAATCCACTTCATGTGTTGCCGTTCCATGAGACTCTGTGACACCAACATGCATGCATGCACCTCTTTGCGGAGTTGGCTGCTCCCTGACTGGTCGATAATCTCGAGTGACAAAGTCCCTGAGAATTGGAAAGCATAATCATGTTGGTAACAAGTAACTACAGTAACAAGGGAGTGTAGTCTCTCATCTCCAGTGACTATAGTCTGCCCTCAAAGGTGTAGCCACTACGATACCAGTAAGGTAGCTATCACCAACACAAGACCAAACGGTAGATGGGTGTCGAACTTGCCTCTTCTTCTGGTAGGATGTCAAGACGGATCATCACATGGAGTTACTACCAAGGAAACCATTGCTGCAATATCAACGGATGGGCTGTGGCGTCTTCCTGTTCAGGTACACGCCACCCGCCATGTCCGACAACTTCTCGTGACTAACAATGGAAGCGAATGGCTTTCTCTGCCTCCAGCACCTCCGCCTCCAGCACCTTACGCTGCATTGTTGGCATACATGGGTGTATTCCCGCCTAGATGCCTGATGCAATGCAAGGGCATATTGGGTGGCCTTGCGAATGCACACATGTCAAACATGAGAAAAGGGGCTGTTGACCAATGGTTCTTTCCAAATGCCAGGGACCCGAGTGTCAATTACCACAAATCCGACTTCAACAGACATACGGATACAGGGGGCCATTAAGTCCTGTCAGTTGCACTGGCAGTGTCCTTGACATACTCGTCCAATATCAAAGGGCCTTGTAATGAATGAATAGCACCCTGCCCTTAAAAGGTCTGTCTCAATCTCTCTACTAGATGTTCAGATGTGTTACCTATCTTTCATGCAGGTTCTTGGCAGCAATGAGATTGTTTTCGAGCAAAGTCTAACATACGACTGACACTACGTCTTCAATCCCGCCAAACCAGCACCCAATTTAGGTCATCATGCTCAACACCACCGTGTGCGAGATAACAGAATACACCGGGCACTTCAGTGGTGTCACAAAAGCGAGGCGGCAATCGCGGGGCAGCAATTGACTTTGGAGTGGGACAATTGGGCATCTCCAATTCCAACCAGGCACTCTAAACTCTCCGAGCGCATGCCCCCTGAAAACCCTCAATAAACCAAGATGAACGACCTCCACAAACACACCTAACACAAAACAGCGCGTAGGGCCATCGCGGCCCTTTTAAACCCGCCGGCGCGCCCCAACCCCACCTGTTCGGTCCGACACACACACGAGCAAACCCCCAACCATCACAACGTCGCACCGCCCCAAGCACGCCAAGCACCGCGCAACCCGGTTTCCCCAGCAGGCCCAGACCCTCACCACCGACCAAAACCCCCCAACACACGTTGCATAACCCTGCCGGTAACTTCGGCCCCGACTCCGGCACCTAGGGTGGGAGGGACACGGAACGTCACCGAGTTTGGCAAAACACGCGGGGCGGGATGGAGAGAGGGGTGGAACGCAGCGTCGATTCCAGTTTGTTCTCGAAGGGACTGGGGGCCTGTCAGTAAATGAGACGTTGCATTGACGAGCGCCCTTTCCGTCTCTTGGCGCAGACTGGAGAGGGCGGTGGGAGTCTTGAGTCCATCCCCAGCCTGCCCCCATCCCGCGCGAGGCGCCCGCGCGCCAGGGTTTGACAAGATTGAAGTGGTTGCATGGATTTTCAGGCCGGGATCGTGCCTCGAAACTGGCAGCCCAAGATCTCGCGTGCTGCGGTTCCGGGCCGACTGCATGTGGCGTCGATGCGGGATGACGACGGTGGTTGTTGTTCCGCTGGGGTTGGCGTCAGACGATCGGCTTGTTGGGGTTGTTTTCTGGGGCAAAGAGGCGGAATTAAGGTTAAGTGGTTTTTGTCTCGGGTTGCCTTGTTGGGAGGAGGGGATTTGAGACGGAGTGAGTTTGATTGGTCTTGAAAATTTCCAAATGCGTTTCATCCATCCATCCATTCATTCAATGCCATCCACCCTTTTCGGTGTTGAACTCGACGTTCTCACGGACAGGCTGTCCGAAATCATACACGGCCGGCGCTGACTCAACCCATGCTTTCTCTCGACTGTACCACAGGAGAGACGAAAAAGAGAAATCTACTAGACAAATGCTGACTCCCCAATGCCCTATGCAACGTAATCCATGTCATCCAAACAATGCGTAATGTAACCCGGGCGAGAAACGTCGGCCCGGTTCAAGCTTAAAAGTCCCACAGCGTGCCAAAGGCGTGCATCCCAACTAAGACGGACAGAGTTAGTGATCGGCCGCGCCGTCGATTGGAGGGGCCTGCCAAGGCCTTGGGGTGTTGCAGCTAAAACGTACCTGCACGGCAGCCCTGCATCATCTCGTCGTTGCCCTGCCTGTTGGAGGTGATGAAGATGACCTCAGCGCCGAAGCTGTCCCACACCTCCTTGAGCAGTTTCACCGAGTCTGGCCGTCCTCCTCGCTTCTTTGAGTCCCAGAGGATCATGCGCTCGGGCGGGATGTTCTTGTAGATGAGGCCGGTTATCGTCGGTCCGAATGTCTTTTCCTGGTCGGAGCCGATCCAGATGAGGAACCTAGGCGGGGTGTCAGAAAAGGGCGAGCCTTCTGGCTTCTTTCGAGAAGGACTTACCAATTTGGGCTCTGGATACAGGTGGAAAGCGCCGCCCCGATACCGGTTCCGGTGCAGATTCGAATGCCTCGCTTAAACATGGCGGAAGCGTGCCCGACGCCGGCTATTCCGTGTTAGTCGACCGTTGTTCGCTTTCCCGTTTAGGCAAGACGGACACAACGGGAGCGGAACGTACCGAACTTGAGCTCTCTGGTCCACACCGTCTTGGGCGGGTTGGCCACGAGGTCCTTGGTGAAGTCGCCCTGCACACCGCAGATCATGTAGTGGCACCCGGATTTTCGGCCCTCGCTGATGATGCCAAACGCGTGGTACTCCATGATCGAGGTTCGGCTGATCCGCCCGAGCAGGCCCTGCTGCATGCCGCGCTGGAACTTGAGGATGGCGACTTTGGGCGACGGCTAAATTGCCCCTGTCAGCAATGGCTGGGCAGGAAAACCTGGGGGAGTGGGGGGCTGGGTGGGG
>Ga0247824_10002342_pt1 | contig 10569 bp, 7 predicted proteins | sample 13C_PalmiticAcid_FD_194412 | JGI IMG/M metagenome (GOLD analysis project Ga0247824, IMG submission 194412) | Soil microbial communities from agricultural site in Penn Yan, New York, United States - 13C_PalmiticAcid_Day48 | ecosystem: Environmental > Terrestrial > Soil > Agricultural land...
TGCCGATCTTCGCCTGCATCGTTTCGATGTCGGAGAGGGGCACATCTCGATCGATCGACCAGACCGCTTCGCGAACCGCAGGCACGAGCGCCAGCGGATCTCCGTCGGTGCGGATCGCAATCATCATCGCGTTGATCGAGTGTTCAGAGACCGAGGTGTACAGTTCCGGCGTCGGCGCCGTCGTCAAGGCGGCATGACGAACGTTGCCGACCACACCCACGATCCGGCGCGGCGAGTAGGAGCCCTGCGCGCTGCGCGAACGGATGGTCCGCCCGATGGCCGCGTCGACCGAGCCATAGTGCCGGGTCGCAAGAAGCTCGTTGACGAGCGCTACATCGGAGCGCGTCGCGTCGGCGCGCTCGATGTCTCGACCCGCGACGATCGGCTGCCCGATGGCCGCAAAGTAGCCGGGCGTCACGATCCGTGTCCCGGCAGACGGAGCGGGCGAACCGGGGGCAATCACCTGCCCTTCGGCGAGGAACGGAATGTCCCAGGAATACCCGCTGAAAGGCAGATGCTGGATTGCGCCGGCGCTCGTCACTCCGGGCACCGCACGGATCCGCTGGAGAACATCGTCGTAGTAGTCGGCGATCGAGAGCGTGCGATAGCGGGCGCCTGAGGGTTGGGCGTGAAGCGTGAGGACCCCGATGGGACTGAACCCGGTGTCCACCTGCTGCAGCTTCCACAGCGTCTGGAGCATGAGGCCAGCGCCGATTGTCAATACGACGGCAAGCGCAATCTCCGCAGAAACCAGAGAAGCACGGACCCGTTTCGCTCCCGGCCCCTCGCTGCTCGTCACGGCGCGCAACAGGATCGCCGTGCGCAGCCGTGTCGCCGCGCCCGCGGGCAATATGCCGACGCAAAGTCCGACGAGGACCGCGGCTGACAGTACGGTTCCGGAAACGACGGTGTCGATGGCGATCTCGTGGATGCGCGGCGTTTCAGGCGGGAGAAGCGCCACGAGCACCGGCAGCGTCAGCATGGCGATTGCCAGCCCGAGCGCGCCCCCGGCAATCGCGAGCATTGCGTTCTCGGCGAGCAGCTGCCGAACGATCCGCGCGCGGGAGGCGCCAAGGGCCGCACGAATCGCGACGTCACGCGCTCGCGCGGCGGCACGCGTCAGCTGCAGTGTTCCGATATTCGCGCCGGCGATCAGCAGAATCAACGCCACCGCTCCGGCCAGCACGAGCAGCGAGCGGCTCGCGTCTCCGACGAGAGCCGTGCGCATGTCCAGGACTGCCGCGTCGCGTCCGTACTGGTCCGAGTACTTGCGCTCGCGCCGCAGGTCTTGCGTCAGCATTCGGTACTCGCTGTTCGCCTGGTCGATGGAGACGCCTGGCGCAAGCCGCGCAGCCAGCAGCGATGTGGAGATCCGGTAGTACCAGGCGGACTCGTCGACGGGAAACGGCGTGTAGGCATCGGTCCGCAAGCCGAATACCTGGAAGGATGCCGGCATCACGGCAAGGATCCGCACCGGCTCGCCGTCGATCTGCACCGTCTGTCCAACAACGCCGCGATCGCCGCCGAAGCGGCGCATCCAGAACGCATGGTCGAGAACAACGACGTTCTCGTTGCCCGGCCGGTCCGCCCCTTCGCTGAACGGGCGGCCAATCAGCGGCTCGGCGCCGATGGTTGCAAACAGGTTTGCCGATACGCGCGCAACCGTCAGTTTGACTGGATCCCCGGTGCCCGTCATCGACATCGTCCAGCCCGGCGCGACTGCGGCGACGCTGGAGAAGGTCCGGGCACGCTCGCGCGTATAGAGCAGATCGGCCGTGGATTGGAAGTGCTCGGGCCAGACGGCAACGACACGGTCCGGATCCACGAGCGGCAGTGGCTTTATGAGCACGCCGTACACGACGGCAAGGATGGCGGCGTTTGCGCCCGCAGCGAGCGCAAGCGTCAGAACTGTGGTCGCTGTAAATGCGGGCGCCCGAAGCAAGGATCGCAGCGCGATGCGGATGTCGGTCAGCACAAAACCCCCGTCGCGTTAGACGAGCGGGGAGTCTAGCGGTTGGCTCTGATGACGGCTGCCATTCGCCCCGCCGCCGGACCCGATGCACGATAGGAATGAAAGACTTGCGAGTGTGTGCGAGTACACAATCCGCTCACGTGAATGCTCGCTGACGGAACGCCAGCCGATTCCAACTGGTCGGTATTGGCGCGCCAGAGATCGAAATGCGGCCGTCGACCCGGCTCGCGGCTGAACCACCGGTCGATCGAGACGCTGTCGTGGCCGGCCTGCTGGAATGCCGCGACGACTTCTTCACCCATCTCGCCGCAGCACGCGCCGAGCGACGGGCCGAGAGCGACGACGAGGTCCTCGGGCCGGGAGCCGTACTTCTCAGCGAGTGTGCGAACCGCCTCCGGAGCGATGCGCCGCATCGTGCTGCGCCAACCCGCATGAACGGCCGCTACGGCGCCGTTGCGCCTGTCTGCCACGAGCAGGGGCGCACAGTCGGCCACGCGGACGACGAGGGCCACGGAAGGATCGGCACTGACGATGCCATCTGCCTCGGGCCTCTCGCCCCGTGCCGACGCCGCCGTGACGATCCGGTTTCCGTGAACCTGATGGAGGAGGCGCAGCCTGTCTTCGATGACACCTGCACGTTCCGCGATCTGACGCCACTCCTCAGGATCGTCGCGCAGGCGCAGCGTCGCAGCCGTGAAGAAGTGTGTCGCGAAGGGCTGCAGTGCCGCGGAGTGCAGGACCGGTCCCCACGGCGCTTGCGTCCATTCGAATCCATCGCTAGGCTGGGGATCAGGCATGAACATCATCGGGCTGGGCTTCGACGCGACCGACATCCCCCGCGTCTCAGACATGTTGAAGCGTTACGGCGAGCGCTTTCTGCGGCGGGTCTTCACCGAAGGGGAGATTGCTTATTGTACGCGGCGACGTGATCCTGCCCCGCATCTTGCCGGCCGCTTCGCCGCGAAGGAAGCGTGCATGAAAGCGCTCGGCACCGGGCATTCCCGCGGGGTGCTGTGGAAGGACATCGAGGTGGTCCGGCACGGAGGTCCACCGCAACTGCGGTTGCACGGTGGCGCTGCGCGACGCGCCGAGCAGATGAAGGTCAGCAAATCGCTGCTCACGATCACGCATTCGGACGCACTCGCGATGGCGCAGGTGCTGTTGCTCGGCGTCGACGCAGACCAGCGTTAGCGCTTTTTGCGCATCTCTTCTCAGCAGGCCACGTCCGCGCAAACGCCGCAGGCGGCCAAGTCTCATCGCTCCAATCAGATCGAAGCGCAGCAGTGCGTTGCGCGCGGGCGGAACCCTCTTTGCCCCGCGATGGTTCACCTGCCTCCGCTCTCAGCGAAGGCGAATCAAACACCTGGAGCAGCCGATGACGATCAAGATCCTGCCCAACGAGAAGGGGAATCCGCCCGGAAAACTGGCGGACGCCGAAGTTCATTTCACGAGCGGTCCGCTCGAAGGTTTGAAGCTGATCGGGTTTGGCGTGTGGGAGCGCAAAAGCGGCAACGGCCGCAACGTGACGTTCCCGGCGCGGCAGTACTCCGTCAATGGCGAGCGCCGCAGCTACGCGCTGCTCCGCCCGATCGTCGACTCGACAGGTCAGGACCGCGTGCGCGATCTCGTCCTCGAGGCGTACGCGGCGTACGAAGCGGAACACGCGGAAGCGACAGCCTGATCGCCGTGCGGCGTCCGAGCGCAGGCACTCGATCACAGCGGCCGACGCGCGAGCGGCCTCAGCTGAGGACGGGCAGGAAGCGGGCGTTCTCTTTCTGCCGTTTCGGCGGCAGCGTCCATTCGGCGCGGAGGGATTTGTCGAACTCCGACTTGAAGAACGACCTCTTCATGCCGCCGTCGATGATGTCCCAGGGGAGCACGGCATCGGCGGAACGGTCCCGGAAGATGTAGAACGCCGCGTCGACACCGGCCTCTGCAACCGCGGCGCGCCAGCTGCCGCCGTTGCGTTCCGCCACCTCGATCGCGTTCGCCACCCGCCGGTCGCCGAGCGAGAGCAGCGCCTGGTAGTACGAATGACGCTCCGACTTGATATTGAAGTAAACGTTGTCGAGACCCGACAGCATGTGCCTGAGGCGCTTCGCCTTCTGCTCGGTGACGGCAGGATCCTCCATCGGAAGCCACTGATATGCCGTTCCCGGCTTCGGGATCAGCGGGTTCACGCTGCCGACGATCCGCCCGAGACGTCCGCGGCTGCGGCCGTGCTTCAGCATGATCTCGCGCATGCGAACGGTCAGGTCGCGGATCCCTTCGAGGTCTTCGTCCTGTTCCGTTGGCAGGCCGATCATGTAATACAGCTTCAAATTGTCCATGCCGCCGCCGAAGATCAGCTCGGCCGCGTGCAGGATCTCGTCGTTGGTGACCGTCTTGTTGATCACGCGGCGCAGCCGGTCCGATCCCGCTTCGGGCGCAATCGTGATCGACTTCTCGCCGCTGCGCCGCAGCAGGTCGATGATCGCCGGCGTCAGATCGTCCAATCGCAGCGAGGCGGGGCTGATCGAATAGCCCATGTCGAGAAGGCCGTTGAGGATCTTCTCGATCTCGGGGTGGTCGCAGAGCGCAATCGAGACAAGACCTGCCTTGGCCGCGTGAGGACGCGCGGCCCGCGCCAGCTCGAGGATCTTCTCGGCGCTGAATGTGCGAACGGGCAGGTAGTTGTAGCCCGCCCAGCAGAATCGGCACAGGTTCGCGCACCCGCGCACGACCTCCACGAGGAAGCGCGAACCGAACTCCGTGTCGGGCGTGAAGATCGACGTGGAGGGCGGGTCCAGGCGTTCGGTCGTCTTCAGGGCTGCCTTCTTCACGACCGTCGGCGCACCGGTGCCCGGCTTGGGTGCGAAGGCCGCGATCGACCCGTTGTCGGCATAGTGCACGTCGTACAACGACGGAATGTAGAAACCGCGCTCAGTCGCGAGCCGCGCGAACAGATCGTCGCGATCAGGGCATTCGCGGATCGCCCTGGTCAGCACGGGAATCAGCACTTCCCCTTCCCCAGCCGCAATGACGTCGGCAAATGGCGCGAGCGGCTCCGGGTTCACGAACGTCACGGCGCCGCCGATGACTACCAGCGGATGTCTCGCGTTGCGTGCCTCAGCGCGAACCGGCAGCTTCGCGAGGCGAAGCATGCTGACGATGTTCGTGTAGTCCCACTCGAACGAGACCGAGAACGCAAGCACGTCGAACTGCGAAACGGGTGTCTGCGACTCGATGGTGACAAGGGGCGATCCGTCCGCGAGCTGCTGCTGGAGTTCCTGTTTCGGGGGCAGGAACACGCGCTCGCACACGACATCATCGAGCTCGTTGAACAGACGATAAACGGTCTGGAACCCGAGGCTCGACATGCCGACGAAGTACGTGTTCGGGAACGCCAGCGCAACGCGCAGCCGGCCGCCGTGCGGCTTCCGCACGTAGCCGACTTCGCGCGACAGAATGTCGCGCGCGCGTTCGCGAGGCTGCATTTTCTTCATTGATATGGGCGGCTCGAGCCGGTGTCACCGAAGCCGCGGACCGAGGGAAAACAGAAACGGCGAATCAGTACGCTCGGTAGAGCTCAAGCGGCGGCGCTCACGCGTACCCTGGATTTTTCTAGTCTACCACGCGGTCCCCAAGGCCTCGGGCCAGAGCCGGGCTGAAGCCGCCCCGTCCGAAACAGGTGACCGGTTGTACAAACAGGCGGGCGGGCCGGCAGAAGCCGGCCCGTACGACGCGGCGGTGGGGCCGCCGGGGCTCGTTGCCGAACGCGCTACTCGTTTTGCCGGCGCAGGAACGCCGGCACGTCCAGGGGTGAAGGCGGCTCGAGGTCGAAGGAACCCTCGCCCATTTCCCTGATCGAATCGTTGACGACCATCCGCACGTCGAGCGCCGGACGACGGCTCAGGTTGATGATCGGCCGGCCAGCGCCAACCGCGATCTTCTCCGTCGATTCCTGTTTCCGCGCCGAGTACGCGCTCAGGTCAACGGGTGTCGGCGAGGCGGAGGCGGCCACATCGCGCTGCGCAGGCATGCGATCGAAGCCGGTCGCGATCACCGTGATCTTGACCTGACCCTGCATGCGCGGATCGACAACGGCGCCGAAGATGATGTTCGCGTCTTCATGGGCTGCTTCCTGAATGACCGCGGACGCCTCGCTGACTTCGATCAATGACAGGTCGTTGCCGCCGGTGACGTTGATGATGACGCCGCGCGCGCCTTTCACCGAGGCATCCTCGAGCAGCGGACTCGAGATGGCAGCGTTCGCGGCAATCATCGCGCGCTGCTCTCCTTCGGCGAGACCCGTGCCCATGATCGCGAAGCCCATGCCCGACATGATGGTCTTCACGTCTGCAAAGTCGAGATTGATGAGGCCGGGCACGAGAATCAGGTCCGAGATCCCCTGGATCGCCTGCCGCAGCACATCGTCGGCCGTCGAGAAGGCGTCCGTCAGCGAGGTGCTGCGCGCGATCGTCGCGAGCAGACGCTCATTGGGAATCGTGATGACGGTGTCGACGCTGTTGCGCAGCTCGTCGAGCCCGCGCTCCGCCTGCAAAGCGCGTTTCTTCCCTTCGAACTTGAAGGGCTTCGTCACGACGGCGATCGTCAGGGCGCCGAGCTCGCTCGCGAGGCTCGCGATGACCGGCGCGGCACCGGTACCCGTTCCGCCGCCGAGGCCGGTGGTCACGAACACCATGTCAGCACCGTCGAGCGCTTCGATCAGCTTCTCGGTGTCTTCGAGCGCGGCCTGACGCCCCACTTCGGGATCGGCGCCCGCGCCCAGCCCCTTCGTGAGCTTCGCTCCGATCTGAATCTTGTTCGGGGCGGGATTCAGGTGAAGCGCCTGCAGGTCGGTGTTGGCGACGATGAACTCCACACCGTCGAGGCCGGCCGCGACCATGCGGTTCACCGCATTGCTCCCGCCGCCGCCGACGCCCACCACCTTGATTCGCGCACCTCTGCGCGACTCCTCATCCAGTCGCAACCGCAGCTTCATCGGGTCGAGTGCGTCTCTTGCGTCAGCCATTACCACCTCCGGGTTACTGTCCGAAACGAAAAAATTTCAAATCCGAAACTTCAAACTCCACACTTCAAAAGGCACGAAAAGGCGTCGAGCTCCCAGGCGGGTCGCATTTCGTAATTTTTGAAGTTTGGAGTTTGGAGTTTGAAAAGACACCTCACAGAAACTCCTTGAACAAGCCACGCAGGCGACCGGCGACGCGACCGAAAGCGCCGGCGCCGACCGGCTGCTGCGGCACGCCCAGTTGATTGCGATGCGCATACATGACGAGCCCGACGGCGGTTGCGAATGCCGGGCTGTTCACGTGGTCCGCCAGGCCCCCTACGCCTGCGGGGCTTCCGCGGCGAATGGGCAGGTCGAAGATCTGCTCCGCGATCTCCGACATCCCCTCGAGGAGCGCGCCGCCGCCAGTCAGCACGATGCCCGAGTTGAGCGACTTCTCGAACCCGGCGCGCCTGATCTCGTCCCAGAGGAGGTGGAAGATCTCCTCGGCCCGCGGCTGCAGGATCTCCGACAGAATTCGTCGCGCCATCACACGCGACTTCCGCCCGCCGACGCTGGCGACCTCCATCGTCTCGTCTTCGTCAACCATCGCCGAGAGCGCGCAGCCGCAGCGTCGCTTGATCTTCTCTGCGTCGGGGATGGGCGTGCGCAGGCCGACGGCGATGTCGTTGGTGAAGTGATCGCCACCGACCGCGACCACGCCGGTATGCCAGAGACTGCCGCGTTCGAAGATGGCGAAATCGGTGGTGCCGCCGCCGATATCGACAAGCGCGACGCCGAGCTCTTTCTCGTCCTGCGTCAGAACCGCCTCGCTGGCCGCGAGCTGCTCGAGCACGGTCTCGACGACCGCGACGCCGGCGCGGTTCACGCAGGCGACGGTGTTCTGCGTCGACGATGCGCTGCCGGTGACGACGTGGACATTGACCTCGAGGCGCGAGCCGGTCATCCCGACCGGCGCACCGATCCCGTCCTGTTCGTCGACGACGAAATCCTGCGGCAGCACGTGGAGGATCTCGCGGCCGCTCGGCAGCGCCACGGCCTTTGCGGCGTCAATGGCACGCCGTACGTCCTCGCGCGTGATCTCGCGGTTCTTGCCCGCGACGGCGACTACGCCGCGGCTGTTGAAGGCCTTCACATGGGCACCCGACAGCGCGAGGTGCACGGAATCGATGTCGACTCCGGCGGTCAGTTCGGCCTCGTCGATCGCCTTCTTGATCGAATCGACAGCGGCCTCGAGGTTCACGACCACGCCGCGCCGGATTCCCTTCGAATCGGCGAGGCCGATGCCGATGATGTCCAGCCCGCCCTCGTCTGTGGCCTCTCCGACGATCGCGGTGATCTTGGACGTTCCGACATCCAGGCCGACTACGTAACGTTCCTTGCGCGCCACTGGTTCCCCTTTCAGTTCGTTCCCGGCCGGCGGGCCGGGCGCTGCCCGGACGATCCCGCCGCCTTAACGTAGATGCGGCCGTCAAACTGCAGACTTGCGTAGTCGATTTCCGGGACCGTTTCACGCACGCGGTCGGCGAGATCGATGTAGCCCTGGAGACGTTCCGCGAACTTCTCGGTGCCCAGGTGCAGCATCGCCGGGTCGTCATCGAGCAGGACGACAGCATCGAAGGCATCGGAAACGTCGATCTGTGACACGTGGCTCGCAAGAGCGGGATTTGTCGCAACGTCGTCGATGACCCGAGCCGCGAGCGCCACTCGCGTGGGGTCGACTATCGGTTCGCCCGAAGACGGCACCAGCGTCGCGCCGTCCACGATGGGCAGGTCGAACTTCTCCAGCTTGTACTTGGGACCGTACTCGTCGATGACGATGCCACGGCGGTCGATCAAGTAGAGCTGTCCGTTGAGCCGGCACAACGCGATCGGTTCCCGCTCCGACACGAACACCTCGATCGTGGACGGCAGCACGCGCCGGAGCGCAACGTCGGCGACCCACGGCGACTGGAGCAGACGCGCGCGATACTCGGGCAGATCGACAGTGAGGATGCTCGATCCACGCAGGCCGTCCACCAGCGCCTGGACTTCGCCGCTCGAGAGCCGCACGTGCCCGCTCACCGCGATCTTGCGGATCTGGAGGACCGATGCGTGCACGACGGCGTCAATCGTGTATGCGGCGGCCGTGAGTGCGCAGAAGACGCCGACGCAATAGGCCAGCGCCCGAAGCGCGCGCGAGCGCGTTGCGCGCTTCTTCACCGGCTTCACCGACCGGGGCCGGCGAAAGTTCTTTTCGGTTGCCGCTTTGACCTTCATGCGCCCGCTCCCTTCGCTCGAAGCGCCTCGAGGATGCGGTCCCCGACGCTGCCGATCGAACCGGCACCGAGCGTGAGAACGAGGTCCCCCGGCCGGGCGATCGCTGCAACGGCGTTGGGCAGGTCTTCGAGCTGGCGCACGACGTCGACCGGTGCGGACACGCTTTGCCGCACCGACGCCGCGAGCGCATCGATCGTCGCTCCAGGGATTGGCGGCTCGCCGGCGGCGTAGATGTCGGTCAGCACGATCCGGTCGGCAGCGGCGAATGCGGGGCCGAAATCGTCGAGCAACTGCGCCGTCCGGGTGTAGCGGTGCGGCTGGAAAACGGCGATGATCCGGCGATCGATCCCCGCGCGTGCGGCGGCGAGAACCGCCGCGATCTCCGTCGGATGGTGTCCATAGTCGTCGATCACCATGACGCCCTCGATCTCGCCGCGCGTCTGGAAGCGGCGCTCGGCGCCGCGAAACTCCTCGAGACCCGCCGCGATCCTGGTGAACGGCACGCCGACTTCGAGACCGACCGCAGTCGCAGCCAGTGCGTTCAGCACGTTGTGACGACCTGGGACCTGCAGTCGCAGCGTGCCCAGCACCTCATGCGTTCCATCGGATCCGGCGTGCGTGACGGAGCACGTCGACGCGAATGCCTCCAGCCGCATGCCGCGTCCGCTGACGGTGGCATCAGCATCGAGCGCGTACGTGATCACGCGCCTGGTGAGCCGCGGCACCAGCTCGCGCACCGGACGGTCGTCGGCGCAGGCGACGACGGCGCCGTAGAACGGCACCTTGTTCGCGAATTGCGCGAATGCGTGCTGCAGGTTCTCCCAGGTGCCGTAGCTCTCCATGTGCTCGCGATCGATATTCGTGATGACTGCTATCACCGGCGAAAGCTTGAGAAACGACCGATCGCTCTCGTCGGCTTCCGCCACCATGTAGTTCCCTTTGCCCAGCCGCGCGTTGCTGCCAAACGCGCTCAGGCGCCCGCCGATCACCGCCGTCGGATCCAGCCCTGCGCGGTCCAGCACCAGCGCCACCATCGACGTCGTCGTCGTCTTGCCATGTGCACCCGCGACGGCGATGCCGTAGCGGAGTCGCATCAGCTCTGCGAGCATTTCCGCCCGCGGAATCACCGGCACGTGGCGGCGATGCGCCTCGACGATCTCGCCGTTGTCGGCGCCGATCGCCGACGAGATCACGACGACGGCCGCATCGCCGACGTTGGCGGCGTCGTGGCCCGCAAATACCCGCACGCCGAACGTTTCGAGCCGTGCCGTCACATCGGATCGTTTCGCGTCCGAGCCGCTCACCTCGTAGCCGAGATTGGCGAGCA
>Ga0247824_10002343_pt1 | contig 10567 bp, 6 predicted proteins | sample 13C_PalmiticAcid_FD_194412 | JGI IMG/M metagenome (GOLD analysis project Ga0247824, IMG submission 194412) | Soil microbial communities from agricultural site in Penn Yan, New York, United States - 13C_PalmiticAcid_Day48 | ecosystem: Environmental > Terrestrial > Soil > Agricultural land...
GGGTGATGGTGATGATGGTGGGGGCGGGGTTGGCGAGGCTTCCACCCTCGAGGTCCTGGGCTGGGGGCTCTGCGGTGGTTTTGGTGCCGGCTTAAAAAAGCTGGTAATGTGGCCGTTTTTGGACATGTCGGGGTTCATTCAGCATTCTCGCCGATTTTGTGGTTCAAGGTGTTGAAGTAGACCTCATTCTCTTGGCGCCGCGACGCGTCGTTCTGGAACCTGACCGCGTTGGGCCTTGCTTGGCTGAGCATGGTCAGGAGCGAGCTGTGCCAATGGTACCGTATCGTACAGAGTACGGCGTAATATACGCGGTGGACCCGGGCCGCTCGCAAGCCCCAACGTTCGTCCCACCCAGGGACGCAGGCCAAGGGAACTCGAAGCGTAAAATTGGCCAACATCTGAAACGGTGCACGGAGCACAGGGCTTGTTTCGCCGCTTCTCCTTTCAGGGCGTTGCCCACCAGCCGTCTGGGTTCTTTGGAAGAGTCAGAATGCGGCTTCCTCGAAGGCATGCGGAGCGGGGTTCCTATTCTGCCTACGAAGCCCAGCCCTCTGTGGCTCAAACAAAGATGCAATGGCACAGCAGCCCCCTCCCTGTGAGGATTGCTCTTGGGGCGATATGGCCCGGGCTCGGTGCTTCAAGCAACCGGTTTAACTGAAAGCCCGGCTCCTAGATTGCGATCAATCATACATTGTGAAGATCGCGATGGGTTGTGCAGTTGCCCGCGATGACTTCATCGGAGGCGAGGGCAGGGCTCCTTCTCGTACGCGGGCGAGGGCGGGTCGCGAGCACACGCACACAAGCACACGCATAACTGGGGCTGGACACTTCTTTTCGGGTCGAGCTGAAACCTGTCAACAAGTCTCGGAAAGGGGGCAACTGCCATCCATGCAGTTGGGTCCCCGATTGGATGAGGGACAATGGCGCAGCCTCCATCCTCAGAGGATTGCAAAGCATTACCTTAGGAGCACCTCGAGCCTTTCACTGGTTCATCTCGCTGATGACAGCACCGACACCGCCGCTAATCCGCCGCGACCGTGGCAGACAACGCTCCGTGTCTACGGCACCGTGAGTTCGGGCAGTGCTTCAGGCAGAAAGTCCAGACCTCGCAATCATTCTGGTTGGTGACTGGAGACGCACATCCCATCCCGCGCGGCGTTGCGTAAGCAATGCGGTCTCTGTTGCACGGGATGCCGAGCTGGCCGACGACGACGACCCTGTCGTGTCAGAGCATTGCAGAGATACCCCAGGGTCAATGTCAAAGTTTTCCAGGTCTCTACCTCGTTATTTGTCTTGTCTCGTGGCCAGACGTATGTATGTAAAAGCGCCATGCAACGTGGGAACGCAGGGCCGCAGTCCAGGATAAGTTCTGTCGGCCGCCGGACTTCAGCCAAACCCCGAACCGGGGCGAGATGGCTGCAAACCCGCCGGGAGGTAGGATTACTCAGTCCGTGACAAGATCGCCAGCATCCCAAATTGGACACTCCCGTCTTGTCTCCGCCCGAACACCCCGCCGGTTGTGGCATCGCATGCATGTGCTAGTGCACCAAACTCTTCCATCGCACTTGAGTTGGTGGCTGGGTTGGTGTTCGTCTGGGGGCTTTTTTCAACCGATTTGCTGGGGCATCTGCGCCTGGCAGCTTGACGTCAGCGGCCAGGACCAGATTTCGATCGCTATCAATCCCGCAAAAGGGAGGTCAGTCGGCCTCTCGCACTTCGGATCCGTATGTTGACGAAACCGAAAAATACGAAATAACGACAGGGTTCCATGCCACCCCAAGGTAACGTCCAGGATATTAACGCACGCGGCTGGGGGCAAAGACCGAAGTTTCCAAGCCCAAGCCGAGAGAGAACCAAGCGTACGCCCCACTTTCGTGCCGCGACACCGTACTGTGTGAAATGAGAGAAGAGCGCTGACCAATTCAGGGACCCGGCATCCCAGCGGGCTCCCCCCGGTTTTGCTGTGTGGCCTTTTTTGTCCCCGGGGGAGAAAGGCGTCCCAGAACCTTGCCTCCTGCCAAAAGGACGGATTCGAACCACCCAGAATCCAGCCCCTTTCGCTTCCCGTTCATGCGATCGGCGCCAGGGAGTTCCCAGATTAGCCTTGCGGACTGCTGACTGTCCAAGCCTGCCCCATGCGCTAGCGTGGTCCTCTCGTTCTCGCTGCTTGCAAATCCCCGACCCTTCCGGCCCGCTTGTCGCCAGCAACCCCCAACGCCGCCGCGCATCAGAATCTGTTCCCTGAACCGCTCACGAAGCCTCCCAAGGGTCAATCACGAAACACGCCGCCCTCGACTTTTTGATCCCGTTTTCTCTCTCCATCGCCTCACTCTACTATCCATTCTCGCAGCGCCTGTCCCATTTGCCTGCCAAAGACGAGACGAAGCGCGATTCACGGCGCACGCACTCCCGACGACAAACCCGTACCAACGCCGACGCGGACGCCGCTTCGCACCCCACTCGGCCGTCGAAAAGCCCGGTTCTCGCGGCCTGGAATAGCGACTGGGCCAAGCTTGGTCGGCCTGGCGGGCAGCTTGGGGTGATCGGGCGCTGCCCGCAATCCCACCATCATGGCGTCTCCCGAGGGGGAAGTGGCAGATCCCGTCGGACCAGACCTATCAATGCAGAGGTCTCGGTGGGCCACCCGGAAGCTGACGGTTAAGAGCAGCTCCCTCAAGCGTCTATCGCTGAGGGGCAGGAAACACAACAAGGGCGTGGCGAGCGAGAAGAAGAGGGCATCTGGAGGAACCGACATTTCCCAGCCGCCGGCCGATGACGCGCCAAAGGACGACAACAGCGTCGAGGAGGAGAATGGCGACGGCCCAGGACCGAGGCAGCTGTTTTTTGGCCTTCCCTTGCCGCGCGAGCTCCAGGACGACGAGGGAAACCCAATACAGCAGTACACGCGAAACAAGATCCGAACCGCCAAGTACACGCCTCTCTCCTTCATCCCCAAGAACCTGTTCTTCCAATTCCAAAATATTGCCAATGTTTTCTTCCTCTTCCTCGTCATTTTAGTTGTGAGTCTCCCTGGGACCCAGGCCCCCTCCCCACACCTGTTGATGCGAGAGAGTTGACCAAACTCCCTTGTAGATTTTCCCCATTTTCGGCGGCGTTAATCCCGGGCTCAACGCGGTCCCCCTAATATTTATTGTCTGCGTCACAGCCATCAAGGACGCCATCGAAGACTACCGAAGGACCATCCTCGACAACGAGCTCAACAATGCACCCGTTCATCGGCTGGTGGGCAAGGAGAACGTCAATGTGCAGGAGGACAATGTTTCTACCTGGCGGCGGTTCAAGAAGGCCAATTCTCGCTTCTTTGGCTCAGTGTGGCACAGCATTGAGGGATTGTGGACGAAGGATGCGCAGTCAGGACAGCAGACCTTTACTTCCGCCGACGCCCGCATGTCCATTGAGACAAGGGTCACGCCATGGGACCATGCTGCGTCGCCAAACTCGCGCCATTCGATGACATCTCCGCACGAGGAGATTCAAATGACGCCAGTGCCCTCGCCCTTACCTCGCGATCCCGACGACATGCCCACCATTGACTCCGCGATGGACAATGAGGCAGTGCTTCTGCAGAATTTGAAGGGGGACGTCATCAACGAACAGGTGCCCATCTCTGGCAAAGCGAGGTTTCACAGAGACGCGTGGAAAAACCTGGTGGTCGGCGACTTCGTCCGCATCTACAACGATGACGAACTTCCTGCCGACATCATCATCCTGGCCACGTCGGATCCGGACGGCGCGTGCTACGTCGAGACGAAGAACTTGGACGGCGAGACGAACCTGAAGGTCCGATCGGCCCTGCGGTGCGGCCGGACGCTGAAGCATGCCCGCGACTGCGAGCGAGCGCAGTTCGTTATCGAGAGCGAAGCCCCCCAGCCGAATCTTTACAAGTACAGCGGTGCGGTCAAGTGGCGACAACGTGTTCCTTGGGACCCCAAGGCCGAGCCAAGGGAGATGTCGGAGCCCATCAGCATCGACAACATGCTGCTGCGTGGTTGCAATCTCCGCAACACCGAGTGGGCCCTCGGCGTTGTGGTCTTCACCGGCCATGATACCAAGATCATGATGAATGCCGGCATTACGCCCAGTAAGCGGGCCCGCATTGCGAGGGAGCTGAACTTCAACGTCATCTGCAACTTTGGCATTCTCCTCGTTCTGTGCCTAATCACAGCCATCGCCAACGGCGTCGCCTGGGCAAAGACGGACGCGTCCCTGGCCTGGTTCGAGTATGGGTCCATTGGAGGGACGCCTAGCCTGTCTGGTTTCATCACCTTCTGGGCCGCCGTCATTGTCTTCCAGAACTTGATTCCGATCTCGCTCTACATCTCGCTCGAGATTGTGAGAACGCTGCAAGCATTCTTCATCTACAGCGACGTCGGGATGTACTATGACAAGATTGACCAGCCGTGTGTCCCCAAGTCTTGGAATATCTCGGATGATGTGGGCCAGATCGAGTACATCTTTTCGGACAAAACTGGCACGCTCACGCAGAACGTCATGGAGTTCAAGAAAGCAACCATCAACGGCCAACCCTATGGCGAAGCCTACACGGAAGCCCAAGCCGGCATGAACAAGAGAATGGGCATCGACGTTGAGCAGGAATCAAAGACGATCCAGGCCGAGATCGCCGAGGCCAAGGTCAGAGCGCTCCGCGGGCTTCGGGAACTCCACAACAACCCGTATCTCCACGAAGAAGACTTGACGTTTATCGCCCCCGATTTTGTCGAAGATCTTGCGGGTAAGAACGGTCCCGAGCAACAACAAGCGAACGAGCATTTCATGCTGGTCCTTGCCCTCTGCCATACCGTCATCGCCGAGAAGCAGCCAGGCGACCCTCCCAAGATGCTTTTCAAGGCCCAGTCTCCAGATGAGGCGGCGCTGGTGGCCACCGCGCGCGACATGGGTTTCACCGTTCTCGGCTCGGCTAATGACGGGATCAACGTGAACGTGATGGGTACCGACCAGCACTACGCCGTCCTCACCACGATCGAGTTCAACTCGAGCAGGAAAAGGATGAGCGCGATTGTCAGGATGCCCGACGGCAGGATCCTCCTCTTCTGCAAAGGCGCCGACAGCGTCATCTACTCTCGCCTCAAGAAGGGCGAGCAAGCCGAGCTCCGCCAAGAGACGGCCAAGCATCTCGAGATGTTCGCCGTTGAGGGTCTTCGAACTCTCTGCATCGCCGAGAAGGAGCTCTCGGAGGAGGAGTATCGCGAGTGGAGGAAGGAGCACGACCTGGCTGCCACGGCTCTGGAGAATCGCGAGGAGAGGCTCGAGGAGGTGGCCGATAAGATCGAGCGGGACCTCACCTTGCTGGGCGGGACGGCCATCGAAGACCGTCTCCAAGACGGCGTTCCAGATACGATCGCATTATTGGGTGATGCGGGAATCAAACTCTGGGTCCTCACGGGCGACAAGGTCGAGACCGCCATCAACATCGGGTTTTCCTGCAACCTGCTCAACAATGACATGGATCTCCTTCGGCTGCAGGTCAATGAAGACGAAGCTGGCTTGGCGACCGAAGAAGAGTATCTCGCGATGGCCGAGGAGCAGCTCGACGCTGGCCTGTCTAGGTTCCACATGACGGGCAGCGACGACGAGCTGAAGAAGGCCAAGAAGGACCACGAGCCCCCCGCTGCCACCCACGGGCTCGTTATTGACGGGTTCACGCTTCGGTGGGCACTCAGCGACACCCTGAAGCAGAAGTTTTTGCTGCTTTGCAAGCAGTGCAAGTCTGTGCTCTGTTGCCGTGTCAGCCCCGCACAGAAGGCCGCCGTCGTCGCCATGGTGAAGAACGGCCTCGACGTCATGACCCTCTCTATCGGAGACGGAGCGAACGACGTGGCCATGATCCAAGAAGCAGACGTCGGCGTCGGCATCGCTGGCGTGGAAGGACGGCAGGCCGTCATGTCGTCCGACTACGCCATCGGTCAGTTCCGCTTCTTGCAGAGGTTGGTGCTGGTCCACGGCCGATGGTCCTACCGTCGCTTGGCAGAGTCGATTAGCAACTTCTTCTACAAGAACATGGTCTGGACCTGGGCCATCTTCTGGTACCAGATCTTCTGCAACTTCGACGTGTCCTACATCTTCGAGTACACCTACATCCTCTTGTTCAACCTCCTCTTCACGTCAGTCCCGGTTATTCTTATGGGCGTCCTGGACCAGGATGTGAGCGACACGGTCTCGTTGGAGGTGCCCCAACTCTATCGGCGTGGCATTGAACGGAAGGAGTGGACTCAAACGAAGTTCTGGTTAGTGTTTCCAGCCGCTTTTTTTTTCTCGTGTGGTTCAAACCTTGCTAACGCAACTCCTGTAGGGCTTATATGATTGACGGCGTTTACCAGTCGATTATGAGCTTCTTCATCCCGTTCATCTTTGTCGTTCTCACGACTACCGCCGCCGGAAACGGGCTCGACGTCTCGGAGCGCACACGGTTGGGATGCTACATCGCGCACCCGGCCATCTTCACCATCAACGCCTACATTCTGATCAACACCTACCGGTGGGATTGGCTGATGCTTCTGGTTGTCCTGATCAGTGACATCTTCATCTTCTTCTGGACCGGCGTGTACACTTCGTTCACGTATGCTGCTGGTTTCTACCAGGCCGCACCCCAGATCTATCAGCAGTTGACCTTCTGGATGTGCCTGATCGTCACCCCGACCATCTGCCTGCTTCCACGCATTGTGGTCAAGTGCATTCAGAAGCAGCGGTTCCCCTACGATGTGGATATTGTCCGGGAGCAGGCCAAGCTGGGCCAGTTTGCCAATGCCGACGCGGCGGCTGCCGCTGCCGCTGTGACAAGCTCGACCGAAGCTGTCGAAGGCGCCTCGGCCAAGTCGTCAACATCGTCGGGCAAGATGTCGGGCCGAAGCCGCAAGGCGAAGCACACGCAGTACGCCAGCGTGGACGAGGACAGACGTCCAATCTACCCACCCTCGATCGCTACGCATAACACGCGCGGGCAGAACGGGAGCGACGGGACGACCTACATCATGCAGAGCCGAGCGTCGGCTGAACTGCAGGAGCAGGACGAGATCGGGATCGAGCCGGAGCGGGCGACCACTCGGCCCTCGATCGACCGCTGCAGGCCGTCGTACGACAGGATACGGCGGTCGATGGACCGTGTCCGCCCCAGCTTCGAAGCCAGTAACGATTTCACTTCGGCTGCCCGTCTCAGCCGAATCGAGTCGTCGCATTCGGCCCAGGGCCTGCCGGGCCAGCGGCGGTTCAACCTGACCACGGTGAGGAAGCGGGGCCTGTCTGCTTTCTCCAAGAAGAGCATTGACCCGTGATGGCTTCACGGCCTCGCTGGTGGTCTCCGTTGTCGTTTGTTTTCTTATCTGTTCGTGTTTTGTTTACCCATCTTGTTAGATATCCCAAACGCGTGGTGCGGGCGTGCATGAAGGAGGTTGCATGATATTCCACATCCACATCCGCGAAGCAAGAGGCAGGAGGAGAGGCACAAATATTGTTGCCATGGTTGTTGTTGTCGTTGTTTGGTGGTGGGGGAAAAGTTGGTGTCGGGGGGGTGAAGGGGAGCATGGGGCAAGCCCACAACGGCTTCCGCCCCGGTCGGTATCGATGCTGTTCAACAGCGCGGTTTCTCTCTACGTCTTTTGGTTTTCCTCTGTTTTTCTCCATGGCACACGGCGTTTTGGATGGATGCATTTGCGAAGCTGGGAGGTTTATGTTCCGAAGCGACTTGAACTTGCGTTGTTGCTGTACAATACGAGAGTCATTTTGCATATACACTTTGTTGAGAACGTACAGAGTGCACTACTGTAAGCGGTACTTTGAGCTCCGAGCTGGAAGCTGTGCTCCGTTGTGAAGATTTCGTCACATACAAGGCTCAGGTCGACCTGTCCGGCCACCGTTGTCGGTTCATCAGGGGAGGGAGGAGCCGCTGTGGATTCCCTCATTGATGGATGTTCTGGAAGGCGCGCCGAGTCTGCGCCTGATGTGGGCCACCAAAGAACCCTGCTGGCTGCCCCTGTCAAACCCCTGAGCCAAACCACCAAAAAGTGGCGTGAGTTGAGAGTGCCAGCTTCGAGCATCGCGTGTCGGGCAGCTTCTCCGTCTTTTGCAACACTCCGTTTCTCTACCGGCGTCAAAGCTCGCCGGGCAGTCGATGCGAGTACCCGTTGCTACAGTAATGCGCTGAGACTGTTTTGGACATCAAGGGCGGCGACAATGGCGACAGAAGCAGCAGGGAGTCTGCTCGAGCAACTCCGCGTCGCCTTCCAAGACTTGGTCAGGTGAGTACTGAGGTCCATTGAGACTCAGACATGGCCTAGACGGCAACACTGACGGGTGATCTAGGCTGGCCGACGTTCCCGAACTTGCATGGGCGCTTCTCTGGACGGGCCTGGGCGCCGCGACCCTCGTCTACCTCGTGGTGCGCGAGAACGACAAGCCGATCCGGTACACCGTCCCAACGCCCAAGAGGCCCGAGAAGATCGAGATTCTTGACGAGCCCGCCATCAAGGTGCGCATTCTTACGATTTCCCAGACCAGCCCCCATAGCATAGCTAATAATGTTGCGTCGCGTCCAGGTCTCGGGCTCTACCGCCGTGCAGTGCTATGCCCCCGCGACTGGACAACTTCTCGGACTCGTGAATCCCTCGACGACAAACGCCATTGACCGAGCCGTCGAACAAGCCCAGGCCGCGCAGACCAAGTGGGCCACCACGTCCTTCCGCGAGCGGCGAGCCGTCCTCCGTTCCATACTCCAGTATGTCCTGGACAACCAAGAAGAGATCTGTCGCGTGGCATGTCTCGACAGCGGCAAAACCATGGTGGACGCACAGCTAGGCGAGGTTCTGGTGACGACTGAGAAGCTCAAATGGACCATCGAGCACGGAGAGAAGGCCCTGCACCCGTCCCGGAGGCCGACAAATCTGCTCCTGGCTTACAAGCGCAACACGGTTTACTATGAGCCTCTTGGGGTCGTGGCCGCTCTTGTCAGCTGGAACTACCCCTTCCATAATCTGATTGGCCCCGTTATCAGCGCGTTATTCTCTGGCAACGGCATTGTGGTCAAGGTCTCGGAGCAGACAGCCTGGAGTTCTTCCTACTTTGCCAACATCGCCCGCGGCGCCCTCGTCGCTCACGGCCATGACCCGGCCCTCGTCCAAACACTCGTCTGCTGGCCGCAGACAGCAGGTCATATCACTTCCCACACGGGAATCAGCCACATCACCTTTATCGGCTCCCGCCCCGTCTGTCACAAGGTAGCTGCTTCTGCCGCCAAAGCCCTGATTCCCGTCGTCGCCGAACTGGGCGGCAAAGACGCCTCCATCGTGCTCGACTCGGTCAGCAAGCGCGACCTCCCCCGCGTCATCGAGATCCTTATGCGCGGCTCCTTCCAAGCCTCGGGGCAGAACTGCATTGGCATCGAGCGCATTGTCGCCGCCCCCGGCATCTACGACCGCCTCGTCTCCATCCTCGAGCCCCGCGTGCGTGCCCTCCGCCTCGGCCCCACTGCCGACGTGGGCGCCATGATCTCCGACACCTCCTTCTCCCGCCTCGAAGCGCTGATCGCAGACGCCGTCCAACACGGCGCGCGCCTGTTAGCAGGCGGCAAGCGGTTCATCCACCCGGACCACCCCAAGGGGCATTACTTCACGCCGACCCTGCTCGTCGACGTGACGCCGGACATGGCCATCGCCAACGAGGAGTGCTTCGCGCCCGTCATGGTCCTGATGCGCGCCCCCGCGGCGTCGGCGGAGGCCATTCTCTCGGTCGCCAACGCGCCCGACTTCGGGCTAGGCAGCTCCGTCTTTGGCGCCGACTCGGACCCGCGCATCCCCCGGATCGTCAGGGGCATCAAGGCGGGCATGATCGCCGTCAACGACTTTGGCGCGACCTACGCCGTGCAGATGCCCTTTGGCGGCGTCGCTGGGTCCGGCTACGGTAGGTTTGCCGGCGAGGAAGGGCTCCGCGGCCTATGCAACGTCAAGGCCGTCTGCGAGGACCGCATGTCGTGGCTGGGCATCCGGACGGCGATCCCGCCGCCGATGCGGTACCCTGTCATGGACCAGGAGAGAGGTTGGAGGTTTGCGAGAGGGGTGGTGGAGGTTGGGTACGGGATGGGTCTTGCGAGGAAGGCTGGGGGCGTGTTGGGGATTATGAAGAACAGCTAGAGGTCGCGTCTAGCTGAATGAAGGCGCTGTCGGAGTAGGCAGAATCGAAGCACTTGCTGTAGAATACCCAATAATTACCTGCAATCTAATACCATAATCTCGAGAGGCGCTTCCAAGTTTAACTGTTCCTTGTGGTCAGGGGGGGCGTCTTCACGGGCAGGGTTCTGTTTCGCGGGCCGCTGTTTGTTGGAAAAGTATCCCATTTCCTTATTGTATCTACCACAAACACTAGCGCACCCCGACCCTGCTTCATATCCCGTCGTCGGCTGTCTCTCGTGCCATGAGCCTCTCGAACCTAAGTAAGGAAGGGTATCCCAATCATCTACTTCAACCACCCCCGGCCCCCCCATCTAGAGTGCCCGCCAGTCCCCGGAAGACCAGGAGATTCCCCGATAGCGTGTATATGT
>Ga0247824_10002344_pt1 | contig 10566 bp, 12 predicted proteins | sample 13C_PalmiticAcid_FD_194412 | JGI IMG/M metagenome (GOLD analysis project Ga0247824, IMG submission 194412) | Soil microbial communities from agricultural site in Penn Yan, New York, United States - 13C_PalmiticAcid_Day48 | ecosystem: Environmental > Terrestrial > Soil > Agricultural land...
GTGCATGCATAACATACTCACGCGCACCAGACTTCTCATTCCCCTCTCCCCCCTTCGCGATTCGTTCAAAATGGGTACGATGCCATGAGTACAAAGCAACGACGCGACATCGATCATCCCTCTGTACAACCATGGTCGTACACAATATCCAGTCATGGCTCGAGCACACTCAGGGTGGTGCTACACGTCGATTCTGGCACATTTCATTTTGATAATGTGGATGGAGGACATGTGTGTATCCCATTCATTGGACCAGATCACAGTCTTGAATCCGAGTTCGCGTGCAATGGCACGAACGCGATTATCAATATCGCCTATATCAAGGTCGAAGAAGCATAGAGTCGGTGTGAGTGGATCGCGGCTACCTAGGGTGGCGGTGGCGGTGGCGGTGGAAGGAAGAAAGGAAGGAGAGGACCGATTGCAATTCCAGTCGCACCATAACCACATTCCTGACTGGGCTAGTCTAGCCACGCTTGCCCACCCTGACCGGACCAGGGGGGGGGTTACAGTTGACATCAAAGATGGTTTTATTATGCTTATCGCCAAAAAACAACATTGTGGCACTGAGAATAGATCATGGTGGAGGCATCATCGTAGCACCCTGCGAAGGTGCTGTGCCTTGTATTTGTTGCTGCTGCTGCTGCTGCTGCTGCTGTTGTTGAAGTTGTTGGTGTTGTTGTAGCTGTTGCTGTTGCAACTGCTGTTGGAGTTGCTGCTGTTGCAAGTGGTGTTGCTGAATCTGTTGCTGATGGAGCTGTTGCTGCTGGAGTTGCTGCTGCTGGAGCTGGATTTGCTGCTGTTGATGCAACTGCTGTTGTATCTGATGCTGCTGTTGGATGTGCTGTTGCTGCTGTAATTGCTGCTGCTGCTGCTGTAACTGCTGTTGTTGTTGTAACTGCTGTTGTTGTTGTATCTGTTGCTGTTGTTGAAGCTGATGTTGCTGTTGCTGTATCTGTTGTTGTTGTTGTAGCTGCTGTTGCTTTTGCTGAAGCTGTTGCTGTTGCTGCAATTGTTGCTGCTGCTGTAACTGTTGTTGCTGTTGCAATTGTTGTTGTTGCTGTATCTGTTGCTGTTGGTGCAGGTGTAGTTGCTGCTGTTGCTGTAGTTGCTGTTGCGGTGGCTGTTGGACCTGCAGCTGTTGCTGTTGCTGTTGCAGAGCAGCTGCATCGGTCGGAAACGCTGTCCCTGACCCACTGGGGACACCATGAGGCACCATGGGAGCTGTTGCTTGTCTTGCCAACATCATCTTTTCCTGCATTGCCATGATGCTCTTCTTCATGGCGAGGCGATCCAAATAGAGTTGCTGACGCTGTCTTTCCAGTTCGCGCTTCTCGACTTCGAGAACACCCTCCAGCTCCTCAAACTGCTGCAACTTCAGTTCCATCTTCCGTAGCTGTGTCTCGACAACCTGATTGAGTAGTGTCTTCACTTCCTGTTCATCATCATCATCATCAGTGGCCGATTCAGGGGCAGCCATCTCAGACTGTGCCTCGCCATTTGCAACACTACCGTTCTGTCCCGATCCTGTATCCTCGTCATCCTTCACACTGCTTGATTTATCAACATCCATGGTGACTTCCTCAGCCTTGATGCTCTTGTCATCATCCACCGATTCCGATTCTGTAACCACTCTCGAGCCTTCCACGATCTCCTCATGACTCGCGCTTGTCCCCTTCTTGACCTGTTCTAGTTCCTTTAGAGCGTTCTTTGCTGCTGCTGCTGCTACATTGGGATTCACAACGCTAGCCAAGAATGCCACGACGCTCATGACAGGGTTATCCGCCTGACTGAAAGGGATACGGTTGTACTGAAGAGGTCCTAATCCACGGCCGCCTGCGTCTCCCAGGTATGGATCCTCAATTGGCAGCTGCAAAAAGTGAAGGATGCATTGCTCACGACTGCGGGTGCCGACGTGTTCTGCAATTTGGTTCCAATCCTCGTCATACATCTCCAATCCTTCCAGCAACAACAATGTCTCTTGGTCACTCCAAGGTTCATCGGTAGCGTGCTTGAAATGCTGCGCGCTCAACTTGATGAATTCTCCGGACATCATGGCTGTTGGGAAGCGACCTTCGATATAACAGGTCTGACACAGCTCAATGTTCTTGGTCTTGATGCTGTGGTAGCGGACCTTGGTGCAATCAGTACCGCAGGTAAAGCAGTTGAATCGCTGTCGCTTGTCAAGATCCACTTCGCCTTCTGTGCTTGTTGCCACGCCGTTGCTGAAAATGTTGCGTCGAAGTTCCGAGTTGGAATCCTGTTTGGCACCAGCTGTAGCCTTGAGGTCACCATTCGCCTGTGCTGCCGTAGGAGCTGCTACACTTGGGAGGAAAGGCTGCAGACCTTTCGGGGTATCGGCAGTAATCCGAAAGTGACCAGTAAAGGGTGGTCCAACAGTGGAAGGACGCGTTTCGGGGTCAACCTGTTCACGCAAGACGAATAAATGTTAGAACGGAGGATTACCTGATGGGCATACCATCCGATGTAGAGCAGAACCACTACACGTACCTGATAGTTGATCAATCCCCATTGCTCCAAGAAGGAATGTACTCTGATAATAGCGCACACATCTCCTGCCAGATTTCTCCTGCACGCAGTAACGGTCAGGTATTCGGAAGGGTTGAGGCGGTACGTGTTGATCATAAAGTCGCGATAGTCCTTGTACACTGTTGGAGTCTTGCTACGGTTCTTGAGATTGAAAAACTCTGACAAGGACTTGTGTTCAATCTCATGGATCTTTGAAAGAGAGAACCAGGCAGCGTAAGATGGGATCGTCACTTCTTGAGTCTGGCGCGAGAGGTATCGGCCAGCTTCTTCCTCCAACTTGAATCGCTCCGCCTCTGCTTGTGTCAAGGCTTCCTCGCTCTCTGGTGGAGCACTTCCTCGGTTAGAATCCCTGTCAGCCACACTTGCTTCTTTGGTCTCTGTGCCCTTTGTGGATGATTCTTCTGCTTTACTCTCTGTATCAGCGTCATCCTTGGAGTCGACATCCATGGAATCAATATCTGCCGGAAGAGTACCCTCCAAGTCCTGCGAGATGGCGAGTGATGCTGAAGTCTCCTCCATAGCAATGTCCTCATTCGAGGGCCCAGGAGTCTTGTCCTCGGATTCCAATGGTGTTGCTGACGGACTGCGCTTAACCCTCTTGGGATGAGATTCAATCTCGTCGGGACTATCGCGCTTACTCTTGTACCTTTGGCTAGACTGTGCCGATGACTCGGATCCTTGTCCTCCTCGATGAGCGTTGGGTTCATAATCCTCTTCGTTTGTCCATTCATTGAATGTGAAGCTATCATTGACCCAACGGACTGAAACGTTCCATGGACCGCTATGATCCTGTTGAGGCGCCGGGTCCGCATAGTCGCCCAAAGTTTCTGAGACCCATTCGTCATAAGAGTCTGGGCGGTACCAGTGATGAACAAGCACTTTCTCGTCCTTCTTTTCCAAGGTGCGAAGCCATTCCTCTCCATCGGTGCTCCCTTGCTCTTCTGCGGATTGGTGGACAATGTGTGAGGCGTGTTGGGCATCCGATACGACAGATCCTATGAGGGGAAGAGAATCCAAGAACCTGTGAGATTGCAATTGTAGAAAAAAAAGTCAAGTCAAGTCAAGGCACTGATCTGATTGAACAACGGGAGACACGTACCACCGAGGTGTTGTATAGAGGCTGAGAGTCTTTCGCGATCATCTTCAGTGACAGACTCTGCAAAGAAGACGGAAGGGTTCCTGAGAAGACCGCTTGAGATGAGGGCCTCACGGATATAAACAACCATGTCGAGATACTGCGATCGCCTCGAAGGGTCGGACAGATCCCAGTCTGACCAACCGTGTTGTTGACGGTATTCATATGATGCGAGAAGGATTTTGTAGACAGCAGAACTGGTGGTGGCATTCTGGCTTTGGAACAGCTTGGCAGGGATCCTTGTGGGCACCGCAGACTGGTCGAGAGAGGCGTGAGGGCCCAGGACATCCTGTTGGAACTTTTGGAGTGCATGGACAAAGAGAGCAAGCTCCTGGCCTGACACCGAAACGGATCCCTCGCTGGTGGACTGAAGATCGCGCGTCAGGTCATCCTTGATGTGCTCGAACTGGGCGATGGTATCAGGGGCCTGGTAGAAGGCGATGTCGAGAGCTCCTGAACTGTGAGCCGTCATAGTGGTGGTGAGGGTCCAGAAGGTGAAAGATGGAAAGAAAAAACAGATTCGGGCGCGTTGGGAGGGGTTGACAGGTCTTGTTAAGGGTCGTGGCTGGCTCATTCATGTGATCGATGCCTTTCTGCCTTCTGTCACTCGCGTCCCTTCTTTGAATCCCATCATCAGCGACTCATCCAGCGACTCATCCAGCGACTCCAGGATCCATACTCAATGTCTGTGCTGCCTCCTCCACCACCACCCCTCCCACAAGGACAAGGTATCTGCTATGCGAGCGTGCCAACTGATACTGGATGCCGGGACTTGAGGGACAGTCGCCTAACCAGCCTTGTTTGTACTAGGAGCCTCTGATGCCAACGCTCCCCCACCAAACAGCACCCACTCAACCGTCTATGTCGGCCATCTGAGCGCAAGAACAGAGCGTCGTGATGTTGAGGAGCTTGTATGTTGCGTTGTTCCATGGTCGATCGATGATGCTACGGGAGACACTGTGTTTGCTGACCACTCCTACATGTCTCAATTGTTCCGCTAGTTTGAGAAATACGGTCGTCTCGTCTCCGTCGAACTAAAGCACGGAGGTTTTGCCTTTGTTGAATACGAGGTATATATCTTTGTCGTACATGAATCATTGGGTTTCCCACAAAGTGCCAACCCACTTTGAGAAAGCAGCCCAACTGCACCCACCCACTCATGTCATATCAATTTTCTGACCCTTAGGACCCTCGCGACGCCGAAGATTCTGTAAACAAATTAAACGGATATGAGCTCGATGGAAATAGAATCTCCGTAGAGTGGTCTAGGCGCTCAGGCGGCCCTGGTAGTGGATGCTTCTTGTGCAATCAACCTGGGCACTGGGCCAGAGAGTGCCCCGAGGCAAGGGAAAAAGGCATGGACGTAAAGTCTGGAAAGTGCTTCAAGTGCGGTGAACCGGGGCACTTGGCTCGCTACTGCCGGTAAGCCGTTGAAACTGAACTGGAACTTTGTGGAATCGATTCTTTCAAGGCCTCAAGTGCTCACCCCCACACCCTTTGTTACCAACAGCGGTCCTGATTCGAGGCGCCATGGTGGAGCAGCAGCAGGAGCAGCAGCACCCTACAGTGATTACCGTCGTGGCCCTCCACCACCACCTCGCTATGGTGGCCGTGCTCGCTCGCCTGTTCCCTATGGAAGAGGAGACCCTTACGATTATTCCTACCGCGGACGCGGTTATTCCCGATCTCCTGAACGTGGCTACGGAGGACCAGGTGGCGGCGGATATCGTGGCCGTTCGCCTTACCGCCCAAGCTACCGCGGTCGCTCGCCTTCTCCCTACTACCGTGATTCCGGACGTGGCCGTTCACCAAGCCCATACGGGTAAGCTGCAAAAAAAAAAAAAAACGATTGGGCTATTTTTTCATTATTGCTTTTGGATTTCATTGCGTTTCCACAGCCATGTACCTGGCAGAATCACTGTTACTCGCAAGGAGCGGCTACCACCCGCATCCTGTGGATTCTATGTGCACAATGTCACTTTTTTCTTTGTTTGAACACATACACACACACACACTGGAATTGTGGCGACGATAAAAAGGATCAGATGGCAACAGGCGCGGGCGTGGGCGTTTTTTCAACTTGGGTGTTGCTTTCGGGTACAAAGATCGAGTGTTTGGGCTGCCGGGACAACATTTCCTACTCATGCATGTGGACAACGGGTCTGGAGCAAGCAGTCCATCATGGCTGAAATGCTGGATGATGAAAGAACCCATGTGACCAACACAAGGACGGACCTATCCTCGGGAACCGTTTCTTCATTTCTGTCTTCTACCTTTTTATGACACCTTCAGACGAGGAGCTCCACCGCCACCTCCACCACCCCAGAGACGCGTCTAATCCTCACAGGAGCCAGTCGAATCAGGAGAGGAGGTCAAGGATCAAGGATCAAGGAACTAGGAGCATTCTTGGAGCAAGGAGCCACCCGGTACTGGGCTGAGCACTTACGATCCTGGTGAGATCCAGAGGGACATCATGAACCTCTTTGTCCTGATAGCTAAATAAAACTGGGGAGTTGTTTTGGTCCAAGGTCTTCAGCAGATATACAAGAGCGAGATGTAATGTGTGATATCATGGTGCGGTGGCTCTCACATTTTTTCGCTTCACTCCTTTGTGCAAGTCTGATCACTCGTGCCACGATTCGTTCCGGACTCTCGATCAACATTGGACAGGGAAGGGGCAAGCATCGTCCACGATGAGAATCAACTTGCTGTTACCACGGGCCATAGGCTATCCAAAGAACGGACCAGGAGGGACAGCGTTCTGCGGGAGACAATACAGTCGCCAGTACCTTCCACCGCGACTGTTCACAACGTCGACCAGCAGTGGAAGACCGTTTTTGACATCCAAGTCTGCGTACAACTGCTTCTGGAGGAGTTCCTTGTGTACGGACACCTGTTTTCGGAGAGGTATCATGACTCTACCAGACAAACGCGATCCTCTGCTAAGGTACTTTGGGGGCAACGATGAGTATGTATCTCCCCAAGAATACAGGTTGCGCGTTGGCAAGGGTAAGCATCTGTGGACAAGGACAACTCTTTCAAGAGACGCGTTTGGCGAGTGGGCAAAGGAAGACTAATACGACGCTTTGTTCTCGACGGGCATAGCTATCAGTACACTGCGCGAAGAGCTCCCGCTGTTCTTTCATCGTGGCATGTGCACCACTTCCATCTTTGCTCCTAACATCCGGTTGATCGAAGCGAGCCATACTAATGTGACGCTGCAAGGCAAGTCTATCTACTTTCTGCTCGCGGGGACAATACGATGGAGCTTCAGGATGTGGTTCCGTGATCTTGAGTTTGAGATCCAATCGATTCGTGTGAACGACAGGGGTGGCAGAGGACTTGGAGGAATGGACTCGGGTCATTTTGACAATACAGCAACACACTCGAACATGGCACACTTGTTCTCCAAGACGCAGCAGCCTCATGCGGGTGCAGACTACATGGGCCGACTCTATCGTGGATCGCCTTTGGATTTCACTCATCGCTATGGGCATTCGAATAGTGGTTTCAACCCGGACTTGGCTGGCAGACCTGATGGTGTACGTCGATCGACTGGAACAGATGGCACCTATGAAGATCAACAGCCCACACCTCCTGCCACGACGGTTACAGTGCGCTGGACGATGAAGGGTACGACCCGACCCTCGGTGGTGCTAACATCCTCGGGACCTACATTGCCACCGCCGTCATCGTACGCAGGGATCTTTGTGTACCAGTTTGATGAGCGTGGACTGATTGACGAGCATCGGATTGAGAACATTATGCCCTCCCCAAGCCCGGAGGCTATCCAACGTGCGTTTGCATGGTGGGGCTGGCTCCTGAGCAGGACGCGCCCGGCAGCAGCAGCAGTGTCGGATGATGCAGAGGCGCGAAAGGGACTTGGACTTGGGTATTCGCAGAGATAAATAAAAGGGACAAATGCGCCTTTACTGCACAGTCAGTCAGTCAGTCGGTCTGCAACAAATCCAGATCAAAAAACGAGAGATGGGCGTGTGATCTGTGTGTGTGTGTCCGGCCGTTCACATGGGACGTCGGTCTAATTGTTTGTTGTGTTCACTCCTCCACACTGCACGTTTTTCCTTTTTTTTCTTTCTTCTTCACTCCCCCCCTCACTCGTCACACTCTCTGCGCTCATCCTTTGTCGATCTATATACCCCCTCACTTTGTCGCTATCCTCACTCTCCCACTCCACCTTCTTCACACTTCTCTGCTCCTCCCCCCCTCCCCACTCTTCTTCATCCTGAGCTTCTCCTCTCCGAGCCTTATTCCCTCCATCTCTCGGATCTCCCCCTCTCCCAACTGTGCACTTCGGCTCGACTCGACACCGGACAGTCTTCTCTCGCTCGCTCGGCTCGCCTCCTCCCCTCTCGCTTCGTCCTTCTCCTACTTCTCGTCCCTTCCTGCCACGAACCTTCGATGGCTTCATTGACTTCTGCTGCCCCAAGTACGTCCTTGAACAGACTGACATTCCGATCGGACCTGCTCCTCCATGATCCACACTAACAACATCCCGCGTCGAATATCTCCCTTGCAGGGCCTTCTATTAGCCATGGCCAGATACACAGACAAGAGCTGACCGCTGCAGCCCAGGCAGGACGTGAAGGGCTCGAGAGAGCTGCCCGGGGACTTTCGCTCAAGCCGCAACGGAGCACCAGGGAGACAAAGTCGTTTGACTATGTTGCCAGGACTATGCTCGCCGGAGGTGTAGCTGGAATCACCGTAAGTACCGAACTGTGTGGTCCCTGTCGTGCTGGCATGTGGGACAGAGACAGAGTGTTTGGTTGTCTATCCTACATGCACCCACACACATGCAGCATATGAATTCCGTGAACGAGTGCGGTACCTGAATCGATTGAACCCTGCAAGTGGGAGAGAGAGGAAATGTAGAAGGTTTGTTCTATTTCCCCCGAGTCCACTGCTCGGGCCTGCATCTCTCTCTCTCTCTCTCCCCTTTTCCCATCCCGTCTTCCCATCCTTTCCTCACTCGCACACCGTTGTTGTACGATGTAGTCTTTTGCTCTCTTGCAAGTCGTGTGCTGAATGGGCGTGTATGACAAACATCTTTCCCCGGACTTTCTACAATGTCATCTGAACCTAAATCGGCAATCACCCCGTGGGAGAACAAGTTTAAGCTTCCGCTCATTCGCCACTTTGAACCGAGGCCAGGAATGAATGGTCCGGGGCCCTTTTCAGTATGACTAATACATCTCCTCCACCACTGCCAAACATTAGGCCAAGACCATTATCGCACCGTTGGATAGAGTCAAGATCCTCTTCCAAGTCGGCAGCCCTCAGTATGAGAGGTACGCAGGCACCTTGACAGGAGTATTCAAAGCTGGACGAGATATCCAAAAGACCGTTGGAATAAGGGGGCTCTTCCAAGGGAACTCTGCGACAGTGCTGCGGATCTTTCCTTATGCCGCTATCAAGTTTATGGCCTACGAACAATACCGCACTGTAAGTCACATTGCAGTGGATAACAAGTGTTACCTGCAATAGACACCTTCTTCATCCGCTCATCTAACATATATCCCCCTCTTATGGCTGGTAATGACCACCAAATCTAGTTACTGATGCCTACGCGGAGAGACGAAACACCCTTCAAAAAACTAATCGCAGGATCATTAGCAGGTAAAAAACAAAACATACCTCTCATGGTATCTATAACAAACACCCCGCTCCCAATGATTCTTCAGCATCGACTAACCGTGGATCGTGGATTGTTCAGGCGTGACATCCGTATTCTTCACATACCCATTAGACCTGATGCGGGTGCGCCTAGCATATGAAACAACAGCGACACCTTACATGACACTTGTGGGCAAGATTTACAATGAGCCTGCAGCGCGCCATGGTCAAACTGTCACCACAGGAACATCAAGCTGGGTACCGACCTTCAGGATCTCCAACTTTTATCGTGGCTTTATCTGCTCTGTGATGGGCATGATTCCTTACGCAGGAGTGTCCTTCTTTACACACGATGTGATGCAAGAGTTTTGCAGGAACCATATTGCCTGGACACTCAAACCTCATCAGAACCGCGGTTTACCTGATGCCAACGGTGACTATGCACGACCCGAGTTGAAGACGGCAGCAGAGTTGGCATGTGGAGGCATTGCTGGCGCTATAGCCATGACGGCAAGCTACCCCTTTGAAGTGGTCCGACGCAAGATGCAGGTTGCAGGAGCCCTTGATTCCCGAGTGTTCGTGGGCATGTGGGACACAGCCAAGCGAGTGTACTTGTCCAAGGGACCCCGTGGATTCTTTGTAGGATTGAGCATAGGATACTTGAAGGTCACACCAATGATGGCAGTGTCATTCACAGCGTACGAACGGATGAAAGCTCTGCTGGCGATCAATTAAGCATCGCGTGCGTGCTCTGGAGACTAGTCTGTTCATCGCAGAATAAGACCCTACTGTATTCTACGTACAGCCTGGCAAATTTCACAATCTGAGAGTCTTGTCACACCACATTCATGATGGGCACACGGTTACCTTCGTTACCTTCCACACACAGCGACGTGATTCATGGTGGACAAGTCAACGTATTTTGGAAGCAGCATTTAAAACCTCAACATCAACACCCGCAATCCCTATTCGCCTCCATCCCCCCACTTCCCTTTCATGATACATTCCTTTCATTGTAAGTCTGGAAGAAGAGTACCAAAAAGACAAACTGGCATCCAGGGTTCGATGACTAATAACAGATCTCTTGCTTTCCTCGCTCTGTTGAATTTTTTTTTTTATTGGACACGTATCGCTGGGCTCTTCAGGGAACGGGTTGAACGGCCTGATGCTGGTTCCCAGTCAATGACTCGAGGAGCCCGCCCAGGAGCCAAACCCTCCTTTTGAGAGAGATCCCCTTGGCCCCTACTATTCAC
>Ga0247824_10002345_pt1 | contig 10562 bp, 6 predicted proteins | sample 13C_PalmiticAcid_FD_194412 | JGI IMG/M metagenome (GOLD analysis project Ga0247824, IMG submission 194412) | Soil microbial communities from agricultural site in Penn Yan, New York, United States - 13C_PalmiticAcid_Day48 | ecosystem: Environmental > Terrestrial > Soil > Agricultural land...
ACACGACCCTCGACGCGTCCTCGGACGACTGGGCGATGTTGTAGATTTGCGTCTCGCCGTTGGTGTCGCGGGGCTGGAAGCCGCAGGCGCCAGCGATGTGGGAGTAGACCATGCTGGGAGGGCTGACCTGGCGCCAGCCGGCGCGGGCGGCGGCGTCGAGGGCGTAGTTGATCAGGGCCTGCTCGAGCTGGGCGGCTTCGTCCAGGAGGTAGTACCACCCCCATCCGGAGGTGGAGGCGGCGCCGGCGAAGTCGAGGATGCCCAGCTCCGCGCCGATATGCACGTGAGAGCGCCATACGCGGTCTGAGGGCGCCGGGCCCGGTTCTGGGTGGTCGTTGATGTAGCTCATCACGATGGGCTCGTTGTCGGGGGTCGAGTCGCTCGTGAGGTTGGGGATGGCGAGGGCGAGGCGCTGCATCTCGGCTGTGAGGGAGGACTCGGCCTCTTCGATGGCGCTGAGGTCGGCCTTGACTTTGCGGGCTTCCTCAAGCAGCTGTTCCCGCGAGAGCGAGCGGAAGCCGGCGGCTTCCTCGTCGGCGTCGTCGCGGGTTGTCCCCGGGTCGGCAAGCTGGCGGCGGAGGAGGTTGCCCCGCTCGCGCAGGCCGCGTCCCTCGTGCTGCTTCGCTTGCCATTGGGCGAAGAGATCGTTGATTCGGGCGGGGTAGGCGGCGGCGGCGTGGTAGTTGCGGTCGCGGCAGTTCCGGGCGTAGAGGTCGGGGTTCTGGCGGATGTGCTTGATGTCGACCACGGCCTTGGGCGCTGTGGTCGGCTGTCGCGCGGCAGGCGGTTGCTGGTGTTCTGCGGCGGTGGGCGCGTCTTGCCGAAGAGCCCGCGTGCTATGGTAGAGGGCTGATGGTGGGGTCTGGGGTTTCCGCAGGCGGTAGTGGGCAGAAGCAGAAGCAGCCGGGCGTCTGAGCGAGGTCTGGACAAGGCATCGCAGACAGGTGAAGGGCCTGCCTGCCCCGGTGACCGGTGGCCTCATTCCGTGCGATTAGCTTCAAAAAAAGATTAGAGAAGTGAGATGGTTTGAGTATCAATGCAAGAGACAGTCATTGGGTTTCTACGGGCAACATCATCGAGGTCGTGATCCCAAGTGCGGCAGCGCTAATCGTGGTGGTGTGGTTGACACACGATGATGGGTTCCAGCTCTGGCGTCCGCCAAGCCCAAGATTTGCGGGGAGCTATGACCACCAAGGCTTGGCGGAAGTGGTTCCAAGTCCCTGCAGGCCGGTGGGTTGATGCTTCAGTCCCTGCAATCTGCCGTTGTCTCACAAGCTGGGAAACAGAACTTTGGAACCTTAGCATGTGCCTTAATAATTCCACTGGGTAGTTATGTGTTTCCTGCTAACAAGATATGTACATCGTGAGACTGATGACTCGCTGAAAAAAAGATAGAAGCACACGGTCAGTGGCCCTGGGTGGGATGGCCGCCACAAAACGAGCTTGGAAAAAGAAAGCAGGGAGATGGATGCGTGTGAATCGAGTTGGACGATTTGAGCAGATCCAGAGTTGTTGTGTAACACAACGGATGGTCCGACTTAATATGCCATGCTATCGCTCCTCTTGACCAAGCTGAGCCATGACTTCCATGCCGGCCGCCAAGCCGGGAGACCCAGCTTGCCGGAACAACCAACCTTCTGGACCACCCGGCCTTCTCCAGACCGGCTCCCGTTTGGCCCGTCAGGCCCGTCAGGCCCGGCGGAGGCCTCGAGAGCTCTGGTGACCTCTCTCTCCAGTACCACAAAGACAGAAGAACGACTGACTGATGCTGTGTGGTGCACTATCGAGTACAGAACCGCAGCTTGTTGCACAAACGAGGCAATGTTGTCGTGATGACCATGGGCAGCCAGTTGGTTTCAGTGCATTTGGACAAGAAAAGCGATTGCTCCTTCAACAGTATCAGATGATCCTACCCGCCGACCTGTTTGTTTGTCGGTGCTGCTCAGACAGAATTGGCTGCAACCTGAGCCCTCGCCCCACAAGTGCTGACCTTGGGGCACAGCCGAAACTTTTATTTCCAACCCCCAAGCCGTACAGAATAACTGTACGAACTGTAGGCCGTCTCGAGGCCGTCTCGCCGTGTAAAAGAGAAAGCAATGGACGAGTTACACAGTACGGTGGGGATGGGCAAAGATCCCAATCCCGCTGTGTTCCGCGAGCCAAGTCGGAGGGTAGAGACCCAGAAAATGACGTCCTGCATTGCTCGTTTGGTCCAAGGGCCATGCAACCGCCATCCCTCGCCTGCAATGGCACAAACTCCGCTCGACAGTGGCCAATGACTTTGATACGCAGCATGGAAATACGAAAATCACTTCCCAACGCTTTCCATCCATCACGGCCTGTGTTGTGTGTTGGCATCCGCACAGTCCGAGGGTGGTGTCACATGTCGACTGTTGTTGACAAAGATCAGGGACAGAATTCGGGACATTCATACCCACAACCCAACGGGGACCAACCTGTCAACGACTTCGGACGCGTCAGGCACAACCAGCCAACATCCGAACCCATCTCAGCCCATCCAGACTTTTGCCACTCGTATCCTCTATGGTCCACTGTGCAGTGTCATCGCGGTCGCCGTGGACCCTGCGCAAGTTTGTGCGGGCTCGGGTGGGTTACGAGATCTCTCGGACAGTTTCCCGACAAAATCGATACTGTACCTCTGCCGCATCCCTGTCTTCTCGACGACGCCGCTCCCGGGAACGCGCAGCGCCCAGTGGACCCTGAGTTTTCCAGCGGCCAATTGACGCAGCACCAAGGCGCCCACACACAAGGGGTTGTCAACGTGAAACAGGGAAAAAAACGGAGAGGGCGTTTTGGTTTCCTCACACGCCTTCTCTCAGTGGCCCAAAGCCGCCAAGTCCTAGGAATCCGATTTTCCCCCCTGCACTAGCCGAATTCCATGTCTCCAGAAATCCCAGGTTCACCACGGCTCAGGCACGGGTTCCTTTTCGCGGCTCCAGGGGAGCTTTGCTGACAGACTGGTCCAGCCGACGCCATGGTGTTTCGTGACAGCGCCATTCCGGGGTGGCCCAGAAAAGCCAAGGGTCCAATTGGCAGAACCCGAGCGAGGTGGCCCAGGACCCTTCCTCGGGGGAAATTTCCAAGTCGGACGCCATCCAACAAAAATGTCAAAGGTGATCCGTGATCCGTGATCTTCACGAACTGCAGAACCTTCCACTCCACTCTTCTTTGTCACTCTCTCCCCGAGCACCCCTCTCGTTCCCACAGGGCACTCGGGCACACTCCTTGATGTGACATCCACACATCCCCTGATCCGTTCCTCTTTCCGTCTCCTCTCTCTTCTGGACCCTCGTTTCGACCTGTATCCTCTCCGACCCCGCTGGTTGATGCCATCGACAACGGAGCCTTCGTTTGGTCCCTGATCGTTGTCACGGTTGTTGGCGACCTTTGCAACCACGTCCTCGATTCCCTCGTTGTTTCTCTCTTTGTCCACCCTCGCTCCCGTGTTCTGGTTGTACTCTGCGAGTCAACTCAGATCCTCTCGCTTTTCTCACTCTTCTCACTTTTCAGAAGCTAGACTTCTGGTTCCAGTTCCCGAGACCTGGTGCTGCAAACAACAAGTCACCTCCCGACGTCATTCCAGGTTACGCCACCAGTCCACGCGACCGTCTCGACGGCCTCCACATTCTTCGGCACCTCCCTCGACTCCCCGCGGCTGAAACAGCGTCGATACGCCGCCCTCCCGCGTGGGACGCTCGCCAATGTCGTTAAGGTCGCCCAAGTCCCCCCAGCAGAGGGGCTTCCTGCCCATCTCTGGCGACTCGAGCACCACGGCCACCGACATGCAGGATATCCCCCTGCGCACCATCCGATCCAACGCCAGCTCCACCGGCACGCGAAGGGTCAACACCGAAGGCATGGACGAGAAGCACGCCCTCTTCGACAAGGCCGTTGGCGGCCCCATCGGCCGAAGGCGCATCAACAAGGACTTGAAGCGTGCCGGCTCAACGGGCATGAGTGAGGAGGCTTCGCTCAACGCCATGGGTCGCCTGTACAACAAGATCATCGGCTTCTCCGTCGTTACGCGCTACCTCGTCTACGTCGTGCCCGTCGCCCTCCTGCTCGTCATCCCCATCATCGTCCTCCCCCTCACCGGCGACAAGGACCGTGTGAAGCTGGGCGACGGGGCACGCCACAGCCTCTTCCTGCTTTTCCTCTGGATCGAGATCTCATGGTTGACCCTCTGGGCCGGCAAGATGGTTGCCCATTTCCTGCCCTTCCTCTTCATGTTCTTCTGCGGCGTCGTCAGCTCCGGCACGAGGAAATACGCCACGGTTCTGCGCGCCTTGGAGATCCCGCTCTCGCTCTTCTTCTGGGGTCTCGCGTCGTGGCTGTCGTTCAAGTTCATGTTTGACGGCGCCAACAGGCAGTGGTCCGATGTCATCGTGCGCATCCTGCTGTCGCTGTTCCTTTCGTCGGCCGTCCTCTTGGGGGAGAAGTTCTTGGTACAACTCATTAGCATCAGCTACCACCAGCGCTCCTTTGCCAACCGGATCCACGACTCCAAGCGCGAGATCTACCTCCTGGGCCTCATGTACGAGGCCTCCCGGACCCTCTTCCCCATGTACTGCCCCGAGTTCGCCCACGAGGACTACATCATTGCCGACAGCATCGAGGTCATGCTCAAGGGTGGCAAGCTCAACAGCAAGCCGGGTGTGGCCGCCGCGCCCATGAAGCTCGTGGGCAATGTGGGCCGCCTGGGCGACAAGATCACGTCCGTCTTTGGCAACATCGCCTCGGAAATCACCGGCAAGCAGGTCTTCAACCCCAACTCGGCCCACTCGGTCGTCGTCGAGGCCCTTGAAAAGGTCCGCAGCTCCGAGGCCATGGCCCGCCGCATCTGGATGTCGTTTGTCGTCGAGGACCAAGAGGCGCTCTCGATTGACGACATCATTGAGGTCATGGGCCCCGCTCACCGCGAGGAGGCCGAGGTGTGCTTCAACGCCATCGACGCTGACCAGAACGGCGACATCAGCCTGGACGAGATGATCCGCAAGGTCGTCGAGATTGGCAAGGAGCGCAAGGCCATCGCGAACAGCATGAAGGACATCAGCCAGGCCCTCATGGTTTTTGACAAGGTCCTCCTCTTTGTCGTCTTGATCGTTGTCATTATCATTTTCTGTAAGTTGTCCGTCGTCGTTTGGGGGCTGCAGGTTGCTGACCTGTTTCTCAGTGGCCGTCTTCCAGAGCAGCTTCATTGCCACCCTTACTACGGCTGGTACCACGCTGCTCTCGCTGTCCTTCGTCTTTGCCGTCACCACCCAGGAGTTTTTGGGCTCCTGCATCTTCCTCTTCGTCAAGCATCCGTACGACGTGGGCGACCGGGTCGACATCACGGGCCCCGAGAAGGAGCAGCTGCTTGTCGAGAAGATCTCCCTGCTCTACACCGTCTTCACGCGCATCGACAAGATGCAGGTCGTGCAGGTCCCCAACATTGTGCTGAACAACCTTTGGATCGAGAACGTCACGCGCAGCAAGGCCATGAAGGAGGTCATCGACGTCAACGTCTCGTTCGACACGTCGTTCGAGGACATTGAGCTGCTGCGCCTCGAGATGGAGCAGTTTGTGCGCTCGTCCGAGAACAGCCGCGACTTCCAGCCCGACGTCGCCATCGGCGTCGGCGGCGTCGGCGACTGCGACAAGCTCACCCTCAAGATCGCCATCAAGCACAAGTCCAACTGGCACAACGACGTCGTGCGCGCCACGCGCCGCTCCAAGTTCATGTGCGCCCTCACCCTCGCCCTCAAGCGCGTGCCCATCAATGGCCCCGGCGGCGGCGGCGACGCCCTCGGCGGGCCCGCCAACCCAACCTACAGCGTCGCCGTCACCGACGACTTCGCCTCCAGCGCCCGCGCCAAGTCGGAGCAGGACAAGGCCGCCAAGAAGCTCGCCACCCAGACCGCCGAGGAGTCCGCCAACAAGGCCGCCACCACCGCCGCCGAGGTCCGCGCCGCCGACAACCTCAACACCACCAACCCCGTCATCGAGGCCCTCGACGACTGGGGCTACGAAAACACCCTCTCGGGCACCGCCGCCAGCCGCGACCCCTCCGCCGACCGCACCGCCCACCCCGCACCGTCCTCCTCCACCGTCGCGCGCGTCACCTCCGCCGCGTCCCGCTCCGAGGTCCTCAGTAACTCGAGCACCCGCGAGTCCCAGCGCGGCCGCCGCAAGGCGGGTGAGACGCTGCCCCCGCACGCTCTGGACGGCGGCGTCGATAACGGCATGCCCTCGGTGCACCTGACCCGCACGTCAACATCAACACGCGGCGACAAGCGCTCGTTCGACGTCGAGCGGCAGGCCGGCGCCGGCGGCGCGGGGTACAGCAGCTCCTGGGCCTACGGCGGGTCCACACAGTCGCCGCCGCCCGTCGTCCCCACGCCCGTGATGGAGGAGCCCGCTGGGTTCGGGGGCATGCAGCCGCTGGGCCGGTTCACGTCGCCGCCGACGGTGGGGGGGCATTTGGCCGTGCAGCAGCCGCAGCAGGGGCAGCAGCAACAACAGGGTGCGGCGGTGCCGGGGCGGCCGTTGGTTGGGTCGCGGAGCAGGGGGGCGAGCGTGAGTCGCCCGCCGCAGGAGGGGCAGCAAGGTCAGGGCCAGGGCCAGGGAGGGTTTAGGTGAAGAGAGGGGTGACATTGGCACATGGTTATGGTAATGGGGACGGAAAGGGGTTAGAGGTGAAGAAGAAAATGGGAGCTGAGTGGTCTTTGGCATTCATGGGGTGTAGAAAATCATTCATCAGATGGCGTTGGGGATATGGAAAGTGCTGATTTATGTTTTTGAGTTGGTGGGGAGGGGGTCAGCCAGCTTTGATCTGGCGTGGAGATAGGGGGGGAAACACAAGCTCGCATTTGCATTGCGCTGCATTCGCATGTTGCATGGCCACGGCAGGCCTGCTCTTTCGTTCAAGTTATAGACGAGATCGACAGATGTACACTCTAGGCTAGTGTAATCTCTTCAACTCTACTTTCCTCTATCATCCTCCAATGTCCCTCCAAAAGCTCAGCAAACATGCTCCACCGCCGGCACGCCCCCCTCGGGCTCCCCCAGCTCCACCCGCAACACGCGCCCAAACAGCTCGAGCAGCACCTCGAAGCACGCCTTGGTCACGGCGGGGTCGTACCGGCCCTTGGACAGCTCGTCGCGGATAAAGGCGTGCTGCGCCCACGCGAACTCGTGGAAGCTGAACACGACGCCCGCCTCGCGCAGCTTGTGGCGGATCAGGTCGCGCCCGGCGTCGGGCACGTGCGTGTCCTTGAGCCCGAAGATGAGCGTCACCTCGCCGCGGATCTGGCGGAGGAGGTCGATGGTGTGGTTGCTGTCCTTGGGCGCGGTCGCGGACGTGTTGGCCGCGGTGTAGGGGCCCAGGGTGCGGCAGTGGACGTCGGTGGCGAAGAAGCAGGTGGTGGCTGAGACGCGGGGGTCGAGCTGGGGTGGGGTTAAAGGGGTTAGTTGAATGGGGGGTCGAGAAAAGAAGGCGGGAAGGGCGAGGGAGACGTACGCTGGCGCGCAGGGCGAGATGCCCGCCGAGGCACATGCCTGTTGCGCCGATGCGGCCGGTGCAGGTGGGCAGGGAGAGCAGGTAATCGACTGTTTTGCGGGAATCTTCGTCGTAGGACTCGAGGGTCTGAGGCGTCGCAGGGGTTGGGTTAGTCGGGTTGTTTCTGAGGAGACAGGGAAGAAGGGGGGACTTGCCTTGGTTATCTTCCACTCGTTGCCCTTGTCTGTTCCCGGCACGTCGTAGGCCAGGGGCTCGGGGCCAGTGAACTCATGGTAGCTGCTGGGGGCGGCGACGATGTAGCCCTGGCCGGCAATCTGTCTTGCGAAGCGGGCAACGGGACCGGTGACTATTCCACAGATATCAACTGTTAGTTGATGTCCTCTGGGAGGTAAGGGGTGTCATCTCACCCTGGTAGATCTCGCTGAAGACCAACACACCGGGGAAGCGACTGGCGGGGCGTGTAAGTTGAAGACCCAAGTCTGGGTCGTCCGGAAGAGCTCACGCGTTGGGATATCCGGGGATTGTGGGATGGAACAAGAAGATTCCTGCCAGTCGGTGTTTGTTAGTCCAGCCCTGTGGAAAATTCTATTTTTGTCACATCATGGGAAGCTCGAGTCAAACATACTCATGGAGCTCTCCTTGCCATTGGCAGAGGTCTGCACATCGACATGGCTCTCCTTGATCAGCATGGTGGGCAACAATTGTTGACAGTGAAATCTATTTTGTCAAAATCAGTGGACAGTATGAGAGAATTCAAGAAATCAACCGCACTCCCAAAGAAAACAACAGTCCCGACTTGAGTAAACAAATTGGGAGCTGGTGCTTATTTTCTAAAGTCGCTCTCGTATTGCTGAGCCTGCCCCGCCTTCGCTCCCAGCCTGGAGGCAGCTCATTGTCAAAGAAGACTCAATGCGGGGCAGTCAGGCCTTATCTTATCGCCCCAGGCATGACTTCATCATCGGTGGCGGGGAAGTGATGCTCTAATATGGGTCCCCAAGCTCCAAAGCATGCCTCAGCTCTAAAGCAAAGGAATTACTGCTTGTTAAAGGCAAAGTTAGGCTGAGAATGGTGATACACCGCCAATGGCAATATATTACGTGCCGGCAATTGGGCAAAGCAAGGCAGAGACTTGACCAAGCGAAGACTTTTTCTTGATGGCGGTGCTTCAGGCACCCAGACCGCAAGAGGGGCCAAGGACGCTGCAAGATCGGAGGGTGGGTCTCGCGGGGTACTTCGGGGTACATGGAGAGAGATGGCACGCAGCAATGCCACCCACACAAGCAATCTTGAGTCTCGGCTGCGGCTGCCGCGCCCCAGCCCGTCTCACATTGCGCCGCATCTTTGTGATACTTTATTTGGTAGAGACAGCCTTCAAATGATTGGAAAGGAGGAAGTTTGTAGGGCCTAGGTGACGTCTGGGTCGATGACTGAGATGGTTCGCGCTTCTTCCGCGTCCTCCACTGGTTACTGAGGCGAGTCCAGGATCAGGCACTCACGGCCTGGCCACAATCATGCCTCCACCAGTTCGCAGACTGCTAGAGAAAAGCTGCCATGAGGAGCGGCTCTCCGGAAATGCCGGGCTTCTGAGAGCTGAGCTGCCCAAGTGAGCTCATCGAGGAGAGCTGAGTGAGGCGAGCTGCCTGGAAAACTTTGATGTGCAGGACAGGAATGAGACAACCATGCCCAAGGTGCTGCAGAAACACAAGGATTGGCAAGGCTGTTACCAGGACCCGCCAGAATATTCCAGCAGTGCGTGGAGGGATCGAGGGGCTGCGTGGTGTTGCCAGGCCAATCGAAAGTAGCTCGCCGTACCCAGGTTGTAGTGGGGTTGGGGAAACCCGCAGAAGGTCGTGGAAACAACGCCCAAGTTCACCCTGCGCTTAAATTCTCAAAGCTCTTCAGCCCCTCCTTCCACTCCCGCACTCTCCATCAACCCAATTCTCATTGCAAACCCATTCTCTGCTTCCCACCACACTCTTGGGAACTTCAACGAGCCTTTCTTCCAACCTGCAATTTTCCCTTCAATTTCAGAGCAGAAAGCGCACACAGACAAGATGGCTCCCGCCGTCGGTATCGACCTGGGCACGACCTACTCGTGTGTTGGTATCTTCCGTGAGGATCGGTAAGTTTAAACCCGATATTCTTGACGTGAATCGGATCCGGTCGGCATGATCCAGCAGCTTGGTGGGCCATCTGGGCGCAACCGGTCTCCATGCGCATGCGCATGCGCCATCCGGCCCCATCAATTGGTTCCCGAGCTGCTGGGTCGGCGCGGGTCCCAATTCCGTCATTGAAACCAGTCTGGCCGACAGCATACTAACTCGTTTTTCTTCAGGTGCGAAATCATTGCCAATGACCAGGGCAACCGGACAACCCCGTCGTTCGTTGCCTTCACCGACACCGAGCGTCTCATCGGTGATGCCGCCAAGAACCAGGTCGCCATGAACCCCCACAACACCGTCTTCGACGCCAAGCGCCTCATCGGCCGCAAGTTCAGCGATGCTGAGGTCCAGGCCGACATGAAGCACTTCCCCTTCAAGATCATCGACCGTGCCGGCAAGCCCGTCATCGAGGTTGAGTTCAAGGGCGAGAAGAAGGTCTTCACCCCCGAGGAGATCTCCTCCATGGTCCTGACCAAGATGCGCGAGACTGCCGAGTCCTACCTTGGTGGCACCGTCAACAACGCTGTTGTTACCGTCCCCGCCTACTTCAACGACTCTCAGCGTCAGGCCACCAAGGACGCCGGTCTCATTGCCGGTCTCAACGTCCTGCGCATCATCAACGAGCCCACTGCGGCCGCTATTGCCTACGGTCTCGACAAGAAGGTCGAGGGCGAGCGCAACGTCCTCATCTTCGATCTCGGTGGTGGTACTTTCGATGTGTCGCTCCTGACCATCGAGGAGGGCATCTTCGAGGTCAAGTCGACTGCCGGTGACACCCATCTGGGTGGTGAGGACTTCGACAACCGTCTCGTTAACCACTTTGTTAACGAATTCAAGAGGAAGCACAAGAAGGGCAAGTGTTTTCCATTTCTCATCAC